>JACCDW011418445.1_pt1 | contig 22064 bp, 23 predicted proteins | sample 7449781 | NCBI WGS metagenome assembly JACCDW01 (sample SAMN15323449, study PRJNA562643) | freshwater metagenome | isolation source: river surface water | place: USA:Blue River Watershed | collected 2017-08-18
AGCAACTTAGCCAGCAGAGACTTAGACTGAACAGTAGGGGTCATGTGTGCCTCACAAATCTTGATTACAATATACGGGCATTCGTGAGGTCTGTCAACCCCTATTTAAACTGCTGTTTTATCAAGGTTTTCTAAAGACAAAGATCGGTTCATACTTAAGCATAAGCTTCTTGTTTTTCGATTGAACTTCGCAATAGTTCTTCATCATACCTTTAACAACAGACACTTGCTCAACCGTATTGCCGAAAATGGTTGACGTTACTAGTTCTTCTTTCTCGCCAGTCTCAACAGTACGATTACCACCAGGCATCTGCGCGAGCGTCATCTTGATTGTCGTCACGTATTCCATACCCAGTGACTTGAGTATGTTGCAAGAGTCCTCTTCAAGAGGTAAGAGTTCTCCATCAAATGCGGCGTCAGCGATGTTCCACAAGAGATAACGATCACTCTTCAAATACTCAACACAAGTCTCAAGTGTCGGTCTAAGAAATCCATCTCGCCACGCTTCATATTGATTGAACTTGTGACAAGACTGTTCAGGATCATCAGAGTAAACTTCTTTCGCAAAATATGGGGGTGAAGTGAAGATCATATCGATCTCACCCTTATACTTCTGAAAGCGAGGATCATCACCAATCACTTCTGATCCTCTTTGAAACATTTCGTACGTGTGATGATCACCATACAAAGTGCCATCAATACGAACGTTCTCATTGAAGAAATCAGCAATCTCATGATACTTGGTACGACCATCATGAGTATTGTGATCCGTATTCGGGTCAGTGCCTATGTAGTGAATCTTGCGTCTAACATCTACAGACATTGCACCAATAAGACGACCACCCCAACCAGAAGAAGGGTCATAGATGTTAATCTGATCTTGCTTATCAATGTGTGCAGTAAATCTTTCGTAAAGATACCTAGCAGTCAAAGGAGGAAAGTTGACTGCATACTGGCAGAACGAAACACGAAATGCTTTGAGACCAACAGGAAATACTTTCTGCCCTCTCTTGAAGAGTCGAATTGTATATGCATTCGATCTGTCGATATCGACATTCGTCTTTGTTCTTGTAGGTGAATCGAATGCAGCATCAACGATGAGATTCTTTCTCTTACCAAGTTCAACATTATAACCAGTATACGTCTTATTCTCTTTGACAGGGCAGAGCCAATAGTCGTACTTGTCCTTATCTATATTAGATTCGAACCACTCTACGAAATCTGTCGCATCTGTTACACGATAAGGTGCAACATTCAAAGACAACACATCACCTTCCGATATGGGAGATGAATAATGATAAAACGAATCTCGCTTGAAGTGTCGAGACGCATACGTGACAAAAGTATCAAGCAAAGCAGGATCAGCAAAGTAGTCGTAAATGGACTTTGCATTACCCTTTGTACTATATGAAATCTTTGTCTTCATCATAGTGGGGAAGAATTGATTGACAGCATTGCCGATGACAGAGGTGTTGCGAATGATATCCTTTTCAACTTCAAGTTCATGAACAGAGAAGGAAATCATCTTTCGAAAATTGTCAACGATCTCGTCTTCGTTGTAGCCAACGCGAGGTGGCAGACCTTTGTTATCCCAAAGATCAATCACAGTCTTTCGCATATCTATCACCCACTGACGAAACTCAATATCATTCATCCACAAGAGTTCTTCGAACGTCTTGTTGACAGGGCTGTTGATTAGTTCTTCATTCTTTTCGTAGAACCACTTCATAGTTTCTCTCTCATAAAATATCTCATCACTATATAGGAATCGCTTAGACTTGTCAATGAAGTTTTAGCGGCCTACATTCCACACTAAACAAGGTTCAAGTCGTGGTGTTGTCTTATGATAATCAATCATTGGTCGCCATACTTTCGCATCATAAGTCGGAGCCGAAGGAAATGGTGGCGCGTCTTCTTTCTTTACTGGTTTATCGAACTTGTAAGGAGACTTGTGAAAGATTGCTCGACCAATTTCTCTATCTGACATGGTATGACCAGTAGAGACAACGTGTACAACAGCATCAGGGAATGCGTATTGTAGAGATCGCGATAGTGTGCCGGAAGAGCCGACCGACCATATCTCTCTAGGTTTGATCGGTAAACTTCTGGCAACTTTGATAAGGCATCCAATAGAAGTTGGGTGTTCGAGTCCCATTGGAAGCAGTCTACGTTTTTCTGGGTTTTCTGCGACATAATCTTTTGCTCTCTTTTGAGTTACTGTCATCATGCCATCAGGTATCCAATGATATATACCACCCAAATCAAGACCGCGTTTTTGATACTCATGAAGCTTTTCCATTGAACGTGCTGCCATGAATAGTATCGCTTTCTTTCCATAACGATTGCAGATATACGGCAAACTAATCTGTGCATATCCTGTTGCAGGAGAAGAACCGTATACCCACTCTTCTACGTCTTTATTCTCTTTTGAATGACCAATTAGAAAGTCACCCGCTCTCGCTTTACTACCAACATCAAGAAGATCGTCGCGTACAACGAAATAGCCATCATGCTCAGTGAGTACAGGATCCGGATTAGGATCCTGCCAATCACCAATCAGATTGAGATAGTCTTCTGCATTATCAAAAAATAAACTCATACCAACCTGCTAAAGTTCTTTTGCTTCTGAAAACGATATACCTTTTGAAACTTATCAAGCATCGCATCTGTTTTATGAGAGATGACAAACACATTCGTGTCTGCAAGTACATTCCACATGATCTTTAGAAACTCATCTGTACCGTTGTTATCAAGAGAACCGTCAAGCACTTCATCAAGAATGAGTAAGTTGGTGTTTACCGAGTTACGCATCTTAGCAATTGAACGCCATGTAAACAGCAGTGCGAGATCGATTCTAGTTTTCTCACCTTCTGAAAAGTTGTGATATGAAAACTCGTCACGATAACGACTCTTGATTGTTTCTTCGAACTGTTCATTGATATTGAAGTTGACGAAGAAACCCATCTGCGCCAAGTACTTATTGATTAGTTTGTTAATGATCGGCAGATACTGCTTGATGATCTTTGACTTGATGCCGCCGTCTTTCAATAGATTGACTGCAACATCGATATATTTACGATCTTCGAGTAGTTGAGTTCTTTCATCATTCAGACTTTGTATATCAGCAATCACAAGTTTCAACTCTTCTTCGTTTGAAGAAAGTAGGCTATCTGAAGATTGCAACTCTTCGATTTGTTTTCGCAGATCGTCAATACTTGACGTGAGCGATGATTGCCTTGTTCTAAGACTTGCAATCTCGCTTTTCAAAGAGTTCATTTTTGATATGATGACATCCAATGCGTTCAGATCACTGATTGTCTTATCGATCTGAATCTGAATGTTATCAAGACCCTTCTCTAGTTCGATGATCTTTGACTTACTCTTAGATAGTTCATCCGATTTGAAAGACTCATCGATTGATTGTCTGCAAGTAGGACAGCTATCATAGTCGCAAAAGAAGTTATGATCGTCTCGTGTGCGCTTTAAATTAGTATCGATCTTAGACGCCAAGGAGACCAGTTTGGTGTGTCTTTCCTTGAGCGCAGACTGTTCACTGGCTCTTTCGATAAGAGAATCCCGCTCTTCTTCTTTCTCAGTAATGCTTTTTTCGACTTCGGCAAGGTCAGCCATCTTTCGTGTCGATAAAAGAAGAAGGGATTCACTTTTACTCTCGTTGTTTTCTCTGAGCTTTTCAATCGTCTTTTCAACATATGTTTTCTTCTCCTCTTTACCTGCTATCTCCAAACGACTTTTCTCAAGCAGTTCTTTCGTGAGTTGCATCTTTTGCTTTGCGATAAGATTCATTATAGAGAAGACTTGAATGTCGAGTAAGTCTTCGATTACAACACGACGATCAGCAGGAGATAACTGCATGAAAGGCGTAAAAGACGCAGAACCAAGAATGACAATCTGAGTGAACGACTTATAGTTCATCTTGAGAATGAACTTCTCTAAATGTTCCTGATAGTCCTTTGATGATGAATCTTGATTGAGTAGAGTGCCGTCACAGTAAATTTCGAAGACGGTCGGCTTTATACCACGAATGACTTTGTATTGTCTACCGTTCGTCTTAAACTCTATCTCAACAAGACAAGCTTTCTCGTTAACAGAGTTCACAAGCAACGGCTTGTTTATCTTACGAAAAGGCTTGCCGAAAAGAGCAAAAGTAAGAGCGTCAAGAATGGTAGACTTACCAGCACCGTTTTCACCAATGATGAGCGCATTAGTCGTCTCGTTAAGTTTGATTTCTGTGAATGCATTACCAGTACTGAGAAAGTTCTTCCATCTAATGTTTTCGAATGTGATCATTCAAATACAACCACTCTGACTTTACGCTGATCAGCTCTGTTCTTCATATCTTGAGTTCCTATTCCACCAGGAAAAGCAAGAACAACATCAGGTTCCCAGTTTAGCATTTCATCATTACGCATAGGACCAGCTGCTCTTCCATTCTTCTTCCAATCTGCTTTGATTGTGTGATTGATAACACCACGCTTCTCAGCCCAAGTCTTTGCAATGTAGTCTGCACCTGTAGCACCACCTTGCATGAGTTCAGTAATAGGAGTCTCAGCATGAAACTCATCTAGTTTCAGAAACACATTTCTGATATCATTATAATCACGACCACCACAAACAACGACTTTCATCATACATGTTCCATTGATATTGCTTCGTTATAGATATCTCGCATAAAGATTTTAATCTTATCTGAATCCACAGGCAATGTCAACCCGTCAATATACTTGGTCAATATTGTTGGTGTGTCTTCAGCTTGATCTATCTTTTCTTCATCATTCGTATCTTTGAATACAGAAACATCTTCAATGATAGAGATATCAATCGGTGATGCCTTATACAACTTGTCGAGCATAGTATCGAACGCATACGGGTTTGTCTTGTTGACACAGACGACCTTTACGAAACATCCAGAATACTTCGAATAGTCAGTAGCGTTGATCTTTTCCAATATGTCTTGATGCTTCACATCATCATAAGCAAGCATCGAAAAGATAGAGTTTGGGTTACGATAGAATGTTACTTTTCTAGTTTCCGTATCGAAGATATTGAACCCTCTGGGGTCAGCATAGTCCGACCAAGTATATTCAGCAAAAGCTCCAAGGTAGTGAACATTACCAATAGAGGAACGATGATGGTAATGACCACTAAAAACAAGGTCAAAACGAGAGAACAGATTACGATCCATGCCATGGTCGCTAATAGTACCGCGAAACATTTCAAAACCAGTGAGTTCGAGGTGTCCCATACAGACTTCAGCAGGAGACTTATTGATTGCTTCAATCGATTCATTATAGTTAGACTCCGTAATCCAAGGCAGTAACTGTATCTTACAACCATCAATCTCGACGACTTCAGGTGTGTCATAGATGTTGATGTATGAATAACGTACATCAACAATCTCGCGAAGAGCATTCACTTCGTGTGTGTTCTTAAAGTACTCATCATGATTGCCAGCGATGATATGCGTTGCAATATCACGACGATCAAGTTCTTCTAGAAAGTCTTCACGACAACGCTTGGCCGTCATGAAGTTAAGATACTTGCGACGATCAAACAAGTCACCAAGATGAATGACATGCCTGATTCTCTGCTCGTCTATAACTTGAAAAAACTGCTCAAGCGACTTCTTGAAGTAGTCATAGAAAACGGGGCTATCATTTCTGACGCCCCAGTGAGTATCGGTGATAAGAGCGATTTTTGCCATTAGTTGAATATCCCATAATATACTCTGATTTCACTTTGAAGCATCTCATCATCTTCGATCTTGGCAAGCTTAGCAAGCTCATCAATATGAATAGGACGATAATCAGTTGCTTCGACACACACATTCACATAACGACCAACAGGTGATGCGTTACTATGAATGTGACCATGAACGTTGGTCAGCGGCATCTTACCACACTTTACACGATCATGGAAGATCGTCTGGTGTGACACAGGAACATGAGTGAGCAGTAGATTATGTTCACTAAACACCCTCCACATATCAACCTTCTCGAACATGCCACGCTTAACGATATTCGGAATGTCGTCATGGTTTCCGACGATCAGCCTCTTCTTACCATTCAGTCGCGACCAGTTGTTGACGATCCAATCAATGTGACCAAAGAACACATCTCCCAGATGATAAATCTTATCACCCGGCTTGACGCATTCATTCCAACGCTCGATCATAGTCTCATTCATCTCCTCAACAGACGAGAACGAACGAACAGGATTGCCGTTCTCGTCTTTGAAATTGAGAATGTTCTTATGATTGAAATGGGTGTCGGAGATAACCCATGTATTGACCATTAAGCCCTCTTTTTCTTCACATTAAACATAGCGTCATCATTCTTATACTTACGCAACGAATTGTCAATCGCATCACGAATAGACTCAAGACGGACTCTATAGTTATCTCTAATGTGAGAACGCTCAGTCTTGTTCATCATGCTATCAATTAAGCTTTGTACCTGAAATGGAATGTTGTGTGATTCATCCTTCATCTGTCTTTTCCTCATAAAACTTCGCAAGCCCTTCTTTCATTTGCTTGCGCTTAATCTTCTTTGCTTCTTCCTTCTTCTCAAATCTATTCATAAAGTCGTTGATATTATCATACATCGAAGAAGGAAGCAAGTTCTTATCGTTGTCATCAACAAACACGAACGACTCATGTTCACCTTGTGCGGCACCATGAATGATACTGTGCTGAAAGTTTTTGTAAATGACGTATCGATTCTTCTCTTCTTTACTTATTCTACGCAAGAAGGCGTAGTAGATCACTTGAGTGAAGTATGCGAATGGGTTCTGTCCTATCTCAGGATTGTAGTCTTTGAAATACAGAATGCAGTTCTCTATGCCGTCAGAGACCATCTCATCTCTATATGAGTAGTTGATGAAACACGGCTTCGTAGATAGCTTCTCAGCAATCTTCCATATACACTCACCTATGTAGTCAGGTATACGAGGCTCTTCGGTTCCCTCTTCTCTCGACTTCTGTAGTCTCTTACGGTACTCGACGATTTCGCTATAGAAACGCTGATTGTCTACGTAATGCACTTTTTTCTTTGCTTGCATCATTTTTCCTCTTGACAAGGGCTTGACAGAACGATATAAAGGCTATGCCACCGATGATATGAATATCTGGTTAGGTTATATGTATGTACTTCTAGTGAAGTTTTCTCTTGGGGTCTAGATTTCTAAGACTCTCTATCACAGACTGTAAAGCATCAGCAGTATCTTCTGCTTCTTCTTCAAATGCAGCATCATCAAACTCAGTCTGCTTTGATAGATTTTCTTTGTATTCGTTAAAGTGTTCGACAGAAGACCAATAGTATTCTTCCATACTATCAGTAGTATTCGCAACAGTAAGTACATCATTAGGATAGATAGTAAAAGATTGAGTATTCGCAATACGCCAGAATACCCATTGCATCAAAGATACAGAAAGTATACCTGGCTTGTTGCCAGTCATATACACTACTTTAAGTGGATTGTTAAGAACATAGTAGCTTTCTTTATCATCTTCAAAGTACATGACTTCAGAAATGATATCTTCACCAGTTGTTAGTCTTACAAACTTGACTGTACTTTCTTCCATGCTACACCTTTAGTTCTATCTTATAAATCTTGAAGATAAACTTCTCGTCAGAGTATATTCGTATACGTTCGACGAAATGCTTTAGAGTAAAGTTTTCGTGTTTTTTATGTCTAAGATCGTCCGCTATATCATATAGCACAGCCGAGTCTTTTGTGTCTGACTTACGAAGTCCACGACCGATACTTTGTAAGTTTCTGACTCTTGATTTAGATGGTGATGCAAATATGATGTTGTGTAGATTGCGGATGTTGATGCCGGTACTGAAAGTGCCATATGATGCTATGATGATTGCATCGTTTTCGTTCTCTACGATACGTCTTGTTTCTTCACGAACTTCGACATCCGTTTTACCGTAGATAAAGAAACACTTTCTGTCGCCTATTTTACTATTTATCATGTCGTGTAATAGCTTACCGTGCTTGTCAACATATTGATAGAGTATGAGTGTATTGCCTTTGAGTGATAGAGACAGGTTTGATATGAACTTGTTTCTTGATTCGTTCAATACAAGATATTCGATCTCTTGCTGATATGTTGCTTGCTTGAGTGCTTGACACACAGAATCAGGATGCTTTAACAGAAGACACTTGATAGTGAAATCTGCAACATGACCCTGATCCATAAGTTCTTTTGTTGTTGTGACTTTACGAACAGGACCAAACAGACCTTCGAGAACCAGTTTGTGGGTCTTTGTGCCGTCTAGAGTACCTGTTGTACCAATGCGATACTTTGCATTGATCAATCCATTCATAATCTCAGTCAGTGACTTTGCTTTGAATAGATGCGCTTCGTCGCCTATGACCACATCAAACTGTTCGAAATACTTTTTAGGCAATCCGAAAAGCGACTGCCACGTCGAGATGACGACCGGTTTATCCGTCTGTTTATCCTGTCCCCCAAAAATTCTATGAACGTACTGGTCAGATTGAAAACCGTAGTCGGCAAAATCAGTAGCAAGCTGAGACACAAGAGAAATAGTTGGCACAATAATAAGAGTGCGTTTAGCATTGATATACCTCATTATCAGATAGATGATAAAAGACTTACCAGATGCGGTAGGTGAAAGGAGCAACGCACGTCTATTACGAATAGCATGTATGAAAGCTTCTAACTGATAGTCTCTTGGCTCTATCGGTATATTTAGAGACTTGATAAACTCTTGAGCCTCTTTGACAGAAAACTCTTCGTCATATGATTCGTTTTCATAGTCCCAATCATAATTGCGTTCGTCGCAGAACTTTGCAATATAAGGAACAAGACCTCGATAGATTTCTCTTGTGCGAGTATCAAAGAGTCTGATCTTGCCGTCCCAAAGTCGAGATTTGTATTGAGGAGTAAACTGATAGCCGGGCACATGAAACGTGAAGTGTTCTCTTAGTTCATAAGAGATATCTTCTGTGCAGTCTATATTTACATGTACTTCATTCTTATTTGTAATAACTAACTTATTTGCCACCAGAGAACTGTTCCCACTTTATGATGTTACCAAGCTGAAAAGTTCTGTTGTTCAATTCTTTCATTACTGAAGTACAGAAGTCAACAATTTCTTGATGAACCATCTTTTTCATAAGTATGTTATTTAGATCGTCATCAGAATCTACATACGTGGGCACCGATGATTTGAGCAATTTCTTGTCCATAGGCACAAAACCATAATGTGCTAAATCTTCAGGATTGTTTAGATCACCCGAATAGTATTCGAACTTGATGCGCTTGAGCTTGTTATAGTCAGCAGTGAGTTTCTTGCAGATCAAATTGTGATGGGTTAGAATGCGAAGATACTTTGCATGAAGGACAGGAATCTTTGCTGTTTCTCTACCTGGTTCAGTTTCATCTACAGCAGAATCTTTCGACCATTCTTCCATAAGTGCGTCAATACCTACAGGTGGTTTCATAAAGGAACTCCAAATGTCAAATGTGTTTAATACTAAACTATAATCTAAGTTATGTCAAGTACTAAACACGTTCCAATTCAAAATAATCATATCTGAATGATATGTCTGCTGTAGGTATAGTCTCTGCGTTTTCTGCTGTATTGAACTGAATAGAGCCTAACGATGTTGGGTGTACGTTTTTAAACTTGATGCGAATGTTGGGGTTGTTTGCATTCGTGTTGATCGTGAGAAAGCCATCATAGTAGATATCAGCAGGAACACCTGCTCTTTTGCCATACTCTCTGTATTCAGTTGGCTTAGTCATAGAGATTAGCCATCTATATGTTTCTTCCCAAACTCTTAAGTCTTCATCGATAATTGCATTGATAGAGAATGGTTCAAAGATCAGTTTATCACCATGACGATATGTTGCAGAGAAAGGAGTTTCAATAGTAACTGAAGATGTCGAGACACCAGGTAGACTTACAGTCTGACAGAAGTATCTAGCAAAAGGAAGTTCAGGTATAACGAAAGTGAACTTCGTTGTTTGAAGAATGCTAGTGTTTTCTGGTATCTTTGATAATGCAGTTTCTATCGACATCATTCTTCCTATCTGGTAGTATACGTATTTATAAAACAAAAGAGCGGGAGCCGAAGCCCCCGCCCAAGTCTTGTTCGCGTTTATAATTCTTATTAGGTAAGATTGCGAACGCGGAAAATGCGATAGTAGATGTTAGCCTGACCGCTTGTATTGCGATCACCAACAACACCGTCGCCATTAGCTGTAGCAAATGGGTTAGCAACCATGCCATAACGTGTCTTGAAGCCAATCTTTGGCTGGAAGGTGTCTTGGCCGATAGCACGAACCATCTGAAGAGGAACGTATGGGCAGTAGAACAAGCCAGCGTCATAAGGAGAAGTACCCTTATAGCCAACAGTTACAAGCTCATCGCCGTTAGCAGAACCACCGAAGTAAGGATCGATGTAAACCTTGATACGACCATGGAGAAGACCAGCGAAGGTGTTGCCAGTGTCGTCAACGTTTAGGTTAGCCTGAAGGGCAGGGGTGTAATCAAGAACACCAGCCATCGCAAGAGCAGACGCAACGTCTGACGATACGATGATGATGTTACCCTTACCGCGACGGGTTGCACGAGCGATAGCGTTAGCTTCGCGCTCGATCTGGAATACAAGACCCTTGAACTTTTCAACTGACCAACGGCCGTTTGAGTCTGTGTCAAGGTCGAAAGTACCAGCAGTTGTTACGCCGTATGCAGCACCCTTAGTTGCAGTACGATAGATTGTACGAACAACTTCACGGTTGATTTCAGCAAGAATTTCTGTAGACAGAATGTTTGAAAGCTCTGTCTCAGCATCAAGACCGTGAACGGCCTTAAGGTCCTGAGCGAGTTCCATTGTGTACTCTGCCTTCAGAGCGCGTGACTTGGCTGTAACTGTAACCTTGTCGATTGAGAAGGCCATTTCAGCAAAGGCATTGCCTGAAGTACCGTCGCCTAGAGCTTCAGCCTGTGATGTTGTCATACCTGAGCCAACACCGTATGTGGCAGATGTATCAAGATCAAATACAGGGTTAGTATTGGCATAGTTGCCAGATACGTTACCAGAAGTACCACCAGCGTTTGTACCAGCGAATGCAGTATTAGCTTCGTTGAAGAGAGCTTCTGTACCGTCTTGAGTCTTATAACGTGACTTCATTGCGAAGATAAGGCCAGTAGGACCTGTCATTGGCTGAACGCCGCAGATATCATAAGCAATGAGGTTAGGTAGCGCACGACGCACGAGAGAGATAAGGATTGGGTCGTAGCCGTCTAGGTTAGAACCGGCAGAACCAAAACCTGAGTTAGTAGGAGCGGCTTCGTTAAGAATACGTCCTTCTTCAGCCATAGCCTTTTCCTGGTTCTCAAGAATGATGGCTGTAACTGCACGGCGGTACGAATCCTTGATCTTTGGAAGACCGTCGAAGTCAAGGACTGGTGACCACTTCTGTTCTAGATGTTCTGTAAGATACATTTAAGTTCTCCTTTTAAATCTTACTTTATTACTATTTATGTTTCCGATTAGTTTGGAAGTTTTCTACCAAGAGTTCTGACATAAGCGGCCATTGGTCCCTTGAGTTCTTCAGAGATCATGCCTCTACCGTCGCTTTCGACTTCATTGTTATCAAGAACGTTGTCTGTCTTGACTGAACCATTGAAGTAGCTTTCTCTTAGAATATTGATTTTGTTTGCATATTCATCGGCAGATGTGAAGTCGAGACCTTCAGCAAGAGCCTTTAGCTTTTCAGCCTGTGTAACTGTCAATCCATCACAAGCATCGGCTAGAATATCATTCTGTGTTGATTCGTTGAGCTTCTTGTTAAGAGCAACATTACGCTCAAACTCTTCATTTAACTTATCTTCTAGTTCGGCAACCTTAGCTGCCATTTCTTCTACTACAGATACCTTATCTTCAGGGATATCAATGTAGTGTTCTGCGAATAGCTGACGAAGACCGGTGATGAATCCTTCTGTTAGCTCAGTGCGAAGACCTGCTTCAACAGCAACTTCGTTCTCAGCAACCCAGTTCTCAACAACATAGTTGAGATAGTCATCTACGTTCTCTGTAAGTTCAGCGTGAATCTTCTGCACTTCTTCTTCAAGAGTCTCAGCATAGGCTTCTTCAAGATGTGAAAGTTCTTCTTCAACCTTCTGCTTTACAGCAGCTTCGAAAATTGTTACAGCCTTCTGCTTGAACTCTTCTGATAGTTGCTCGCCAGCGAATAGAGCTTCGACGTGTTCAGACATATCTACCTGATACTCTTCATCGCTTTCTTCTAGGTACTCACCAAATTCAGCTTCAACGGCTTCAAGAATAGCTTCTTCATCAAGACCTTGCTCAGCAAGTTCTGCAATGTATGCTTCGATTGCTTCATCAAGAGTGATTTCATCTTCTTCCATAATAGCAGCCTGCTGTGTAGGCTTCTCTGCTGGAGATGTTGAACCCTTGATTGTTGTATCTTTCTTCTGACCACCAGAAGCCTTTGCACCGAAGTTTTCGCCTTCGCCTGGTGCGATAGGAGCAGAACCGAGGTCTTCTGCGCCGCCAACAGGAGGTGTTGAACCGGGATTTACAATACGTCCTTCAGCACCCTTAGAACCTGGTCTTAGAGTTGCTGCATTAGGTGTCATTTTCTTTGCATCGCGATCTGGAGTAGGATCATCTGACTCCGTGATGATTTGCTTTGCTAGTTCTGTAAGTGACTTACCCATATTAGATTACTCCTTTGTCTGTATTATTTATAATAATTAAAGTTTTGAGATGAAGTTGCGAAAAACTCTCAGAGCTACATCTTCAATTTCGTTTTGGCTTGCTTCCTTGATAAGTTTTTTAGCTCTATCGTGATGCACTGGCATCCATCCCTTTGCAGTAAGAACCCATTCAGCATCTTCCATAATACCTCTGACAAAGGCTTCTGGTGCTGATGGATCTGCAACGATATCGGCTGCTGTAGCCAAATGAAAGTCGTCCTGAACAAGTTGATAGCCATTGTGTGGTCTAAGAGACCCTACGCCTCTTGTTGATACACCCAGGCTTGCTCCTCCATCTAATAGACTTTTCACAATATTTCCATTCGGAGTATCTAGTATCTTTGCTCTACCAATGATATTATTGCCATCTGGATAGAGCTTCGTGATCATATGCGATACACGATCTAGGTTGATAGTTGGGCTGTCAGGATGCCCAAGTTCACCGAAAGCACGGTTCTTAGTTACATAATCTTGATTGTATCTTTGCACTTCTTTTTCGAGAACTTGCTTAGGATACACACGACCGTTCTTATTCTTCTTTTCTGCCTGCATGAAGATGCCTTCAATGAAGTGCATTTTCTTGCCAGTCTTTTCGTCTGCTTCTACAAGATACTGAACGTCTTGTACTTCTTCTTTGATGAGTTTCATTTATCCGCCCAATCTTGCTCTTTTTTGTAGTGATATTTTTCTCTTACGCATGATCTGCGCTTTCTTTGCTTTTGTCTTTCTGGCGGCCTTTACGGCACCCAGCTTACGACGACGGCGCTCTGCTGGTGACATACGAGTTAGCTTACCGCCTCTGAGAGTCATGCCAGGAACATTAGAAACTTTCTTGCGTCTTTCTACTTTGCCGCCGCGAACACGAAGCTTTACAACACCAACGCGAGCTTCGTTCATTAATTCTTCTTTGATATTTTTAGTAGAGAACTGCTGAAGATTGTCAGGTAGATCGTCAACGTGCGGTAGTTTTGTTGGCTTCTCTTTAGACATATTTTTAAGTTCTTGTGCGATGTCATTGATACGCTTCAATGAATCGTCTTCTCCGAGATTCTTTGGGGCAATCTTCAGTCTCTTACCAATTGGTCTACCTGCAATGTTTTTCATAACAGGACGTTCAGAAGCATTAGCTCTCGACAAAGGTGATCTTAGCTTTGTTAGTTTCTTTTTTGCGATGTCGAGAAGACCTTCGTCGATATCATCTTCTTCAAGAACATCCATACGAAGACGCTTTTGTCTTTCATCATGTGTGTTCTGCTCCATAGCGGCAGCGCACATCTTTTTCATTTCATGAAGTTTGCACTCTAGAATAACTTTGAAGTTTTCTTCTAGAGACTTGTTTGCGGATTCGTAATCTTTATTGGCTATGTGATTGATTAGATTTGTCATGAGAATGCCGCCGGTCCTCTGTTGAATGCTACTGGGTCTGCTGTCTGACCAGCATCATAATCACGAGAGTCTTTTCTCAAATCGATAAAGAGTGTGAGTGCATCAGCACTAGAAGGTGTAACAACAGTCATCAAGATATTTCCATTAGAGTTTGCATCTTGATTTGGTATGACAGTACCGTCACCCATAGGATCAAAGTAGTAATCGAAGTTACCATCACTGATAGCAATGATATCTGCTGTATTAGAGCCTTGCCAAAGAATCTTGATGTAACCATTTGCTCTTGCGTTTCCAAAGATACGCTTGATGGTTGTTCTATATACTGGCTTGATGTTTGTATTGCTGGTCATGATTTGACCAGTTGTGTTTAATGCGAATCTTAGCTGCGATGCATCGACAAGCAAAGTATTAGCAGTTGCAGTGTCTAGAGTAGCCACATACTTGATTAGGGCTCTCTTGTTGTTGTCTACGATCTTCTGTTCTCTAATTATATTTGCCATCTTACTGCCTTACTGCAAAGTCTAAAATTTTCTTAAAGGAGTCTGTGCTTTCATTGAGAAGGGAAACCATCTTCTCTTTGTTCTCTTCATTCAAAGACTCATATAAAGTATTTATCTTATCAGCCATAAGACTATTTATCATCATTGTATTTCCATTTATACTAATGGCTGCTTCTTTTAATTTTTGCTCTTGTATAATTCTGACAACATCGAATGCTTGCTCTTCTCTAACAGTTTGTTGAGCCTGATTCCAAGCAGACGTTGTTCTTACGTTATACAGAGGATTTTCTACTGAGCTTGTTCTCTGAAACTGAGGTCTTGATGTCTGAGCCTTGAGAGAGAATTGATAATCTTTAGGTCCTGAACCAATTTCATTATCTCTACCACCTCCGCCAGCGGCAGCAGCTAAACCTGCTCCAATACCCGCACCAGTGGCACCCCTTCTCATTAAACTATTTCTTCCTGCACCTTTTCTTCCGGTCTTGGTTGCAGTCTTAGCGGCAGTGCGCGCTGTTGCTGCACCTGCTGCACCTGCTGCTGCACCTGCTGCGGTGTTAGTTGCTGTGCCAGTAGATGCACCTGTTGCTGCTGTACCTGCTGTTGTTCCTTTTGTGGCAGTTGATGCTTTTCTAGCTGCTCGTGCCGCCTTTAGTCCTTTTATAGCTGCATAACCAGCGCCCATTGTAAAAGCGCCTGCTGCTCCTGCTAATAAATCCAGTCCTGCTTCGCCAGCGGCCCCAACGTAGTTGCCTTTCTGATATTCTTTATAGGCGGTGCGTCCAGGTATCAATATGTCTTTCGCTGTTTCAAGAGCATCTTCATTTTGAAGACTTCTCTTCTCATTCAGCTTTTGCTTAAAACGATACTTTGCGCTATCTTCTTCTTTAAAAACTTTTTTCACAGCACCGGCTCCCTTTGCAATACTTTTACCAATAGCACCCGTAACTGTCGGACTACCAAGAAGTTTTTGTCTTGTGCTACCTGTAGGGCCTAACGTTCTACCTAAGAAAGCACCAAACTTAGCAGCAGCTTTGTGTGCAACATTTAAACTAGGATCGCTCGATAAAGCACCTTGAAATGTCTTGTATTCTTTTTTCGTCATCTGCTTTGGTTGTATGTTGGCAAGATTGACATTTCTTGTTTTGGCTTTAACAGTTATCTTCTTTCTACTGTTGATTGCGTCAAGTCTTTTCTTAGCTGTTATTAGATTTCTTTGTACTGTGCTTTTAGCGGCAGGATCGTTGTCATATTTACCGGCAGCAAGATTGTCTTCATAGTCTTTGATTGTTGCGCTTACATCTTGAAAAGACTTTTCGTGCTTAGGTGATAAGAATCTTTCTGTCTTACTTGTCGTAGTTCTTTTGATAACATAAGGGTTATCAGTTCGTTCTCTTTTATCTTCATTGAGAGAACCCATGTTAGAACCGAAAGGTATCGACACATACTTATCTAGTGCTTGTGAATAGTATAGAGCAACTTTCTGATTGTCAGGATAAACTCTGATAGCTTTTCTCTTGAGAATAAGAACGACAGGCATATCTTTATCTTGAGGATATCCTGCCTTGAATCTAGGATCGAACTTCGTAAGGCTGTCTGCCTTCTCATTCAACTGTTCGTAGTTCTGCGAAAGAAAGTTTGTCATAAGAGATTCTAGAAGACTCATTGCAACTTTACGTTCTGCAATGGTCATATTGCTAGGGTCTTTTTCTATAGCTCTCTTGATGATAGTAAGTTTATTCTCTTCAAACAGACCAGCGCGAACAAGAGCATTCAGCTTGTCAGCTTCGCGCTCTTTTGATTCGGTGATAACATCATATCTCTGTCTGATCTGTTTGATGCTCTTCATAATGAATTAGCCTTTTTTCTTATATTCTTTTTTTTCACTTTCGTCTTCATTATCTTCTTCTTCGTCATCTTCATTCTTCTTCTTAGCGAAGAAAGCCTTAGCCATATCAATCTTCTTTTCTTCTAGCTTCTCCATAGCCTTCTCAGCCAAAGCAGCATGAATATTCTGCTTCATCTCATCTAGCTGCTTATCAGCAATATTTTTGATTGCTTCTTGAATGTACATTTGTTAGCTCCGTTTTCTAATATTTATTTAACGATCTCTGCATTGAAGAACACGACCGCATGATTCAACTCATTGGTATATTTATTACTACCAACAAGTTTGTTAGGACCGTTTGTAATTCTTATTGCAGAACCTCTAGGAAGAAGAAACTCAGCTTCACCCGGAGATGCAGAATAGTCATCTACATACATGCCCGGCGTGCCTTTCTTAATAAGAATTTGCAGCATTATAGTTTGTCCAGATGGTATTTGTTGACTTGCGCTATTTGCGAAGTTCAACGCTACACCTGGATCTAATGAGGTTGATCTAAAACCTTTGAAGCGAAATATCTGTTTAGGACTAAAATCCATAGGACTGTAGTTCTGACCGAGACTTACATATGTTAGAAAATCTTTTGGAGCTACAACTTTATTGAGTGCAGAGTCAAGTGCTTCAATGATAGAAGGAAGCATATCTTCTACATAGTCTGCTTGTATTTGATTAGCAGGCACACCTGTTGGTAAGGAACTCAACTTGTTGTTTATATCTATATATGTACCACCAGTATACGATTCGATTGCAGAAAGTTCTCTCTCATCGTAGTTTTCTGGTACATAGTACTGACCTAAGTCTGTATGATTCTGTTCTATTTCAGGTCGCAAGTTGTTAATGTATCTGCCGTAATCGTCAGCATTTTCTTGTTTGAACTTGTTAGTCTTGACAGCTTTATTAAAAGGCACAAGTCTATCGTTCTGAGTAATGTGAGTAGTTTGCTGAGTGTTTGGGTCTTGATATCGACCAAAGCCGACATATGAAAGACCTAACTTCTTAGCCTGTTGTGAAGAAACCGATTGGGGTTCTACTAGAGCGCCGCCCAAATCTTCTGAAAGAAAGTCTCCGAACTTCTTCATGATACTAATTCCAAATCGTTTTGTTGTACTTCAAATTTAGAAGGAGGTGCTTGTTCTTGTACTGGTTGTTGAGCTTGTGCGGCTTGTGGCGGCATTAACTGCGCTCCACCAACACCTTGCACCGCAACAGCTTGAATTGGTTGACCTGTTGCAGGATCGATAGGATTACCCATTGCATCTGTAGGCGCAGGTTCTTGAGCAAGCTCATTAGCAATCTGTTCATCGATCTCAGCAATGTCTTCGTCAGTTTGCTTCAGAACATTTTTACGAACCCATTCTTTTGAATAGTAGCGACCGACAAACGGATCAACATACTGCAAAAGAAGAATGCGGTTAGTGATAAGCTCTGCTTCTTTTAGCTCGGTGAAGTTGTTGTCTTTAAGATAATCGTAGTAGATTTCTTCTTTGAACTGCTTCCATTCTTCTTCTGTGCATACTCTCTTGAGTACAAGCTGAATGCGAAGAAGATCATCGAATAGAGAAGAGAACTTATTACGAAGACGCTGAACGAACTTAGTGAACTTCAGTTCGTCTCTTGTAATCTCATTTGACTTGCCAAGAGAGAAACCTTGCTGAGCTTCAAGACGACCAATAGGAACACCGAGAGCCTTGTATAGCTTCTTCTCGAAATACTTAACGTCTTCTAGTTCGCCTAGATTGGCACCACCCGGTAGAGTTGTGATTTCTGTACCCTTTGAACCTTCACGACGAGGAAGCCAGAAGTCTTCGAGCATTGAAAGATGCTTACGGTCGTCTTTGATTTCACCTGTGCTAGAGTCATAAACAAGCTTGTTGCGATACTTTACCATGATGTCGCGAAGGTATTGTTCTGCCTTGATAGTGGGCATATTACCAACATCAACATAGAACACACGGCGCTCAGGTGCGCGAGATAGTCTATAGATAACTGTTGCGTCTTCTACCATACGCAACTGATTGAGCGGCTTGATTGCCTTGTGTAGATATGACAACACCATTGCGCGCTTCGAATCCATAAGACCCGAGTTGACGTTAACAACAGAATCGATAGCAATCTTAGCACCAAGATTAGAATGAGCACCTATGATACCACGTTCGTTATATAGATAGTACTCATTCTGACGCTTGATGATTTCCATACCCGTCTTTGGGTCTTTAGTCTTTTGAATTTCGCGAATCTTACGAATACGACGAGGATCGATATATCGAAGCTCTTGAATACCTAAAGTTGGTCTTTTGTCGTCGATAATAATATGATAGAATACTCTACCGTCAATATACCAACGACGGAAGATGTCGTGACCCATGTTGCCGAAGTTAAGCAACTTCAGAATGATGTCAAACTCATCTCTGATTTTCTTTTTGATTTGTTCTGGTTGTTTCAGATCGTCAGTGTTTAGTTCTACAGCCTGACCATTATCATCATTCACGATAGCTTCATTAACGATTTCGTCAATAGCAGTCTCAAGTTCTGGCTGCATAGACATTTCACGATAACGAGTAATAAGCTCGATTTCATTACGAACCGTGCCGTCAAGATCAACGTAAGTACCGTAGTACGAACCAGATTGAATCGTTACTGCACCGTCATCATTCTGCGGCAGTGCAAACGATTTATTCTGTTCGTCTTCGACTTGATTTTTCTTGCGGCTTATTTCAAAGCCAAAGAGTTGGACCATTAAGAAAACCTATTCCTGAAGATTGCAAAGGGGGAAGAAAAACTTCCCCCTAGTTTTATATATTAAGCACCAACATAAGACTGTTCAGTAGTGTTAGATTCCCACCACTGATAGGCAAATGTTACTGTGAACTCTTCGATCTGATCGTTCGCGCCCCAATCAAGTTCAATAGGTGATACGTCAATTGGGAAAGCACCGATAAGACGATACTGCTTGATACCAGCAGCAGCACCAGCTTCGATAGAACCGAAACTCGAACCGATACCAGGACCAGTCTTAGAGAACTGGGTGATATCAATGTTTGATGTGTAGCTGTTTGGGTTGATGAATCTTGAATCTCTTTCGTTGTTAACGTGAGAGTTAAGACCGCTCAGCCACTTCTCAAAGCTGTTCTTAATTCTGAAGTCTTCATCATTGATAATAGTTACTGTCCACTCAGGGAACACTCTATTACCAGCAAACTTTAACTCACGACCAAAATACATGAGAGGAATAGGATTGATAGATGAGCCGGGCATCTGACCGGCTCTTGCCATAAACGTAAACTGACGATTTACGTTTAGATTGTCGTTTGTACCAGCACCACCGGTAGCACCACCACCAGTTGCAACAGTAGGAAATGTCATGTTGAACTGGAAGAGATTAGGTCTGGCACCATCATAACGAAGTGCTGATCTAAATTCTTGTACGTTGAAAGCCATTTGTTATTACTCCTTTGTCTTATTTATTTCAATATTAGAAACGACCAACAACTTCTTCGAATGCAACACCAGTTCTAACTGCTACGAAGTTCAACTGGATAAAGTTGATGCTTCTTGCAGGCTTGATATAGATATCGCCAACGAACTCGTTTCTGTCGATCACTTCAGGAGTATTGTTTGTTTCGTCGCAAACAACGCGGAAGTCGAAGATACCACGACGACCCTTAACGTCTCTCAGATAAGGCTCTACGAGAGCAACGAACTGGGCACGAGTGAACTCATCGTTGAACTCGAATAGGCTGTACTTAGCTGCACGAGCAATTGCCTTTTCTAGAACGATGAAGAGACGACGAACGTTGATACGATCAAATGCTGATGGCTTTGCAAGAAGTGTCTTGTCACCATATAGGATTGTACCTTCGCCAGGGAACGAAACAACTGGGTTCACGCCAATCTTATAAAGATCGTCGCGCTGAGACTTGTTTGGATTCCATGCGAGCTTTACTACGTTCTTGATCTGACCGCGGTTGAAACCAGCAGGTGAGAACCAAGGGTCGCGCTCGAAGTCTGTACGAACACAGAGACCAGCAATGTCACCGTTTAGAGGTACCCAACGATATACGTTATTATACTTGTCGAACTGATACTTCCAACCTGTATCCATAACTGCGTATGAAGATGACTTGTTGAGAGTAGAGTTTCTATATGTTGTGATATCCGTTGCTTCACTACCAGGATTATTTACAACTGATGCTCTTGGAGGTGATACGAAAGCAACACAGTCTTTACGAGAGCCTACGATGTTATCAATTACGTGTGCCACAATTGTTGAACTGTGAGAACCTGTAGCGATAAGTGAAACGTCAACTTCGTCAGCGTTTGCGAACTTATCATATGCTAGTGTAATATCAGCATCTGTAGGTGTTAGATATAGACCCTGTTTCAGAGACGCACCATAACCATTTTGACCTTGCGAGAATGTTGTATTTGACGCTGGGCTACCCCATGTATTACTGCTTGATGTGCCGTTTGAGTTTAAAGCATGATTCAAAATATAAATGTACTTAGAACGATCATTGATGACGTTTACATAGTAGTTTGAAGAACCGTCGTCGGTCTTTGCGTCTGAAGCCTTAGACACATAAGCAAACTTTTCGAGAACCGTATTACCTGTTCCTGTGAACTTACCATCTTCGTCGATAACAATGATATGCATTTCATCATGTAAGCCGTTAACGCCAGCAGCATAAGTTGAGGTGCCAGGAGCGCTCTGAAACTCTGATGCATATTCCCATGTGCTAAATGTCGCCGCATTGGATGATGCCCATAGAGATACTTTAAGGCTGTTACCTAGATCGCCGGGATAGCGAGCGGCAAACATGCCATAGGTATTTGAAGCGGAAAGATCAAGATATTCGTTTTCATACTGATCTTTATTATGAATAGCTATACCGCCGTTTGCAGTGGCATTCAGGGCTGTTGTGTTATTACCCGCACGAACGACTCTCAGATTTCTTGCGTATGAGAGGAAGTTAGCTGCGGTAAAGAATGACTCAAAGTTATTTGCATTTGGCTTACCAAATCTATCAACTAGTTCTATCTCATTTGATATGCTAACGATCTCGTTGACTGGACCCCAAGCAAAGTTACCTGCGAAAGCACCCTCAGTGGTACCAACGGCAGGAACGATAGTAGTTAGGTCAATTTCAGATACATTAACGCCTGGTGACAATTGAAATGCCATCGTATTTCTCCTTTATAAAAAGCACTACACTTTTCCTTTATTATTTAGAAAAAACAAGATTTATAGCTTCTGTCGCCAGTCCCATGCAAAGTTATCGAAAGGATAAAGCTTCTTTCTATCTTCTATCCAGAGGTCACCTTGAGCATCTTTGTTATTGTCCCAAGGGTCATCAAGTCCATTGTCTATAATACCAAAAGGCACTAAATCTTGATCCATAAGATTCAACTGCTCTTCTTGCAGAACTTTTCTTATGTCATTGTTTATATTCTCTTTAAAGTATCTTTGTGCCGTAAGCCAACCAAAATTGACTAGCGTCATGGCCAAATCGTCATG
>JACCDW011311367.1_pt1 | contig 22062 bp, 24 predicted proteins | sample 7449781 | NCBI WGS metagenome assembly JACCDW01 (sample SAMN15323449, study PRJNA562643) | freshwater metagenome | isolation source: river surface water | place: USA:Blue River Watershed | collected 2017-08-18
CGGGCCTGGATCTCCGGCCGCGGCGTCTTGCGCAGCTTCAGGCCGTAGGCCATGTTGTCGAACACGCTCATGTGCGGGTACAGGGCGTAGTTCTGGAACACCATGGCGATGTCCCGCTGGGCGGGCTCGAGTCCGTTGACCACGCGCTCGCCGATGCGGACCTCGCCACCGGAGATCTCCTCCAGCCCCGCGACCATACGCAGCAGCGTGGACTTGCCGCAGCCCGAGGGGCCGACGATGGCGACGAACTCGCCGTCCCGGATCGTGGCGTCGATGCCATGCACCACCTGCAGGGTGCCTTTGCCTTGGGGATAGCGCTTGGTGACGCCTTGGAATGAAAGGGAAGCCATGGGATGTCTTATTTCTCGGAGTCGACCAGGCCCTTGACGAACCACTTCTGCATCAGCAGCACCACCAGCGCGGGCGGCAGCATCGCCAGCAGGGTGGCGGCCATGGCCAGGTTCCATTGCACCTGGGAATCGGAGCCGGCGATCAGCCGGCGGATGCCCATGACGATGGGGTACATGTCCTCGCTGGTGCTGATCAGGAGCGGCCACAGGTACTGGTTCCAGCCGTAGATGAACTGGATCACGAACAGGGCGGCGATGCTGGTGCGCGAGAGCGGCAGCAGCACGTCGAAGAAGAAGCGCAGGGGCGACGCGCCGTCGGTGCGGGCGGCCTCGACCAGTTCGTCCGGCACGGTGAGGAAGAACTGCCGGAACAGGAAGGTGGCCGTGGCCGAGGCCATCAGCGGCACGGTCAGGCCCGCGTACGAGTTGACCAGGCCGAGGCCGGCGATGACCTCGTAGGTGGGCAGGATGCGCACCTCCACCGGCAGCATCAGGGTGATGAAGATGGACCAGAAGACCACCCGCTTCCACGGGAAGCGGAAGTACACCAGCGCGAAGGCGGACAGCAGCGAGATCACGATCTTGCCCACCGCGATGGCCACGGCCATGAAGGCGCTGATGCCCAGCATCCGGCCCATGGGGGCGACGGCCTGTGCCTGCGGGCCCTCGCCGCCCAGGATGGCGGACAGGTTGTTCCACAGCTCGGGGCCCGGCCACAGGGGCACGGGCGCCTGCGCCATGGTCTGCGCCGTGTGCGTGCTGGCCACCGCGGCCAGGTAGATGGGGAACAGCACCAGGGCGGCCCCCGCGAGCAGCACCAGGTGGGTCAGCAGGCCCAGGAAGGGACGGCGTTCGCGCATGTCAGTACACCACCTTGCGCTCGACGTAGCGGAATTGCAGCGCGGTCAGGCCGATGACGATGGCCATCAGGATCACCGATTGCGCCGCGGAGCTGCCCAGGTCCATGGCCTTGAAGCCGTCGGAATAGACCTTGTAGACGAGGATGGCCGTGTCGGTGCCCGGGCCGCCCCGCGTGGTGGCGTCGATCACGCCGAAGGTCTCGAAGAAGGCGTAGATGGTGTTCATCACCAGCAGGAAGAAGGTGGTGGGCGACAGCAGCGGCAGCTGGATGGTGCGCAGGCGGTGCCAGACACCGGCGCCGTCGATGGTGGCCGCCTCGATCAGCGACTTGGGGATGCTGCGCAGGCCGGCCAGGAAGAACAGGAAGTTGTAGGAGACCTGCTTCCACACCGAGGCCATGACCACCAGGGCCATGCCGTGGTCGCTGTCGAGGAGGAAGTTGAACTCCAGCCCCGCGCGGGCCAGGACCCAGGTGGCCACACCCACGGTGGGGGAGAACAGGAACAGCCACAGGGCTCCCGCGACCGCGGGCGCCACCGCGTAGGGCAGCAGCAGCAGGCTGGTGTACAGCGGCTGCGTGCGCAGCGCGCGGTCGGCGAAGAAGGCCAGCACGAAGGACAGGCCGATGCCCAGCCCCGCCACCCACAGGGAGAAGACGGCGGTGGTGGCGAAGGACTTGCGGTACACCTCGTCGCCGACGAGCGCCGAGAAGTTGTCCAGGCCGACGAAGGCGCTGCTGGTGCCGAAGGCATCGGTCTGCTGCACGGACTGCAGCAGGGCCTGCGCCGCCGGCCAGAAGAAGAACACGAGGACGATGGCCAGCTGGGGCAGGACCAGCAGCCAGGGCAGGAAGGGGGAGCGGAAACTGGCGCGCTTGTTCATGGAAGGACATCGAGGGCGCGTGGAAGCACCCTCGGGGAAAGGGCGGATGTGGCCGCCTCGGCGCACATCCGCGGTGTCGGTCGGCGTGAAGGCGCCGGGTCAGCCCTTGTTGGCCTTCTCGAACTTCTCGAGCAGCTCGTTGCCGCGCTTGACGATGCTGTCCAGGGCTTCCTTGGCCGTCTTCTTGCCGGCCCACACCTGCTCGAGTTCCTCGTCCTCGATGGTCCGGATCTGGACATAGTTGCCCAGGCGGATGCCGCGGGACTTGTCGGTGGTCTTGCGCACCATCTGGTTGACCGAGATGTCGGTGCCCGGGTTCTGCTGGTAGAAGCCGCTCTTCTCGGTCAGCTTGAAGGACGCCACGGTGACCGGCAGGTAGCCGGTGCGCTGGTGGTTGGCGGCCTGGATCTCGGGCTTGGACAGGTAGTCGAAGAAGGCGGCCACGCCCTTGTACTCGGCGCTATTCTTGCCTTGCATGACCCACAGGCTGGCGCCGCCGATCACGGTGTTCTGCGGGGCGCCGGCGACGTCGGGGTAGTACGGCAGGTTGCCCACGGCGAACTGGAACTTGGCGTTCTTCTTCACGCCGGCGTAGGCGGCCGAGGAGTTGAAGCTCATGGCGCACTCGCCGCTCTCGAACGGGGCGCCGGCGGCGCTGCCGCGGCCCTTGTAGACGAACAGGCCCTGCTTGGCCATGTTGCCCAGGTTCTCGATGTGGCGCACGTGCAGCGGGGAGTTGACGACCAGGCGGGCGTTCGTGCCCTTCATGCCGTTGCCCTGGGTGGCCAGCTCGGTGTTGTGCCAGGTGGAGAAGCTTTCCAGCTGGGTCCAGCCCTGCCAGGCCGTGGTGAAGGGGCACTTGTGGCCGCTGGCCTTGAGCTTGGCGGCCGCCAGGGCCACCTCGGGCCAGGTCTGGGGCAGCTTGTCGGTGGCCAGGCCGGCGGCCTTGAAGGCGTCCAGGTTGACCCACATCACCGTCGTCGAGCTGTTGAACGGGAAGGACATCATCTGGCCGTTGGGGGCGGTGTAGTAACCGGCCACGGCGGGGATGTAGCCCGAGGGATCGAACTTGTAGCCGGCGTCGCGCATGACCTTCTCGACCGGGACGACGACACCCTTGCTGGCCATCATGGTGGCGGTGCCGACCTCGAAGACCTGCAGGATGTGGGGCGCGTTGCCCGAGCGGTAGGCCGCGATGGCGGCGGTCATGGACTCGTCGTAGTTGCCCTTGTAGACCGGGACGACCTTGTACTCGGACTGGCGGCTGTTGAAATCCTTGGCGATGTCATTGACCCAGTCGGTCAGGGCACCGCTCATCGAGTGCCACCACTGGATCTCGGTCTGAGCCACGGCGGGGGTGGCTATCGTTGCGCCCAGTGCCAGGGCTCCCAGGATTTTCTTGATTTCAAATCGCATGCTGCGCTCTCTCGTTAGTTGGAACTACGAGCGTAGGCAGTCCTGATGAAACGCCCGTGGCAGTTTTGTTGTGCAACGATGACGGATGCCCGCGGGGGATGCGTAGGCCTGCCGTCAGCGCGAGGCCGTCCCCTCAGGGCCGAACAGCTCGAAACCGAAGCGGCCGCCGGGGCTGACCCGCACGCGCACCGCGCGCACGTCGCTGGCGCCCGGGATGATCAGGCGGGTGACGTTCTGCAGGGGCTTCCTGTTGAGAGTGAACGGCTGGTCGAGGCGGAACTGGTGGCTGTCGCCGTGGACCACCAGCACCGGCTTGCCCCAGCGCTGGGCCAGGGGCAGCAGCGTGGAGACGATGGTGCGGTAGAAGCCCGACGACTCCGGGATGTCCTGGCCGGCCGAGCGAACATCGAAGACATCGGCCTGGAAGGCGATGACCACGGCCTGGGACTGCTGCTGCTGCGCCTGGGCGAAGGTGGACTCCAGCCAGGCGTTGTTGGCGGCGTCGCGCTCGAAGAACTCGGCCACGGCGTTGCGGTCGCGGACTTCCAGGTTGTTGTTGCTGCCCACCATGTGGATCGTGGCGAAGGTCACGCCCTGGTGGTTCCAGCGCTGGTTCTCGATGAATTTCGCGTGGGTGGCCGGCGTGGCGCGGGACTGGTTCTCCACCGCGATCGGCTTCTGGCCCAGGGAGCGGCCTTCCGTGAAGAAGCGCTTGCGCAGGGCGGCCAGGCGCTCCAGCGGGTCATGGCTGCCGTTGTTGGCGCGGTGGCAGTCGGTCCACTCGTTGTCGCCCGGGGTGTAGACGACGGCGCCGGCGTAGCGCTGGAAATGCTCCAACTGGTTCGTGAACTCCTCGTCGCTGCACAGGGTGGAGCCGGACTTGATGTCGCCCACGTGGAGGGAGAAGGCCGGCGCGACCTGGTTGATGCGCTCGATCAGGGCGCGGTAGGGCGGATAGGACTGGGCGGCAGGGCCGTAGGGCAGGTCGCCCAGGGCGACGAACTCGAAGTTCTGGGCCTGCGCCGACAGGGCCCCGGCGGCGAGCAGGGCGGTGGCGAGGATCTTGCGCGTCTTGAACATGTGGCTTCCCTTCAAAGCACCACCCACTGAAGGTGGCTGACGTAGTAATCGAGGCCCGGCACGTCCAGGCCGGGCGTCTTGGCCTGGTCGTCGTAGCGGCGCAGCCGCACCGCTTCGCTGGCGTAGGGTTGGGCCAGGAAGGCCGCCGCCTGGTCCGCATCGAACACGCCCCCCTGCAACTGCAGTGAGTGCTTCGACGCCGGCGACAGGGTCTCCCAGTACCCGGGCTGCGCATGGCACAGGTAGCGCTTGGCGTCCACGTGCATGCGGATCGGCTCCAGCACGCTGTCGGGGAACAGGCCGCGCAGGAAGGGCAGGGCGAGGTACTGGTGCACGTCGTCCTTGTGGCTGTCCGGCTCGGTGGAGCCCTCGGCGCGGGGCGCCACCAGGTGGCCCACGTCGTGCAGCAGGCTGGCGACGACGAGTTCGTCGGGCTCGCCGGCCTGTTCGGCCAGGTACGCGCACTGCAGCGCGTGATCGAGCTGGGAGACGGCTTCGCCGCCGTACTGCTGCGAGCCGCTGGCGTCCAGCAGCGCGGTGAGTTGGTCGAGGGTCAGGGCCATGGCGCTCAGACCAATGCCTTGCGGATGCGGGCCGACAGCAGGTCGATGACGCTGACGGTAACGATGATGATCAGGAGCACGGCGCAGGTTTCGCCGTACTGGAAGCCGCGGATGATCTCCCACAGCACCACGCCGATGCCGCCGGCGCCCACCATGCCCACCACGGACGCCGAGCGCACGTTGGCCTCGAAGCGGTACAGGGTGTAGGAAATCCACAGCGGCATGACCTGCGGGATCACGCCGTAGACGACTTCGTGCAGGGCCGTGGCGCCCGTGGAGCGGATGCCCTCCACCGGTTGCGGGTCGATCGATTCGACGGCCTCGGAGAACAGCTTGGCCAGGGTGCCGGTGGTGTGGATCCACAGCGCCAGCACGCCGGCGAAGGGGCCCAGGCCCACCGCCACCACGAACAGCATGGCGAAGACCATCTCGTTGATGGCGCGGAAGGCGTCGAGCACGCGGCGCACCGGCTGGTACACCCACCAGGGCACGATGTTCGCCGAGGCCAGCAGGCCCAGCGGCACCGCCGTGGCCACGGACAGGGCCGTGCCCCAGACCGCGATCTGCAGCGTGACCAGCATCTCCTGCACGTAATAGCGCCATTGCCCGAACTTCGGAGGGAAGAACTCGGAGGCGTACTGGGCCATGTTGCTCGAGTCGCGCAGCAGGTCCAGGGGACGCATGTCGGCGCCTTGCCAGGCGCCGGCCAGCACCAGGAGCACCGTGGCCCAGGCCAGGTACCAGACCAGGCTGTGGCGCGGCGCGGACTGGCGCGCGAGCGCCAGCATGTCGGAATGGGTGAGCGTGGTGGACATCGGGGATCCGCGGTTCATTCGTGGCAGGGGCCGGCGCGCCGGTGTGCAGCGCCGCCGGCCCCCGGTGCGTGGCTTACTTCAGCGCGGCCAGCTGCTGGTTGATCTCGGCGATCCTGGCGCGCTTCTCGGCGTCGGGGATCGTCGCGTCAGCCTCGAGCTTGGTGCGGCGGGTGAACAGGTCCAGCTCGCGGATCGGCTTGAGCTGGTCGTTGGTGGACGCCTTGAAGCCGGCCAGCTTGGAGATCTTGAACACGATCGCCTTCTCGCGCGCGTCGGTCTTGGCGTAGTTGAAGAAGAAGTTGCGCAGCTTGGCCTTGGTGGCCTCGGGCAGGTTCTTGCTCAGGACCAGGGGGTCCAGGGGGATCAGCGGCGAGGTCCACACCACCTTGATGTCCTTGAACTTCTCGGGCGCGCGCTCACGGATCTTCTCCATGTTCTCGCTGTTGTTGGTGGCCACGTCGACCTGCTTGTTGGCCACGGCCAGGGCGTTGGTCTCGTGGTTGGCGTTGCGCACGATCTTGAAGGCGGTCTTGGGGTCGATGCCGCGCTGCGCGAAGACGTAGAACGACGGGACCAGGAAGCCCGAGGTGGAGTTGGGGTCGCCGTTGCCGAAGTTCAGGTTCTTGGCGTTCTTCAGCACGTCGTCCACGGTGGCCAGCGGGCTGTCCTTGTGGACGATCAGGTGGGAGTAGTAGCCCAGCGTGCCGTCGGCGTTGACCATCTGCGCGAAGACCTCGCCGTTGGCGCGGTCCACCGCCTCCATGGCGGACTTGTTGCCCAGCCAGGCCACATGCACCTTGCCGAAGCGCATGCCTTCGATGATGCCGGCGTAGTCGGAGGCGAAGAAGGCGTTGACCTTCAGGCCGGTCTGCTTGGCCAGGTCGTCCAGCAGGGGCTGCCAGTCGGACTTGAGGTTCTGGGAGGACTCGGTGGAGATGAGGCCGAAGTTGAGGTCCTGGGCCAGGGCGCCGAAGGCGGCCAGGCCGAGGGCGGCGGCGATGACGGTTTTCTTGAACACGAGGGAAGGCTCCGTGAGGGTTGGGGGATGACAGGGGAAATTCAGGCGGCCTCGGCCATGGGCTCGGGCCAGGGCATGCGCGGGCGCGGGTGGATGCCGGGCGCCGCCGCCGCCGGTTTCGGCGAGGCGGGCACCACGTGCAGCGACTGGCTGCCGTTGAGGATCTCGTCGGCCTGCATGCCGTACAGCTCGCGCAGCAGGGTCGGGGTGAGGGCGGCCGAGGGGCCGTCGTACACCACGCGGCCCTGGTGCAGGGCGACTACGCGCGGGCAATAGCGCATGGCCATGTCGACCTGGTGCAGCGAGACGACTACGGTGCAGCCGTCCTCGCGGTTGATGCGGGACAGGATCTCCATCACGTTGCGCGAGGACTCCGGGTCCAGCGAGGCGATGGGCTCGTCGGCCAGCACCACGCGCGCGCCCTGCACCAGGGTGCGGGCGATCGCCGCGCGCTGCTGCTGGCCGCCCGACAGGGTGGAGGCGCGCTGCGCGTGGCACTCGAGGATGCCCACGCGCTGCAGCGCGTCCATCGCCAGCGCGCGCTCGAACGGGTTGAACCAGCGGGTCAGGCTGCGCCACCAGGGCATGCGGTGCAGGCGGCCGGCCAGTACGTTGACCAGCACCGGCAGGCGGTCGACGAGGTTGAACTGCTGGAACACGAAGCCCACGTCCGCACGGGTGGTGCGGATGTGGCGGTCGATGCGGCCTTCGCGCTGGATGCAGCGGCCGTTGACCTCGATGACGCTGCCCGGTGTGCTGTCGCCCGCCATCAGGCCGGCCACGTGGCGCAGCAAGGTGGACTTGCCCGAGCCGGAGGCGCCGATCAGCGCCACCATCTCGCCCGGCTTGATGTCCAGGCTGATGTTCTTCAGGGCGTGCTTGCCGCCGGCGAAATGCTTGTCGAGGTTCTTGATGTGGACGGCCATGGCGTACTGGCTTTCAGGTTGTCTATACAGGTGAGTCTGGCGGGTGGCTGTGACAGGCGTTTGACAAGCGCTCGACAGGTCGATGCGATCGCATCAGGCGACGCGCCGTCCTTCGCGCCAGACGGCGCGCACCACGGGCTGGCGCCTGCCGTCGGGCATGTCCGCCAGGCGCACCTGCACCAGGTCGGCGCGCTTGCCGAAGGCGATCTCGCCGCGGTCGTCCATGCCGGTCGCGCGGGCCGGGTTGAGGGAGACCATCGCGACGGCCCGGGGCAGGTCCGCCAGGCCGTCGTCGACCAGTCGCACCACGGCGCTCAGGAGGCTGCCCGGCACGTAGTCGGACGACAGGATGTCCAGCAGGCCCAGGCGCGCGAGTTCGGCCGCGGCGACGTTGCCCGAGTGCGAGCCGCCACGCACGACGTTGGGCCCGCCCATCACGTTGAGCATGCCGCGCTCGTTCGCGGCGCGCGCGGCGAGGACGGTGGTGGGGAATTCCGACATGCTCGCGCCCTCGGCATGGGCCTGCTCCACGTGGGCCAGGGTGGTGTCGTCGTGGCTGGCCAGGGCGATGCGGTGCGTGGCGCAGAAGTCCACGAACCAGGCGCGGTGGGGCTGTGCGTAGGTGGCCTGCAGCTGCGCGGCGAGGGCGACCTGCTGCTCGAACTTCTGCTGGCTCCAGCCCTTCTTGCCGGTGTAGTAGATGCGGGCGTGCTCCAGGTTCTCCCACTGGCGCTGGCCGGGGGTGTGGTCCATCAGCGACACCAGCGACAGCCGGGGATGGCGGCGGAACGGCTCGAACAGCTCGAGGGTGTTGGGCGCGGGCAGTTCGCAGCGCACGTGCAGGTGGTGGTCGGCGCGCAGCAGGTCCTGGCCGGCGCAGTGGTCCAGGGTGCGCAGCACCTCGTGCCAGGTGCTGCCGCGCAGGCTGTCGGGGTCGGCGTCGCCCACGCCCAGCGCGTCGAACACCGTGGTGATGCCGGCGGCGGCGACCTCGGCGTCGTGCGCCAGCAGCGCCGGTGCCTCGGCCCACTGCACTTTGGGGCGCGGCATCAGGTGGCGCTCGAAGTTGTCGGTGTGGATCTCCACCAGGCCGGGCAGCAGGTAGTCGCCTTCCAGGTCGATGGCGCCGGGCACGGCGGTGGCGCCGGACTCGATGGCGTGGATGCGGCCGTCCTGGACGCTCAGGTTGCCGCGGACGACCTCGTCGCACAGCACCAGGCGCGCGTTGGAAAAGACGGTGGGGTTCATGCGGCGCTCCGGAAGGTGGCGACGTCGATGCGCCGCGTGGCCACGGCGGCGGCGACCGCCGGGTCGTGGAAGATGCCCATGACCGCCGCGCCGCGGGCCACGGCCTCGGCGATCAGCGCGATCACGGTCTGGGTGTTGGCCTTGTCCAGCGAAGCCGTGGGCTCGTCCAGCAGCAGCAGGGGCCGCGGCTTGATCATGTTGCGCGCGATGTTCACGCGCTGCTGCTCGCCGCCCGAGAAGGTGGCGGGCGGCAGGGCCCACAGGCGCTGGGGGATGCGCAGGCGCTCCAGCCAGGCGCCGGCCTGCTCGCGGGCGCGGGCCAGGGCGGCGGGGTCGTCCTCGCCCTCGGCCAGCAGCGACTCGGCCACCACGTCCTGCGCCCCCACGCGCGGGATCACGCGCAGGAACTGGCTGACGTAGCCCATGTCGTCGCGGCGCATGCGCACCAGCTCGCGCGGCTGCGCGGAGGTGACCTCCAGCAGGCTGCCGTCGGCACGGCGCACGTGGATCTGGCCCGCGCTGGCGCGGTAGTTGGCGTAGGCGAGCTTGAGCAGGGTGCTCTTGCCCATGCCCGAGGGGCCGTCGAGGACCAGGCACTCGCCGGCGCGCAGTTCGAGGTTCACCTCGTCCAGGACGGGCAGCTGGGCGCCGCCCTGGTGGTGCAGGGTGAAGCGCTTGGACACCCCTTTCATTTGCAGCAGCGTGGAGTTCATGGCTGGAGGACGGAGGAAACGAGCAACTGGGTGTAGGGGTGCTGGGGGTCGTCGAGGACCTGGTCGGTCAGGCCGGCCTCGACCACGCAGCCGCGCTGCATCACCATCATCCGGTGGGCCAGCAGGCGGGCGACGGCCAGGTCGTGCGTGACGATGACGACGGCCAGGTGCATCTGGTGGGTCAGCTGGCGCAGCAGGTCCAGCAGCCGGGCCTGCACCGACACGTCCAGGCCCGAGGTGGGCTCGTCCATGAAGACCAGGCGCGGGCGCGTGACCAGGTTTCGGGCGATCTGCAGGCGCTGGCGCATGCCGCCGGAGAAGGTGCGCGGGGCGTCGTCGATGCGGGCCGGGTCGATCTCGACGCGGCGCAGCCAGTCGGACGCGACCTCGCGCAGGCGGCCGTAATGGCGATCGCCCAGGCCCATCAGGCGCTCGCCGACGTTGGCGCCGGCCGACACGTCCATGCGCAGGCCGTCGGCCGCGTGCTGGTGGACGAAGCCCCACTCGGTGCGCGCGAGCAGGCGCTGGCGGGCCTCGCTCATGGCATGGACATCGAGCAGCTCGCCGTCGGCCGACTGGTAGTGGACGCTGCCGCCATCGGGCGGGTGGCGCGCGGCGATGGCGTTGAGCAGGGTAGTCTTGCCCGAGCCGGACTCGCCGACGATGGCCAGGACCTCGCCGGGCCACAGGTCGAAGGAGGCTTCGTGCAGGGCGACCTGGTCGCCGTAGCGCTTGGCAATGCCGCGCACCTTCAGCAGCGGCGTGGGGGTGTCAACGGGAGGCATCGGCGGTCTCGATCAGGAAGCTCAGGCCGTGGCGCTTAAAGCCGAGCGAGTCATAGAAGGCATGCGCCTGCGCGCGCTTGCTGTTGGAGGACAGGGCCAGCTTGTAGCAACCGTCCTGGCGGGCCTGCTCGATGGCATGGGCCATCAGCTGCCTGCCGATGCCCCGGCCCTGGCGGCCCGGGGCCACGACCACGTCCTCGGCGATGGCCGAGGGGGTGCCGCGATGGGCCAGGTTGTGCATGACCAGCAGGGCGTAGGTGGCGACCACCTCGCCACCCTCACCGGCTTCACCGCCTTCGCAGGCGACGAACAGGCGGTAGTTCGGGTAGCGGGCGAACTGCGCGAAGAGCTCGCGCGCCTCGCCGGGCGACAGCACGTCGCCGTCGTCCATCCCGGGCTGGGCGTACAGGGCCAGCACGGCGGGCAGGTCGGCCTCGGTGGCCTGGCGGATGTGGAGCGTCATGCCGCCTCCTTCGGGCCGTCGGCCGCCTGGCGATCCTGGCAGTAGTCGGAGTCCGAGCACACGTGCATGCGCCCGCCCGCGTCGTCGGTGATGACCTCGTCCAGGAAGGAGTCGGTGGCGCCGCACAGCGCGCAAGGCGCGTTCCACTTCTGCACCTCGAAGGGGTGGTCGTCGAAGGCCAGGCTCTCCACCGCGGTGTAGGGCGGCACGGCGTAGATGCGCTTTTCCCGGCCGGCGCCGAACAACTGCAGCGCGGGGTTCATGTGCATCTTGGGGTTGTCGAACTTGGGGATGGGCGAGGGCGCCATCACGTAGCGGTGGTTGACCAGCACCGGGTAGTCGTAGGTGGTGGAGACATGGCCGTAGCGGGCGATGTCCTCGTACAGCTTGACGTGCATCAGGCCGTACTCGGCCAGGCCGTGCAGGGTGCGGGTCTCGGACTCGCGCGGCTCCAGGCGCTGCATGGGCTCGGGCATGGGTACCTGGTAGACGATCACCTGGCCCTCGGCCAGCGGCGTCTCGGGGATGCGGTGGCGCGTCTGGATGATGGACGCCCCGGTGGTGCGGGTGGTGGTGGCGACGCCGGCGGTGCGCTCGAAGAAGCGGCGGATGTTGACCGCGTTGACCGTGTCGTCCGACCCCTGGTCGATCACCTTGAGGACGTCGCGCGTGCCGATGATGGCGGCGGTGACCTGGATGCCGCCGGTGCCCCAGCCGTAGGGCAGGGGCATCTCGCGCGAGCCGAAGGGGACCTGGTAGCCGGGAATGGCCACCGCCTTGAGCAGGGCGCGGCGGATCATGCGCTTGGTGCGCTCGTCCAGGTAGGCGAAGTTGACGTCGGGCGCGCGGGCCGGCGCGGCCTGCGGGGCGCCCGGGATGGTGGGCAGCGTCATGCCGCGTCCTCCGGGTGGGTTTCGCCGGCGGCCTGGCTGGCGGCGCGCATGCGGCGCACCAGCTCCAGCTCCGACTGGAAATCGACGTAATGGGGCAGCTTGAGGTGCTGCACGAAGCCCGAGGCCTCCAGGCTGTCGCTGTGCGAGAGCACGAACTCCTGCATCTGCGCCGGTGACTGGATGGCCTCGCCGAGCTCGTCGGCCCGCAGCGCGCGGTCGACCAGGCTCATGGCCATGGCCTTGCGCTCGCTGTGGCCGAAGGCCAGGCCGTAGCCGCGGGTGAACTGGGGCGGCTCGGTCTTGCTGCCGGCGAACTGGTTGACCATTTCGCACTCGGTCAGCTCGATGTCGCCGATGGAGATGGGAAAGCCCAGTTCCTCGGGGATGATCTCCACCGCCACCTCGCCGACCCGCAGCTCGCCCACGAAGGGGTGGCTGTGGGCGTAGCCGCGCTGCGTGGAATAGGCCATCGCCAGCAGGAAGCCCTCGTCGCCGCGCGCCAGGTTCTGCAGGCGGGTGGCGCGGCTGGCGGGAAAGCGCAGCGGCTCGCGGGTCAGGTCGCGGGGCGCGGGATCGCCGGCGGGCGCCGGGTGGGTCTCGATCAGGCCCTCCTGGTTCAGGAGGTCGACGACCCGGGGGACTTCGGCGGGCGCGGCCTGCGCCGCAGCCGCGGGCGCGGGCTCGTGCCGCGCGTTGGCCAGCAGCGTGAAGTCCAGCAGGCGCTGGGTGTAGTCGTAGGTGGGGCCGAGCACCTGCCCGCCGGGCAGGTCCTTGAAGGTGGCGGAGATGCGGCGCGACAGCGCCATGCGCGCGGTGTCCAGCGGCTCGGTGGAGCCCAGGCGTGGCAGCGTGGCGCGGTAGGCGCGCAGCAGGAAGATGGCTTCCACCAGGTCGCCCGCGGCCTGCTTGATCGCCAGCGCGGCGAGCTCGGGGTCATGGACCGAGCCTTCGGTCATCACGCGGTCGACCGCGAGCTTGAGCTGCTGGCGGACCTGCGTGACGGACAGCTCGGGCAGCGACGGGTCGCCCCGGCGCTGTTCGTCGATCAGCTGGTAGCTGGCGAGGATGGCGGCCTCTCCGCCCTTGACGGCAACGTACATGGTCAGTCCTTCCCGCCCGCAACCAGGCGCGTGGTGCGCGGCAGGCCGGCGATGTGCGTGGCCGTCGCGAGGATCAGGTCGACACCGCGCGGGAATCCCGCGTGGTTGGAGGCCCATTGGCCGGCAAAGTCGCCGGGCAGGCCGGGCGCGCCCAGGCGGCGCTCGCCGTCGATGCCGGGGCCCTGCAGCCGCAAGGGGCCGTCGGTGTCCAGGGACTCGACCTCGAGAACGCAGGTGGCCGACTGGTCGGGGTCCTTGTCGCTGCCCTGGCGCAGGCCGGCCAGCGCGGGCATCGCGTCGCCGCGGGCTACCCACAGGAACAGGGCCTGCGAGGCGTCGTCCACCAGGCGCGCGCCGGTGTGGAACCGCAGCCAGGCGCCGGCATCGCCGGCGCGCAGGGTGGGCGACAGCCACAGGCTGCAGTCGGCATCCAGCAGGGCCAGCAGCGTGAGCGCGGCGGCGCGGTGGCCGCACTGCGGGGCCTGGGAGGCGGCCTCCAGGGGCCGCGGTCGGCCCGGCTGCGACAGCGCATCGAGCGTGGTGCGGAACACGTGCTGGCTGCCGGCGGACTCGTCCTCGAAGCCGCCGCGCAGGGTGCGCAGGTCGTCGGCGTTCATGCCTCGTCCTCCTCGCCGGCGCCGCCCGAGGACTCCCGGGCCACGGTGAAGAACTCGACCCGGGTCGACTGGGCGCGGGCCTGCCGCTGCGCGGCGCGCTCGGCCAGGTGGCGGCGGGCCGGGTCCAGCAGCTCGCGCTGCAGGCGATCCTGGTGGCGCGCGTCCTGAAGGAAGGCGTCGGCCAGGGCAGCCAGGCGGGCCTGCCGGTGGTCGCGGCCCAGCACGTAGGCCACGCCGACGGCGGCGTCCCGGGTGGCGCCACCCGGGCGCAGCGCGCAGCGCGTGACCGTCACTTCGCCGAGGTTGAAGCGGTCGCCGGTGCCGCCCGCGCGGCCCTGGATCATCATCAGGCCGGTCTCGGGGCGGCGCAGCCAGTCGGGCTCGACGGCCGCATCGCCCGCGAGGGCCACTTCCAGCAAGGGCAGCGGCGCCCGCGCCAGGACGGCCATCCATTCCTGGCGCGCCGGTGGCCGGTTCGCATCGGCACTGTCAAAGGCATGAAACATCTTCCGTGTATCCTGTAACTTGTCTAGACAACTTGGGTGTCGGGAGTGAGAATAGGCAACGCAGATGTAGGTTTGATGACAGGCCACCCGATGAAGACCGCAACGATGAATCCCGACGACGACGGCCGTGCCAGCATGTGGTCCGCCATCGCCACGCAGCTGGCGCAGGCCATCGGGCGGGGCGAGTACCCGCCCGGGCAGCGGCTGCCCTCCGAGCACGCGCTGGCGCAGGCCTTCGGCGTGAACCGGCATACCGTGCGGCGTGCGCTGGCGGACCTGATGCAGCGGGGGCTGGTGCGTTCGGAGCAGGGCAGCGGCACCTTCGTCGAGGACTTCGCGGTGGACCTGGCGCTGGGCAAGCGCACGCGCCACCGCCAGAGCCTGGACCAGGCCGGCGTGCGCGGCGGCCTGCGCGTGCTGGGCGGCCAGGTGGTGGCCGCGGGCCGCGACGAGGCCAGGGCGCTCGGGCTGCGCACGGGCAGCCGGGTGCTGCGCCTGCAGGTGCTGGGCGAAGGCGCCGGCCAGCCACTGCATGTGAGCGAGCGCTGGTTCCCGCTGCCGCGCTTCGACGGGCTGCAGGCACTGGTGGAGGCCAGCGGCTCGATCACCGAGGCCTTCCGCGCGCTGGGCGTGGACGACTACACCCGGCGCGAGAGCCGCGTGTCCGCCCGGATGCCCGAGGCCGACGTGGCCGAGTGGCTGCGGCAACCCGTGACGCGCCCGGCGCTGCTGGTGACCAGCGTGAACGTGGACCACACCGGCAAGCCCATCGAATTCGCCACCACCTGGTTCGCGGGCGACCGCGTGACCCTGACCGTGCAACATGATGACCATTGAGACCACCGCCCCTGGCAACGCCGACCGGGCCGGATTGCCCGCCCCCGCGCCATCACCCGATCCCTATCGCTGCGCGGTCTATTTCGCGCCCGCCGTGGACAGCCCCTGGTGGGCCGCTGGCAGCCAGTGGCTCGGGCGTTGCGCCCGGGCCGGTGTTGCGCTGCCGCAGCCGGCCATCGACGGCGTCGATCCCGCGCTGCTGCGGGACCTGACCGCCGAGCCGCGCCGCTACGGCTGGCACGCCACGCTGAAGGCGCCCTTCCAGCTGGCCCCCGGATGCGGCCTCGAGGACCTGCGCGATGCGCTGCGCGCGCTGTGCGGCGACTTCCCTCGCTTCACGCTGCCGCCGCTGGAAGCCCGGCGCATGGACCGCTTCATCGCGCTGCGGACCGCCGGGCCCAGCGAGGCGCTGCAGTCACTGGCGGCCGCCTGCGTCACGCGGCTGCAGCCGCTGGCCCGGCCGCTGTCGCCGCCGGAGCTGGCGCGCCGGCGCCAGGCGCCCCTCACGCCCGACCAGGATGCCCTGCTCGTGCGCTGGGGCTACCCCTGGGTGCTGGACCATTTCCGCTTCCACCTCTCGCTCACCGGGGACATCGCCAGCCAGTCGCCGGCCACGCAGGCGGCCCTGCTGCAGGCGGCGCAGGCGCGCTTCGGGGCGCTGCCGGCCTGCGAGTTCGGCCAGCTGTCGCTGTTCGTGGAACCGGAGAAGGGCGCGGATTTCGTGCTCCTGGAGCAGATGGAGCTTCGCCCATGAGCCAGCGGCTGGTGTATGTGATGGGCCCGTCGGGTGCCGGCAAGGACAGCGTGCTGGGATGGATGCGGCAACAACTACAAGCCGGTGCAGACCTGCACTGGGCCCGCCGCACGGTCACGCGCGACGCGCAAGCGGGTGGGGAGGCGCACGAGGCCGTGACGGCGCCGGCGTTCGACGCGCTGGTGGCGCGCGGTGCCTTTGCCATGCACTGGCGGGCCAACGGGCTAGGCTATGGCATCCGGCAGGAGGAGTTCGCGCCCCTGGCACGCGGAGGCTGGGTGGTGGTCAACGGCTCGCGCGAGTACTTCGGGCAGGCCCGGCTGCGGTTTCCGCTGGCGACGGGGCTGCACATCACCGCCGACGAGGCGACGCTGGCGCGGCGGCTGCTGGCGCGGGGGCGCGAGAGCGAGCAGCAGGTGGCCGAGCGGGTGGCCCGCGCCCGCGCCTTCAGGCCGCCGTCCGGGGTGATCGAGGTGCGCAACGACGGCGAACTCGCCGACGCCGGCCGCCAGGCCCTGGAGGCGCTGGCCCGCCTGCCGGGCTGGCCCGCCCGGGTCAGTCCCCCCGCCGCCTGACCACCAGCCAGGTCGCGGCCACGCCAAAGGCGGCCAGCAGCACGGCGATGATCCAGAAGCCGTGCGGGTCCTCCGCCAGCGGGATGCCGCCCACGTTCATGCCGAACAGGCCGGCCAGGATGTTGATCGGCAGGGCCAGCACGGTCATGACCGTGAGCATGAACAGGCTGCGCCCTGTGGCCTCGCTGACCGCGGCGGCCACTTCTTCCTGCAGCAGCTTGATGCGTTCCTGCAGGGCGGCCATGTCGCTGAGGACCACGAGGAACTCCTCGTTCACCTCGCGCAGGGCCTGCAGGTCGTCCTGCGAGATCCACTCCGGCGGGTGCTGGAGCAGGCGGAACAGGGAGGCGGGCTCGGGCGCCATCAGGCGCTGCAGGCGCACCAGCAGCCGGCGCATGGAGCCCAGCGCGGCCCGCTGCACGGAGTGCCTGCCGGCGAGCAGGCGGTCCTCGATGTCGTCGGCGCGCTGCGTGACCCGGCGCACGATGTCGGTGAGGACCTCGCACTGCTCATGCAGCAGGTGCTCCAGCAGGGCCATGGGCGAGGCCAGCGAACGGCCGCCCTTGATGTGGGTGCGCAGCGCGTCGATGGAGCGCAGGCGCTGCTGCCGGCCGGTGATGACCAGGCGCCTGTCCAGGCAGGCCCACAGGGTGGCCAGGTCGTCCGGGTCGAAGTCGAAGTCGAACATGACGTCGTTGACCACGGCCACCAGGGCCTCATCGTCGCGTTCGACCCGGGTGGACCGGGCCGGGCTGCCCAGGGCCTCGAAGAAGCCCTCGGGCAGGCGGGCGTTGCGTTCCAGCCAGCGAACCGCCCCGGCATGCGCCAGGTCGAAGTGCAGCCACAGGAAGCGCCCGTCAGGCTCGGCCGGGTCCGGGGCGGCCAGGCGGGCGGCGGCCTCGTCCGAGCCCACCGGGCGCGGCGCGAGTCCCGGCGCGAATTCGAAGCCCGCGATCAGGCCGGACTGTTCGGCGCCCCAGGCGCTGTCGCGGGGGGCGATGCGTGTCTCGACGGGCACTCAGTACCGCGACGGGACGTGCATCTCGGCGGGCACGGGGTGGCGCTCGTAGTCCTCGTGCCGCACGCGCTGGGGCAGGGTGATCTGCGGGTGGGGCACCTCGGCGTAATCCACTTGCGACAGCAGGTGGTCGATGCAGTTCAGGCGGGCCATCTTCTTGTCGTCGGCGGGCACCACCCACCACGGGGCCTCGGGGATGTGGGTGCGCTCCAGCATGGTCTCCTTGGCCCGGGTGTAGTCCTCCCAGCGGCGGCGCGACTCCAGGTCCATGGGGCTGAGCTTCCACTGCTTGAGCGGGTCATGGATGCGACTGAGGAAGCGGGCGTACTGCTCGTCGTCCGAGATGGAAAACCAGTACTTGAGCAACTGGATGCCCGATCGCGCGAGCATGCGCTCGAACTCCGGCACCGAGCGGAAGAACTCCTCGTACTGGTCGTCGGTGCAGAAGCCCATGACCTTCTCCACGCCGGCGCGGTTGTACCAGCTGCGGTCGAACAGCACGATCTCGCCGGCGGCGGGCAGGTGGGTGGCGTAGCGCTGGAAGTACCACTGCGTGCGCTCGCGGTCGTTGGGGGCGGGCAGGGCGACGACGCGGCACACCCGCGGGTTCAGGCGCTGGGTGATGCGCTTGATGACGCCGCCCTTGCCGGCGGCATCCCGGCCCTCGAACAGGACCACCATCTTGTGGCCGTTGGCGACCACCCAGTCCTGGAGCTTGACCAGCTCGCCTTGCAGGCGAAGCAGCTCCCGGAAGTAGGTGCGGCGGTCGCGCTTTTCTTCCTCGGTGAGCGCGATCTCGTGGCCTTCGGCGTCGAACGGCCGGTCCTCGAGCTCGAGCTCCAGCTCCTCGTCGTAGCTGTCGACGATGTCGCGGCGGAAGCGGTGGTCCGTTTCGATGTCGGGCATGGACATGGCGGTATCAGCGACCCTTGAGGAAGTCGCCGACCTCCAGCAGGACGAACTCGTTGTCGTCGGCCTTGTTCGGCTCGCGGCTGCTGGAGAAGGGCAGGTTGTTGTCGTTGCCGACCACGATGTGGCGCTCGTCCACCACGTCCACGTTCTCGATGGTGAAGAAGGGGAAGGTCAGGACGCCGTCGTTCAGCGGCTTGCGGGCCAGCTTGTTCGGGTCCTGGATCTTCATCAGGTCGATGTAGCCCAGCTTGCGCACCACGCCGCCGGCGTTGGCATCGGTCAGTTCCACCTTGTAGACGCGCTTGAACTGCGCCAGGTCGTGGAAGCAGTCGGGGCGGCGCTGGCCGGCGGGGCAGGCCTTGTCGGCCGTGCCTTCGCCATTGTCACGCTCGATGATGAGGCCGGTGGTGCCATCGATCATGTTGAAGTCGCCGATGGCGTGGTGGTTGGCCTCCAGCACGTACTTCCACTGGCGGCCGGTCCACTTCTGGGCCTGCACGTCGAACTCCAGCACGCGCAGGTACTGCTTGCCGTCCAGCGTCTCGGGGGCGCCGGCCTGCTCGTCCCACAGCGCGCCTTCCAGCAGTGCGTAGAGCTTGCTGCCGTCCTTGGAGGCGGCCATGCCCTCGTAGCCCTTGGAGCGGCGGACCTGGAACTTCACGGTGGCATTGGGGGCGGCCGGGGTGACCACGCCGGGGTGGTCGGGCGAGCGCACCACCTTGCCGTCCACCAGGGTCTCGAAGACGGCCTGCACGCGGCCCTTGAGGTCGGCCTTGATCAGGTAGGGGCCGAACTCGTCACCGATCCACAGCGAGCCGCCGGCGAACTGGAAGCTCTCGGTGTCGAAGTCGGCACCGGTGAGGAAGCGCTCCTTCGTGCCCTCGTTGGCGATGCGGAAGGGGACCTTCCTGTCCGGGTCGTGCAGGAAGACCGTCTCCAGGCGCTTGAACTGGTTGGCCTTGAAGTCGATGCTGTAGCGGTTCAGGTACAGCATGAAGTCGGGCGAGTTGGCCTTGCTGCCGGCGCCGTTGTCGGTGAGCACCCAGTAGGTGCCGTCGGCCATGCGCTTGATGCCCGAGTGGCCCTGGATCGGCTGGCCCTTGAAGGGCAGCGACACGCCGGTGGGCCGGCCGGCGGACTGGCCCTCGATGCTGGCGAGCTTGTCGGCGCGGGTGGCGGTGGTGAACTTGCCGCTGGCCTGCAGGTCGGCCGGGGCGGACTTGGGCGCGGGGATGAAGGTGCTGGCCGGCAGCACGGCGTGGCCGGCGAGAGTGGCCGGGTACACGCCCTGGGCGTTGAGGTTGAAGGCCACCAGCGTGGCGGCGAGGAAGGTCAGCGGCAGGTGCGTCTTTTTCATGGTTCGGTCTTCTTGTCGCGCCCCGCGTGGAGCGCGTCGCCGAAGCATGAAGGCCGTCCGTGACGGCTTCACGACGCCCGCTTGTCAATCGTGTGACAAGGGCCGCGGGGCGGCCCTCTCCGCGCCAGGGGGCTCAGTCGTCCTCGCGCACCTGCCCGATGCGGCGCAGCTCGCCTTGCAGCGACAGGCGGTCCAGCTTTTCGAACGGCAGGTTCCGGAAGATGGCGATGCGGCGGTTCAGGATCATGAAGGCCTGCGAGAACGCCTTGCGCTGGTCCTCCGGCGAGCCGTCGACGGCCGCCGGGTCCTCCACCCCCCAGTGCGCGGACATCGGCTGGCCCGGCCAGACGGGGCACACCTCGCCGGCGGCCTTGTCGCACACCGTGAGAACGAAATCCATCTGGGGCGCGTCGGGCTGGCCGAACTCCGACCAGCTCTTGCTGCGCAGGCTGCGGGTATCCATTCGCCGGCGCTGCAGCAGCTCGAGGGCCAGGGGATGCACCTCGCCGGCCGGCTGGCTGCCGGCGCTGTAGCCGCGAAAGCGCTCGCCGCCCAGCTGGTTGAGGATGGCCTCGGCCATGAGGCTGCGCGCCGAGTTGTGGGTGCAGATGAACAGGACGTTGTACGGACGGGACATGCGGACTCCGGAGGTCAGGGGACGGGTGAGTGCGGGTTCAGGTGGCGCGCGCCGGCATCGCGTCGCGCCGCGCCGGCAGGTTCAAGGTCACCAGCCAGCAGGCCGCCAGCATCGCGGCGGAGCCGAGCAGCGCGTACATCAGCCCGCCCCACTGGTACAACAGGCCGGACAGCAGCGTGCCGGCAAAGCGGCCCAGCGCGTTGGCGGCGTAGTAGAAGCCCACGTCCTCGGCCGCCTTCTCCGAGCCGGCGTAGGCCAGCACCAGGTAGGAGTGCACCGAGGAATTGACCGCGAAGGCGAAGCCGAACACGCCCAGGCCGGCCACGACCACCCATTCCAGGTGCGGCACGCTTGCCGCGACTGCCGCCGCCAGCGCCAGGGGCACGACAGCCAGGGCCGCCGACCACCAGCGCGCCGCCGGCACCTCGCGGGACAGGCCGTCCTCGCTGCGCCGCACGATCTGCGGCGCCAGGGCCTGCACCAGCCCGTAGCCGATGGTCCAGGCGGCGACGAAGCCACCCACCATGGTGAAGGTCCAGCCCACCGAGTACAGGAACACCGGTACGCCAACGACGAACCACACGTCCCGCGCGCCGAACAAGGCCACGCGCGCGGCGGCCAGGGCGTTGATGCCGGCGTTCTTGGCGAACAGCTCCTTGGCCGACTTCGACGCCTTGCTCTTGCCCATCATGGGCGGCAGCGAAGTGGCCACGCCCACCAGCACCAGTGCCAGCAGGCCCGCCATGGCCCACAGCGAGCCCTGGAAGCCCAGGGCCTGCAGCATCAGGCCACCCAGGAAGAAGCCCACGCCCTTCATCGCGTTCTTGCTGCCGGTGAACCAGGCCACCCACTTGAACAACTGGCCGGCGCCTTGCTCCTTGGCCTGTGCCTGCGTGACCTTGATGGCCGACTTGCTCGCGGTCTTGGTCAGGTCCTTGGCGACGCCGCACACGCCCTGCGACAGCACGACCCAGGCCACCGACATCGCGGCGGTCCAGGACGGATCGAGCAGCGACAGCAGGGTGAAGCCGGCGATCTGCGTCACCAGGCCCACGGTGAGCATGCGGGCGATGCCGTACCGGGTGGCGAGCCAGCCGCCGATCAGGTTGGCCGCGACGCCGGCCGCCTCGTACAGCAGGAACAGGAAGGCCAGCGTGAACGGCGAATACCCCAGCCGGTAGAAGTGCAGCAGCACCAGCATGCGCAGCGCGCCGTCGGTGAGCGTGAACCCCCAGTAGGCCGCCGTGACGATCGCGTAGTGGCGCTCGGCCTGGTTCATCACAGTCCCGCGCCCTCGAGGTGGCAGGCCAGGTCCACCATGCGGGTGGCGTAGCCCATCTCGTTGTCGTACCAGGCGTAGACCTTCAGCAGGGTGCCGTCGGTGACCATGGTGGACAGCGCGTCGACGATGGAGCTTCGCGTGTCGCGCGCATAGTCGGCGCTGACCAGCGGCCGCTCCTCGTAGCCCAGGATGCCCGCCAGCGGCGAGCCGGGCGCGGCGGCAGCCTTGAACAGGGCGTTGACTTCCTCCACCGTTGTGGCGCGCTGCAGCTCGAACACGCAGTCGGTGAGGGACGAATTGAGCACCGGCACGCGCACGGCGTGGCCATTGAGCTTGCCCTTGAGCTCCGGGTAGATCAGGGCGATGGCCGTGGCGCTGCCCGTGGTGGTGGGCGCCAGGCTGGTCATGGCGCTGCGGGCGCGGCGCAGGTCCTTGTGCGGGGCATCGACCACGA
>JACCDW011034852.1_pt1 | contig 22058 bp, 50 predicted proteins | sample 7449781 | NCBI WGS metagenome assembly JACCDW01 (sample SAMN15323449, study PRJNA562643) | freshwater metagenome | isolation source: river surface water | place: USA:Blue River Watershed | collected 2017-08-18
AACATTGAGAGATTCTTTTTTTCATCGTCTTCATCTTCATATGTTTCATCATCTTCGTCCTCGTCCATTTCTAGTTGCTCATCGTCATCTATATTTATAGACAACATGTTTTGTATGATATGCTGTAATATAGGACATGAAAGTTGTTTTTCAATGTAGTCTTCATACTTTTGCCATCCTATTTGTTTATTTATTTCTGGCATATGACATTTCTCCTATTATTTCATGAAAACATCTGAAGGTCTGATACATGGCAAATTTTCTTCTTTTTGTTTATAACTTTCTATCATCTTAGATTTTGTTTTCTTATCAATATAACTGAATAATTTAATTAAGTTATCTTCCTGACCCTCACTGATCATAGCATTTTTGATAATTTCTACAGTCTCTATTAGTGATCTATCTGAGGCTAAAACATCTAATATTTGACATAAGCCGTTTATAGATTTATCGCTGTAGTCATTCATCTCTACATCAACCAGTGGAGAGTCAGAGTCATCAACTACTACATATGTTACGCTTGCTAATACGTTGCTAGTCTTTTCTTTATCAGTATCATCTTTTTTGAAGAAATTAAAGAACATTTAATATTTTCCTTCCAGTATTTTTCCAGCTGAATTCTTGGGCTGTTTTGATGCCAAATTCATTAGGAGATAGATCATTGTTCATATTAAGATGATGTATATGACTCATATGTTTAATGGCATATCCTATAGCGTTATCATCTAGCCTTGCCCAATTGCCTTGACCATGGAACCATTTACCATCATATGCTGTTTCTGTTTCCTTGATAGGAATTAACAATGAATTATTAGAATTGCAAAACTCTGTATGGGCAGAATAATCAGTTGTTATAACGTGTTTTCCGCAAGACATCATCTCTAATAGCTCTAAATTCCATCCCTCCGCTCTTGCCGGAAAGATGCCACAATGCATTTGTTGCATAATATTATACACTTCTTCTTGAGTGTTTTGTCTCGGAATTATATGTATTTTAGATCCTAATTTTGAGTTTTTATATAGATTTATCCATTCTTTTTGTTCTTGCTCTGTGCAGAAAGGATTTTCACACATCATAAAAAGTTCAACATTGTCATTTTCGTTAAAGGCAGAATTGAAAATATCAACTAACTTATCATGTCCTTTTCGTATTTCCCATTTCCCGCAGTTAAAAAATCTTGTCGGACAATCTTTTGGCATTTCAGATGGTTTGAATATAGAGGAATCAACACCAAGAGGTATTATCTTGATTTTGCTATCAGTGACTTTTATATTATCAAGTACGACATTTTTTGCCCATTCAGAACATACAAAAATTATATCTAAAGATTCTAACTGATGTTTTTCTATATCATTAAATTTATCTAATTCAAATATTGGAAATCCAATTCTTTGACCTCTACCGGCAAATTGTGCCATATCGTGCTGATGCCATATTTTGATGCACGGGGCGTTAGAGTCGAAAAAATGTGCATTTTTTATACATTCAGATATTATGTCCGCATCTTCTTGGTTAGTAACTTGTGGTTGACCTATCATAAATAAAGATATGTTGTTATCTTGATTAAGGGTCTTGACTACATTTAATCCAGTTATGCCATATCCTAGCTGATTTATTGGGGCAACTACGTTAATATTCATACATTATATCCTATATTGTTATATTTGAAAAAGAACCATCTCTTTAATCTCTTAACGTCTGCTTCTACGTTAACATCATCAAGGTAGCTTATTATTTCGCCAAGGGATCCAAAGATATGTTCATGCGGTAACATAAAAAATAACCAATTAGGGGCATTCTTTTTACCCTGCTGGCACCACACTAAGACGGGTTTCTTTTGACGATTAGCAGTGACTATTTCTTCGTATGTACCACATGCATGTACCTCTAAATCTATATGTGCAATTATAAAATCAGACACGTCAACACATCTCAAATCAGCACTTCTTATAATGCTAAATTTTTCTTTTATCTTGTCGTATTGTCCGGTTTCTTTATAATGCTCTATCCAATGTCTTGTTTCTTCATCTTCTACAACTCCATTGATTGGCTTATTACATGGATCAATAACGATTATTCCCATTTTTTGGAGAATCCCAGTAATTCTCTGTCTCCATCCTATACCTCCATCGGGAACTCTGTCCATAGCACCAACAAGATAAGTTCTCATTCCGGTTAAATTATTTGTTGAATCCATTGTCTATACTCCACCAAATTTTGTTTATTCCAAGAGATTGTATGATGCGTTCACATCTTTCGCAAGGTTGACTACGCCTTAATTCTCCACGCTTGTTCAGTCTAATAATCACCATTTTTAAACTGCTATCTATATAGTGCTTTCCCCACAGTCTAGATATCAAATCTGTTTCGGCATGAAAATAAGGGTATTCAAGATCTGTATTAAATCTTTTTGCTAACATTAATGCTTGGGTATGAGTTTTCTCTGGATTATTTTGACCAATAGCAAGAAGCTTATTCTTCTTATATCCAAACGCAAAATGAAAAAATTTGTTCTTGGTATTACGTTCTTCTTTTGCCTTTGGAAGTAAACTAATAGCTATATCCAATGATTGATCTAATATATTCATGATGGCATTCCAAGTGCTATTCTAAGGAAATCTTGTATAGTGCTAGGTTGTGGGTCCATATTTGAAAAAACGAACTTGGCCTTTCTTTTAGCTTCTCCTTTTTTCATACCAAGAGCAATGAGGGCATCTATGCAATCAACGTACAATTGCTGACTTTCAAAACTCGGTTTTGTCTCAATTACTCTTTCTGTTCTTACTCTTTCTGTTTTCTTTTCAATGATTCTTACAGGTTGAACTTCTTTACTTGTTTTATAGTGCTTTTCTATGATGTGTGTTTGTACTGGTGATTCTTCAATATAGCCAATTACGAAATTGTCTAACTGATTTATGTTTATAGATTTGCCTTCTAGATAAGCTTTGTATGTATATATTATAATACCAATTATAAATACAAAAGCAAAGAACTGGCCAATGATCGGGTCAGGTTGTGGATTCATAGTGTTTCTCAGCATTCTATCATACTACAAGTATCGTCATAGTCAAGTGGAGAATTTAAAAAAAATGGCCCGAAGCACAAGGCAACGGGCCATTCACTAGACAGATTGACTATCCAATTCATTCTTTAGAGTCTTGCCCTACAATTCCAGATGGGCCTAAAGAAATTTCATCTGCCATTACACAGATAGAGTTCTTTTGATTCCCGTCCTTATCTTGATAATCATCAATCTTTAACTTTCCTTGAACGCCAACCAATCTGCCCTTTTTTAAGTGATCCTTTAGTGCTTCAGCCATCTTTCCAAAGCAAAGGATATTTAAAAATAGAGTATCTTCATTACGCCTATCATTGACAGCCATGCGAAACTTTGCCATAGCAGTACCTTTCTGAGTGGTACTAATTTCGGCATCCTTTGTTAATCTGCCACAACCAAGCCATGTATTAATATTCATGCTATCATACCTCCAGTGCTGAACGAATTCTTCCTCTTACTACCTGTGTATTGCCACGATTATATGTGCCTAGAGTAGCACTATATACATTTCTAGCAATTGATCGCGGAATACCTAGAAGCCTAGCGGCAAACTCTGTATCTTCACGATTGTTATTAAAAAAACCGAATCCAGACTTATGAGCAAGTGCTGTAATTGGATTCAAAGTAAAACCCTTGTAATAACCGCTTTGAATGGTAGCAATTACACGATTGTGGTTGATATCCCAATGATATGCACCAGCAAGGTTTGAAAGCTTATCAAAAAGTTCACTGTATTTCATCTCAATTTTCTCCTTCTTTGCTATTTGATTCTTCGAAAACTTGAACATCTTTAACGCCACTTTGCACATAAGATTTTAATTGATCAATTTCTTTTTGAATTAAAACTTGTTGCTTTGTTAGTTCTTCAATTCTTTGGGCAACATTTTGCAAATGTGCTTTTGCCATCTCTACTACTGTCATACTTTTCTCCTTATTCATCCTGTTATACCTTAACGTGCTTTAAAAAACAATTATGGTTTTTGTTCATATGTTATATAATCTAAGACTTGTGTATGAGTCCAACTTATCTGATAATTATCATCAGTGGCAAGTCTAGCTATATCAATATATTCCATTTCTAACTTAACTATTAGTTCTGCTAAAAATTCAAGTTTATTTGAGTAGATGCATTCTTCTATTAAATCCAAAGTTTCTTTTACTGTTCTTTTATTTGTCATTTTGGATCGTATTCTATTAATTCTGTCTTTGCTTGTTCAAAAAGCCAGCGAGACAATATAAAATCTTTTTCCCATCTATCTATTGAGTTTTTGTATGATACCACCCTAGTAATTCCAGATTGTATTATCATACTAGAACATCTTGGACATGGAATAAATGGGTAAGTATATAAAGTACAGCCCACAAGAGATCTGTTTGCAAATAATATAGCATTCATTTCTCCATGCACTATCATATTATACTTAGTTTCTCTATTATTTAACATCTCTGGAAAATCATGAATATTTTTTGGGAACCCATTATATCCAATAGATACTATTCTATTGTCACGATCTGTAATAACTGCACCAACTTTAGTAGAGGGATCTTTAGACCAGCTAGAAATAAACTCTGATAAATCCAGAAATCTATAATCCCACTTTAATAAATCAATCATTTTTGGCGTAAAATGTATCTGTGTTGTCATGTCCTACAGTAATATATTTATTTTGAAGCATCCAATCATTGATTTCATTCATGAAGGGGTTAATATATTTTTGGCCATGAGTTTCTATACTTATAATCTTTGGCCTACTGATCATGTTTTTAATAACAAACCATTCGGCACCTTCTATATCTATAAATAGTAGATCTATGTCGCCAGTATCTATCTTGTCAAATGTTATGCAATCGCATACTATGATATCTCTATCTAATTTATTATAACCATCATTAATGATAGATGGACTATGTGGCAACCCTTCAATAAATGCAGATGCGTCTGGCCCACTCCATCTATTGTATAAATTAATTTTTCCAGAATAATCAGCTATAGCATAATTGAATATATTCACATCACTACGATCATTATATTGAGATTTTAGTTGCTGTATACAATTTGGATTAGCATCTACGAGAGAAAATTCTGTATGTGAAACATTTTGAATAAAATCCTGACAATGTAAATTGTCTGGAGTATACGTTCCAACCTCACAAATATGAGATGGGTGAAAATTAATCATATTTTTTATTAACTGCATGTTATATACTCCTATCAAAATGAACTCTATTTACATGTATAAATTCTGCACATTTTGGCAAATCTTTTAAATTATCAGCACCAACATAAGCACAAGCACTGCGTATACCACCTAAAATATCATCTATAATGTCTAGAGCTTCTCCTTTATATTCTATCGTTTTTACGCGACCTTCGCTTGCTCTATATTCTTTAATACCACCATATTTTTCTTGTGCGGCATGTGAACTCATGCCGTAAAACTTTAAAACTTTTTTACCATCTATTTCGCTCCATTCACCTTCGCACTGTGCTGTACCAGCCAGCATACCACCGATCATAACGAAATCGGCACCGGCGGCAAATGCCTTTACAACGTCTGATGGTGTTCTACAGCCCCCATCAGCACAAATCAATCCTAGTCTCCTGTCACCATTTTTTAACCCATGTGCTGCATGAGAGCATTCTGCTATTGCAGATAGCTGTGGATATCCAACGCCAGTTTTTAGTCTAGTAGTACAGGCAGAACCGGGACCAATGCCAACTTTTACAATATCCACCCCTCCATGCAAAATTAATTCATGAACCATCTCTGGTGTGCAAACATTGCCAGCCATTATAATAGCGTCATTACCACAATACTCTCTTATTTTTCTACAACGCTCTACAAAATTTTCTGTATAACCATTAGCCACATCGATACATATATTTGGTGTTGCGTTGAACGATGTCATAAAAGAATTTAATTTGTTCAACTCTGAATCTTGTATACCCATACTATACCAAAAGTAATCTAAATTTTTGACACCAAGCAAATAATCAGTATTGTGATAGTGTTTGTGTAGACATGTAATACAATTTCTCCTAGATAGAGATTCTGCCATAGCCATAGTGCCAGTTGTATCCATATTTGCAGCAATTATAGGAGTTCCATCCCACTGCAAATTTGAATGAAAAAATCTAAATGATCTTTTTACATCAACCAAGGACCGTGATGCTGCTCGGGATCTTTGTGGAACGAGTAATACATCATCAAAGTCTAACTTAACATCATTAACAATTTTCATATATATCTCCATGAAAAAACCGGGAGGATTTTACCCCTCCCGGTCACTCACCACACACACTCAAACACTAACTGTTTGGAGTCTCTTGGAAAGAACCTTATTAAGTCTCTCCATCTTTGCTGTAACTTCAACAATCCACTCGCGGTTACGCTTCTTACGATCAAAGTGATTAACATCATCACTAGTAAGGTGAACGACCTTATCAAAGATTGTATTGAATTCAGATACTACTTCATATCGACAAGTGCGAAGCTTTTGAAACTTATGATCAGATGGTACACTCACAACGTCACGGGGATTGACCTTGCAAATCATAAGACGGTTTCCACCATCATTGTCACTATCAAAATCAATTCCACCATAACTCTTTGCGTAGTCAATTGCACCGACATGAAGACCAGCACCGCAACCGTTATCACGATTACTATCTACCTTACTACGAATAACTTCACATACAGAACCAATTCTGTTATCGAAAGTGCCAGAATAAATGTCCTTATAATCTTCACGAACAGCCTTGTATGCCAAGAAGCATCCATCACTAGTAATTGGCATGTTCTTATTTTCCATAAAATCAAACAGTTCAATTACTGCATGATCGGATGGATTTTGACTAAGATTGTCAAGGAAGTTAAGCATAGGCTCAAAAGGAAATCCCTGCTTAATCATGTCAAGAATAGTGCCAGTAAACATATCTGGCATCTTGATACCATCCCATGTCAGCGATCCATCATTACAGTTAACATATCCTTCGCAGAATGCGTTAACATGAGAAATAATATCATAACATGCTTCAAAATACTCGACGTTATTATTCTTAAGATGAGTAACAAGCTTATCATAATTTGGGTGTGACTTACTAAAAGTATAAGTCTGCTCACCAACAATCGCCGTTACTCCACCGTCATTAGCAATAATGTACTTCATTGTTTGTCTCCTTTGTCTTATTATATCTTTACATGAGGTTAAGAACATTCTGAGCGTGGAGTCCACGTTCAACAGAATCAATATAATCTGCAACAACTTTCCTATCAGTATCACTCCAAACGTGACCAAGAAGCCTAAGAACAGGATACTTGTTCATTTCAGAATCAAATTGTTTGCTGAAACGATGGTCAGGCTTGTTTTCGCTAAGATCAACACTGTTAACTCCGGGGAAAATCTTAGAAAATTCATGAATGATTCTCATATCATTAGACATAGCTTCAATCTTAGATGAATATTCCTTATGTTCAAAATAAACCTTCTTAGCGAGATTATCAGTCTGAGTAATCTTGAGTGTATCAATCCACTTGATGTTATGAAGAGACAGCGGAACAGATCGGAAAACATCTTTGATATTATCCTTATTTGCTTCTACCGCATTATTAAATACATTGGTAAGAACAGTCTCTCCGCTGAACCAGTTATCACGCTCATCAAGCTTCCTATTCTTAATGACAGAAGGCTTAACAAGATAAAAGGTAGCATCACCAATCATATCTGGATACTTCTCATATGCAAAGGCAATAGCATTAGCAAGATAACCTTCATCAACAGATCTATATCCGACGCTAACGTCACCCTTTGATTCTGAGAAGTAATGTGCATTTTCGTACTTGACGCTCATATTACAAATTTCAAACTTCCCAGTTTCAACATTAAATACTTTGGCTTGAATGGCGGGACCGCCACCAACGCCACTAGAAGTACGATTATACTCAACCTTATCAAGCATAGAGGTTGGGATAATGTCACTGATCGTGGCATCGCCCATAATACTGAGGAAATGACAGTTATCAAGAGTCTCACCATCACGAAGTTTATAAATGTAATGGACTTGATGACCGTTCTGCTCTTTCATATACTGACGAATTCGACTAACGCCACCACGCGGCAGATTGTCAACAAAGAATTTGGTTTTCTCTTGAAAAACCATACGTTCTACGCTTTGCTTAATATCAATTTTGGAACGATAAGCAGACTTTTCTGCACAATTGATTTCAATCAAATTCTTGACATTAATATATTCCCCCGCAATGCTATCAAAAATCTTGTGATCATTCCAAGAGATAGACTTTTGGAGTGATTCAACTGCTGATCGAATAGACGAACATTGATTGCTAATCTGGACATACTTCATACGGGCTTTGAACAGCGACGTTTGATTAGCGATTTGCTCCTCAATCTTAGTTGTAATATCATCAGCAATATCATTGATAATACCCATAATATTCTTACGGGTATCCTTACTGTACGAGAGTGCCTCTCGACTAGGAGTAATGTCAACATCTCCAATATTCACAAAAATACGCAAGCCGCTGGAGTACTCAATAAACTTATGCTCTTTATCAGTATTCTGACACAGTTGATTTGCGGTGAGAGGATATGCAATTTGACCCATAATAATCAGATTATCATCAGCATCAGCATCATAATACCAATTATCTCCAGCAAGAACCTTATTAACCTTCTTGAAGGAAATAGATTGACCAATGAAGTTAGGCTTCGTATTAAAAAATTCATAGACCTTGACCGCTTCATGGTAGAAACGATGAATATCGTACTCGTTAACGTTAATAGAAACCTTGATACCATTAGCTTCATTGGTATCAAAAGTATCCATCAAAGAAAAAACTGGATTACCATCCTCATCCTTGAAAGCATTATAAACACGACGCTGACCATCAAGGTAAGCTTCAACAGTGAAACTATCAGAATATGCGAACGGAGCCTTGCTACCAAGACCAAGGCAACCAACAGCATCATTGCTGTTGTTTCGCGTGCTACGGAAATACGTAGTATAAAGCTGCATACAGTCTTCATGATTCATGCTAGTGCCATAATCGCGAATAAAGAAACTAGGCTCAAGTCGAGTGGGAATATGCACATCAAATGGCACATCCTTCCTACCAGCCTCTACGTGAGAATCGTAAGCGTTAGTAGAAAGCTCACGAACAACTGCAAGAATTTTGTTAGAATAAAGACCGTCAGAAAGAATAAAGAAAGCCTTGGAAGAAGCCTCAATGCTAAACTTGGACTCTTCAAACTGACCAGACTTCTCAACAGTGTGTGTACCGGCATGAAGTTTCATAATTGCTAGTCTCCTAAAAGTGCTTAAGTGCTGTGTGTGCTATGAGTATACCAGAGTTATCGGCATTGTCAAGCGGCAGTCTTGATTTTTTTATCGGTTCTCTTCTACACAAAAAGATATAGGATTTAATGCAAAGTCTACTAAATATCCATCTGAATAATCGAACCATTGATCTAAAAATTCTTTGATTGAATCTATATCATCTGTACAATATCTATAAGAATTATAGTCATTAATATAATCGTCCCATATAACTATGCAATCATAATCTGACTCTACATTTTCTGGATCTTCTTTAAAATATTTTGCTGCTAATAAATCTATTGGAGAGTGCCTAGTATTTTTCATGGCACGAATAATATCACTCTCACTCATCTCAAGTTTAATTTTCATTTCCAGCCTAAAGCCTCGCTGATTGTAGGAAACTGTTCTGTAAAAATTTGTTTGCATTCATTTGCTATATTCATATGTTCTTTTTGAGTTCCATTAGCAGATCGTAAATCTATGTAATGAATCCATGACCTTACTGTTCCACTCATGTAGAGCCTAGTAGGAGTAGCCAATGGTAATACAAATCTAGCACATTCTTTAGCAATTCCATCAGAAATCATTCCATCGTAGATTTCTTTTGCTCTTCTAAAATGATCTGCAATATGAGACTCCCATAGCGTTTTTGTAGTTTCATCTATATCATCAATACTGTTCTGTCTATTTTTATTATCTTGTCGCCTTAGTTCAAACATAGGAATATCTTCTGCTAATAATGTTGTATCGGCATATCGTTGGCTAAACTCTTGAAAAGTAAAACTTCTATGACGAAGTATTTGAGCAGCAAGCCCTCTAGTAGTATTAATCTCTACTGTCATAAATCCATGTTCAAATATACTCCAGTGTTGGTGATCTATACAATATTTCAATAATTTAGCGTAGTTTTCGTTGTTTTGGTTATTTGGATTGCTGACTCTGGCACAATACGCCATCAACTTTTCTGCATCTGGAGTAGCACTAATTAATTTTACTTGATCCATTTAGTTTTTCCTTATACTGTTCTTGATGTTCTACCCATTTATTATTCGTATGATGGTTAAATATTGCTCTAGCCAACTTACTAACGCTTGGAGAAACGCCGCTACCATCAACAGTAGTATCGCTAGATTTTGCCCAATAATACTGATTATCAGTCTTATCTTTAATAGTTTCATATCCCAGTGTTTTAGCCCAAGATCTTATTTCTGTCCAAGTCATTTTTGCAGTTGGTCTTCAGACCTTACCCTTTGTTTATGTGAATATCCATTAGAAAATCCTGCCATAAATGCCTCTTTTAATAATGGTATATTGTCTATATTTGCTTCGTTACTATTTTGTAGCCAATCTATAAACATTTTATCTTCATCACAGAGTTCTGGCCCACATAGTTCATTATACCTATATTTCATAGTACTGATACTAGTATCTACACAAGTAAAATATAGATCATCTTTTATACAGGGATTATCAAAATTTTGATACCAACCAGAGATTACAACCCTTTCACCGCCGTGAGTATATAATATATCACCAATTTTCAGTCTAAGTGCTTCTTTAAAATTCATTTTATATGCCTATTTTGTGTATAATATCTTGAGTACTCAGTTTTATGGTCCCTTATAAGGAGAATTATTATGGCTTGGAGTCCAACAGAATCTGGCGTATACTTACCATTAAGTGGTGTTTTTAGCGGTGCTGTAATTTCAAGCACCGGAGTAACAATTCCATATACTGCTTTAGAAAGCTTTGGTGTTGATGCTCCAAAGAATAGTGGTGACTTTCGTGAATTTGTTTATTCGGTTGTTGACAAGGCTTATAGCCGTTTAGCAACATTAGACACAGAATTATCAGCTGGTGGATCTGGTATAGAAAATTTCACCATTACTAGATCAGTTGATAGCAGTAATTTCTTAAATGGGACTGTTACAAAAAGTTATACAATTACATCAGTTCTAAGTGTAAAGGGTGCTACATACGACGTAGCCGAAGAATGATATACGGACAGGTTTGATAGAAAAATATACGTATGTTTGGTGAAGAGGGCAGGCTTTTTAGTCTGCTCTCTTTTTTTTCATGTTTTCTCGTATCCATTCTACAAACTTACTTACTCTCGTATGACCACCATCATCATTATACGTTGAGTTAGGCTTCTTGTCAATGGCTGTAACGCAAGAATTTATACCAGCCAGCCTGTTATCAATAAATAATCCTCCACCGCTATCACCGCTTCCAATTAAAAATTCTAGTTCTGTTTTATCGGAAACTGAAGGTGTGCATATCAACAAATCATTTTCTATCCTGTCTATTCTATTTAATCCCGCTCTTCGTTTTCCATCGCCCCCTTTTATTCCACTGATAAATGTGCCTGTTTGGCCATACCCAGAAATAGAACATATTTGATCTAGTTCTTGATTTTGGACATATAATTCTGGATAGGATTTAATATCTATATCAGACTTCACATAGCATAATGCTATATCTGAAAATCCAAATCGTTTTTCTTCAAAGTCTTCGTGACAAATTATTTCTTCAATTAATATAGCTTTTTTCTTGTTTTCATCGTATAAAAATGCGAATCTTGCCCCATCAACGACATGTGCAGCAGTTAATGCCCAGTGAGGATCTATTGCAACAGCAGAGGCGGAAAATGTTTGTTTATTTTTTTCATAAGATCCCATGATTTCTAAAACACAATCAAATTTCTCACCATATTCAACATATTTTTCGTCTGGAGTATTGGGATCTATAGTTCCAGATATAGCACTATTCCCTAAAAATAAAAGAAAAGAAAGTAGTAGGTTTTTGAGTAAAATTTTCATTGTATGGCCTATTTTTTATTTTGGATGAAAGGAATTTAGAGTCTTCCACAACATTTTCATTCCAGCTTTTATAGTCCATCAAATGACCAAGTAACAAATGGCAATTCTTAGAGCATAGTGTTATTAAATTATTTGGATCAAGTTCTTTTTCTGGATTTTTGTGATAAGGTATTATATGATGAACTTCCAGATCGTCTTTTCTTCCACAAGCCTGACAAACTGGCTGATACTTCAAATGTTCTTTTCTTACGCTGGACCACTTGGGTGATCTAGAATAGTCAGATATTTTTCTTCTTAGCCAATTTAGCATATTTTCTCCTAAAAGCCCAATATAGTATACACTAAATAAAAAAGGGGCAGCTTTCGCCACCCCTTATTCTTGATCAACTTAGTTAACTATTGTTCACTCTTCGCGAACAAAGGCAACTCCAAGTTCTCCCGGCTGCGATGGGGGAACAGTATCAACCGCAGTAAACTCGACTGTGGCTGGTGAACTTACGTTGCCAGCATCGTCAACGTCAACTAGGGTTAAAACAACCTTATCATTGTCTGAAAATGATAGTTCACCAAAACTTGTGGTTTCTGGTGGATATGGTGATGTTGAACGAACTTCACCATTAACAGTCACTGAAAGTCTACGTTCTGCAACGTCCTTCTCAACAACTGGACCAGCGGTCACATTATAAACTAGTGCCATAAAAGATTCCTCTCTGTATAAAAAATCACACTTAAATGCTGTGGGATGGATACTACGCATATCCATCTTTCGCAAAACTTTTAGATATCTATTAAATAGTCGATCATTTAGCCATAAAAACATAAATTTTACTCTACTTTGTCTCTCATATCATGCAACTCTTTCATTATTATACTCAGCTTCTGGTCTTTTATACTGTCGTTCTCATTAATTTGACTAATCATGTCAATATATAGTAAATTTGCCGATAAAGATGATACTAATAACGACAAGAATAATGCTATGAAAGTATATTTCATGTATGAACTCCTTAAGGTGGGAAAATTTAGGTAGGCTACCATTTTATACACACACCGGGAGGCTTGTCGTTCTCTAATATTGCTCGTCTTTCTTCTCGTAAGCCTGCTATTTCTTGGCGTTGAGTTTTAACCTCTAATTTTAACGATTTTATTGTATTTGTTAGAGATTCTATCTCTTTATGTAGACTATTTATGTAGTCATCTATATCAAAAGGTCTTAAACCAAGCAATTTGCTATCATCCATATATGGTGGATTATTCCATTCCGGTTCCATTTGTTATCCTTTTATTTTTATTTAATACGGAGCAAATAGGATTCGAACCTATGGACCAAATTAATGATCGTCGGTTTAGTAAACCGGTGCATTAGACCGCTCTGCCATTGCTCCAAAATTTAGCATTGTTAAGTGGAGGCGGGCAGAGTCGAACTGCCGTCCAGAATAATTTCAATATAAACCTCTACATCCTTAGTTAATTGTTATCGTACAACTAACAAAACTAACAGAATTATCTGTGTCAGATTGAGTACAATCATCATTCCTATTTATGTTTGGTAGGACTACCATATCCGATTATCGGAGTCAGCATGATTGGGCAATACGGTTCATGCACCGCACTCTTACCTAACTAGGTCAGGCAGCGAGAGCGAGAGTCGAAACTTCGCCAATTAACATTTCAATCGACTTTTATACTGGCCGGTCGATTAACCAGTGGATGCCATCTATATTTACGTTTACCTGTCGAAACCTTTACGCCCCCTTATTTTAGGAAGTTTGTTAAATCATTTGGTCCTTGATAACCAATCTTTCTTCGTAATTCTTTTCCGCCCTCGTAAATCACAAAAGCGGGGATCGTCTTTATATTGTACCCATCAACTATATCTTTGTCAACATCAAAATCTACGTCTACGATGGTATAATTTTTCACAATCTCTGACAATCGTGGATCATTTTTCATATTATTTTTAGCTATTTGACAGTACTTGCACCAATCCGCTGAAAATATAATTAGTACTTTTTCGTTAGTATTGTCAAAAGCAAAAACCGATGCGATAGATATCAAACATGAAATCAAAAGGACAGAAACTAGTGTATTTCTCATGCTAAAACCCTCCAAATGGCTAATAATATATTCTACCTTGAATATATATACACTTTTATTATATTACATATCTTTCTCAATGAGTTGTTTATTCTGTAAATTGAATAGTTTGGCCATCAAATAGAATCGTTCATCATCTAAGATGTTTATCTCTTGATTTATTAACTCAATTCTACGCTTGATAGCATCTAAATCATTATCATTTAGATAATCTATAAGTTGACTTTCTCTTTTAGTCATTTTTTTTCTTTCATACATATTAGAACAGTAAATATGCCACAAAGTATATAAACTAATCCTAAAATCATCCAAACATAAAACTCATTCATCTTTATTTTCCTGTTTAAATTATATATGGATATTTATCTTTTTCAGAAAATGTATTAAAGTTCGTGCCAGTATAATACCGAGACTAACCTCAAATATTTTGGAAAGACTCAGATATAACATTATGTTTAACTTCCTGCTGATACTGTCTTGGCTTTTTATAGCCCATAAATACTTGGCTAGTAATAATCCCCATGCCAGTGATAAGGGTTACTACTATACCTACGATAAATATGGTAAAGTTGCTCATTTGAATAAATTTCCTAGAGAAAGGATGCTTGGAACCCACAATCCTACGAATAGTGCCTGCTGCCTGTTAAGGTCACTATCTCCTGCAAACCATAGCGTAACACTAAAAACAAAACTAGCAAATGCGGCTACAATAAAATAATTTCGACTGTTCATAATATTTCCTTTTTGTTAAATTTGAAACTCTTTTAGTATTTCCAATATTCGTCGGGCTAACGCGGCACCGCCGACAATTCTTCCATCAGTATAGTCTTCGCCATAACCAGCATTACATTCATGCTGCTTTTGACGATCTATTTTTTCATTACATAACTTGATAACTTCAAGTATTCTATCTTTTTGTTTTTGATTCATTATCTTCAAAGCCTTGATTATATGCTGCTTCTAGCCAGCTTTTTATTTGCAGCCAATTATCTATAGGATCTTTGGGGCGTTTTACAAGATCATCGTATATTCTCTCCATTCGTAAAGAGAATCCCTCAGATTCGTTAAGCCATTCATTAAAAGTCATGAATCTACCTTTTCAATCTGTACAAACTATTATACCGCAATTGAGTCTTTTGTCAACTGGTAAGTTTCCAATTCGTCTAAACATCTAAACTTAGTATTACCGTATTGTATATTTTTAGATCTATGCCAGTGACCAAAAAACCACAATTTTGGTTGATGAATATTAAGTAACTCTTGTAAAGCCCAAGTAGTATTGTTCTCAATTATTCTTTGATCCATATGCAACATTTGAGTGGCAATATCAAATGGGCAATCATGAGAGATTACTACATCCGGCTTTACTGAGCGGTATAGTTCTCTGGCTTTCATAAATTGATCTATATTAACTTGCTCGTTCTCCCACCAATCAATGCCTATGGTGCGATATTGTCTATCAATACTATATGCTCCACGATAATAGAAAAAATCTATTCCATTAAAGTTTACCATATAGCCAAAGTCTGGCAAAAAATGCGGGTAGTTATAACAAGTATCATAATTATCATGATTCCCTGGAAGAATAAGATGTTTAGTATGATCTACATTTTTCAATGTATCATATCTGAAGCCTAAATCTCCAATCTGTAGAGTGTATGGATTTTCTTCCTTACGAGATAATATTCTATGATACTTCTCATATTTACCATGAACATCACCAATTATTGTAAATCCGTCCATGTTTTTTCCAATTCATCTAGAGCAAAACGTACTGATCCGTCATCATAAAAACAATCAAACTTAGTACCTACAAATTCTTTATACTTATCCGGCCAAACACTATACAAAACATTCATAATTGTTTGACCATAACGCAACTCAAAAGAGTGGTCATTATATGTCTTATCAACAAGATCAAGAAAATCTTTGAAAGTTTTTACAAGATGAGTCATACTATTTATCCTGGGAATTCTGGTGGAGTAAAATTTTTATGTCCATCTAGTTGATGAACTTGAACAAATGTGTCAAATAACTTTTGAGTATGAAGTTTCAGCATAACTGCCAGACCATCAATAGCATTAACAATTTCATCATTAGTCATACCAACTTCCATAATACCATAACTAATATCATTAAGAGTATCAATAAAGGTATATGTGTGATTAATCTTTTCTTCTAAGTCAAAACGGTCCATAGTGTCTCCTTTTAGTCTCAGTATACCATACTATCGGCAGTTGTCAATAGGAGTCTTTAGTCAAAATGTAAGTTTCCAATTCGTTCAAACACCTAAAATCCGTACCATTTATATTCATTTGCCAACTTTTGTGATGATGACCAAAAAACCACAACTTTGGTTGATGAATATGAAACAATTCGTTTAAAGCCCATCCTGTAATATTCTCGTATCTTCTCTGGTTAGGTTTTAAAAGATGCTCCACAACATCACTAGGACAATCATGAGAGATCATAATATTTGGCTTGATCTGCCTATACAGTTCCCTAGCCTTCATAAACTCATCAATCTTTACTTCCTCATTTTCCCACCAATCAATACCTATAGTTCTATCTTGTCTATCAATACTATAAGCCCCTCTGTAGTAGAAAAAATCCACAGCGTTCAATCTTGTATAACCATAATCGTACAAAAAATGAGCATGATTATAGCAAGCGTCGTAGTTGTCGTGATTGCCCAGCAGAATAAGATGCCTAGTATTATCAATACCTTTTAATACATCATAATTAAAGCCTAAATCACCCAGTTGAATAGTATATTTATGTTTGCTGGTAATTTCAAGGTATTTATCATATTTACCATGAACATCCCCTATCAAAGTTATCATTAATCCTCATGAACTTTCATTCTTCATTCTCTCTATACAAAGGATAATCTTGTTCATTCTTTAGAAGATTTTCGGCCAATTCCAATATCTGACGCTCACTCCAACCAGACCAATATCCCCTCATATAAATTTGGGTCAATTCATTTCGTGGAGTATTCTCATAGAACTTCTGGACTGATTCTATCCAAGTTTTAGTGGCTTGTTGTAATTGATTCATTAGTTATTCTCCACTCTCAATAAAAGAATCAATAAATTTGGCTAATTCCCCCAGTTCTTTCCTACTAACTGGAGGATTAACATAATTACTACTCAAACTAATTTCAACATTATTATCATTAGTCTTAAAGATATGAAAGATAAACTGTTTGCCAGTATAAGACAGTTTTTCCATTAGTTATTCTCCAATAATTTTTCTAATTGATTGATATCCTCAAAACCATATTCACGAATAACATCATCATTCTTAATGAATTCTTTATAATATCGAATAGCATCTAAAATAATCTTATTTTGAATTTCTGTGGTATATTGAGTTTCTATTACAGTTTTACTTACTATAGTCATTTTATTCTCCTTTTTATTCCAACTATCAAGCATAATAGGCTGACCTTTATCATCAAATCCCACAATATGTTTAGTATAATGCCATTCTTTTTGATCTTTAGGTATTACCTTATAATCATCCACAACACACTGTTGCAAAAGATTAATAGCAGTAGTCATCCACAAATCATAATCGGCCAAACCAAAACCCTCATCCATAGAAGTATTATCCCAATCCACCAGAAAGTTTTTGATGGTTGTTTTGAGTTCGTTGTTCATTAGTTATTCTCCTCGTCCATACGATTAGTCTCATCAGTCATTTTAGATTCAATATTTTTCAAAATCTCAATGAAACTATTAATGGTCTTTTTAGTAGGAAGCCACTTAACACCAAAATTATCATCTGCAAAATGAAATTTCATTGTATTAATGGCTTCGCCAGCACAATTCTTATCTTCTCTAAACTCGATAGCCAGAGACACATAATCATCCAAATCAAAGTTTTCCATTAGTTATTCTCCAAAAAGGTTATTGAACACAATGTCATTTAGCATCGTTCCCCAAGTATACCATAGTATCGGCTATTGTCAAGTCTCGCCTTGATCTTTTTCGTAAATCTTTGACTTCTTCGTGCAATAAATTAAACTGTTGTTCAGTAATAATTTCTATTTTGATTAATCTAGTAATAGAATCATTCATAGTGTCTAGTCTTTGATTTTGAATATAATTTTGTGACAATAATAATCCTATAGCAAAATAAGATATTACAATCAATAAAAAATTAACAGTATCATTTTTCATTATTTTTCCGTTATTTTAGTGTATTCTATTATAGAAATGTATTGCGGACATTTCTAAAATCGTACAATTCATTATACCAGAAGCCTGAGTGCTTGTCAACCGCAATTTGACAACATTCGGGCTTTCTGTGTTTAGGTATTATTATGGATACAAAAATTTGTCCTAAATGTAAAATAAAAAAAACAAAAAACTGTTATAGTAAAAGTAAAACAAGGAAAGATGGCTTGCAGTGTTACTGTAAAGAATGTTCAAGTATTAAAAACAAAGAATGGTATTCTATAAATAAAGATAAACACTCACAAAATAATAAAATTTGGCATTTAAAAAATAAAGATAAAGTAAAAAAAAGAGGGAAAAAATACAGGAAAAATAATAAAAATAAAATACAAGAAAAAAGTAAAAAATATTATGAAAATAATAAAGAAATTATTAGAAAAAAACGCAAAAAATTTTATGTAAAAAATAAAAAAAAGATAATTCAATACGCTAAAGAATATAAAAAGAAAAAATATAAAACAGATATGAATTTTAAAATGAATGATCTTTTAAGAAATTTAGTTCGTAGAGCATTGAAAGGCGAGAGTAAAAGCAAAAGAACGATGGAGATTATCGGTTGTTCAACAGAAGATTTTTGGAAATATTTAGAGAGCAAATTTACTGATGGCATGACCAGAAAAAACCATGGGAAATGGCACATAGACCATATTATTCCAATATCATCAGCAAAAACTTTAGAAGAAAAAATTAAATTATCTCATTACACAAATTTACAACCACTTTGGGCCAAAGACAATCTAAAGAAATCTGATAATATTATTTATCTTATTGATTAGTATCGACAATTATTTCTGCTCCGTCAAAGATATGAATATAATTAGAGTCCTGTGGATATTGAGACTTAGATGGAATTACTTGTTTTACAATTTTAAATTTCACATCAAAAATACCACTAATACCCTGAGAGTGATATAGTTGTTTAATAAGCAAATCCTTAACATCTTCTGCTGTTAAAGATATGTGTTTCTTGTTGTTAATTTTCATTTACAAATTCCTTTAGTTTTTTAATGGCACTGTCAATTGTTTTAACAACAGCCCCACTTAATGCGTAGTCTTTTTTATAAGATGCAAGAGCATCTAATATTTTCCATGCTTCGTTTTTGTTAATATCAATAGGCATCTGGATTCTCCAAGTATCCTTTAGTTTGTGGTTCGCCGTATTCATCATAAGATGTTGACATTTCGTTTCTGTGCCACTCTTTTACTGCTTCTAGTGCTTCGTCCAGATTATCAAAATAGTGGCCTCTGGATGGCCCTAGAACGTAGGAGTATATTTCAACTCCGGTAATTTTACATTCACAATCTTTGTCTTTCCAGTAGTCTCCAAAATCTAAACTAATATGTCCTTCACTAATTTTACAGTGGCCGTCCGAGTGCTGGAAGTAATAATCATAAGCCTCTTTTAGTAGTTTTCTAATTTGCAATAGTTTTTCAAAGTCTTTTGTGTTCATACAAATAATCTGTCCTTTAGTAAATCTCTAACTGTTTCTGTTACATTAATTCCGTCAACGATAATATCGTCGCTTCCACCCTTAATAGGATTAGACGGCATCTTTTCTGATATTCTATTATAGAGCCAGAATATAACAAACTTTTGTTCAGTTGTTAAGTTCATCATTTGGTTCCTTTATTTTTTCTGGATTAACTATTGCTTTCCATGATGCTATTATATTCCATGTGTGGTCTGGCAATAATCTATAATGAAAGTAGTTTATATCAATAATTTTTCCTTTTTTTACTCTAATATCTGCTACTCTAAAATCCTCAAAAGTTTCTGGGTTTTCTATTAGGCCACTTTCATATTTCTCATGTGCAACCCATGTTTGAGTAAGGTCTTTAACATTAAGATTAAGATTGCCTCTCATTACAGGCATAAAATAACCTTTGCGACCAACTGGCTGAACAACATCACCATACATAACCCATTCATCGCAATATTCAAAATATTCTAACTCTATGCTTTTCATGGGGACAACTTCTGTGCGTCCCCAAGGATGAATACTTTCCGCAGTCCCAGTAATTTCTGTTGATGTTATTGTTTGTCTATCAACTGGTTTGGGTTTGATGGGTTTTTTTGTATCCTTTTTATGTATAGAACTAAAGCGATCTATACAAATTAGCGAAAAAATAAATATTGCTATTGTTAATACTATTAGTGAAATAATATCAATTATGTCTCTATTACCTATTTGGATCATAATCAAAACACTCTACTTTTTTAATTTTGTTTTTTTGTGAGTATGCAATATCTTGTTTGATATAATCTTGTGCTTGTTCTATAGTAAAGAATGTGCTAACAACTTTACATGGACTAAATTCTGGAGCGCCACCTTTATAGCCATACATATAGTACCAGTATAACCATCCCCGTTTCATTACTTGATACCATTCTTCTTCATTTCCATTAACAAATTTACAGATTTTATATTTAGCCATGGTTTTCCTCCCAACACTCTACTTTCTTAATCTGAAAACCTTTCTGAATTGCACTATCAAATTTTATGTGTTGATTTACTTCTTCCATATCATAGAATCTAACAGGATATTTTTTTCGACTAAGTTGTGGATATGCAGAAACATAACTCCAAAAGAACCAGCCCTTCTTTTTTATCTGATACCATTCTGATCCATTTCCATCAACGAATTTGCAGATTTTATATCTGGTCATTCCATCCCTCCCATCAACCACTTTCTAACATTGATAGGGTGGTCATCCCTAAATTGAGAAGTTGAACTAATATAACCAGCAGCCATAGATATTACCATATTTTGGTTGTCTATAACTTTTTTTAGATCTATATTTCTAGAATTAAGATTATAATTATCCTGTCTAGCACTTTGAATTTCTTTATTGGCTTTCGCCATACTATCTATCAGTTTATCAATTTCTTGGTTTTTTTCTTGTTCCAGTTTTTCTAATTTTTCTTCTAATTCTTTGTAGGTTTTCTTGTTTGGAGAATAAACTGTATGAGTAAATTTTGTAAGTTCTTCTTGATAAAGTCTAAGTTCCGAAATAGTTTGTCTTAGTTCTTTATTTTTCTGGATGAGTTCATCACGACTTAGATTATTATAATCGCTCATTTAACATCCTCTGGTCTTAATACCTTTAGTTCTAGTCCTGATGTTAATAGTAAATGTTTATTGTGTATATTACAATCCTTTTTCCAATCTACAATCTTTTGTTCAACTGCATGATAACTTGCAGCACTCAGTTTATCAACAGTAGAGAATACCAGCACATCATCTGGTTTTAAATTCATTACTGATATTTGTGGTAAATCATTCATTATTGACAACCTTTTTCAATAGCATCCCACTGACGAGTATCGTTATCATTCCACATTATATCTTTGTATTTAAATGGTGGCTCAGTGTTAGGCCAATACTTATTATTATCTTTTGGCGAGTATGGAGGATAATAAGGTAGAGAATATTGTAGAGTCTCTACCCTTTTAATCAATTCCTTAACCACAGTCTCAAGATTAAGCAATGATTC
>JACCDW011025724.1_pt1 | contig 22056 bp, 21 predicted proteins | sample 7449781 | NCBI WGS metagenome assembly JACCDW01 (sample SAMN15323449, study PRJNA562643) | freshwater metagenome | isolation source: river surface water | place: USA:Blue River Watershed | collected 2017-08-18
CGCAGCGAACCGAGGGTTTGCCGAGGGTGCTGCGCTCGCCCAAGGAATGTCTTTGGCGCGCACGCTAGGTAATTTACCTGGCAATATCTGCACGCCAACCTACCTCGGCGAAACAGCTAAAAAGTTAGGCCGCGAATTCAAGAGCATCAAGGTCACAGTTTTGGAGCCCAAGCAAATTGAAAAACTGGGAATGGGCTCCTTCTTGTCAGTGGCACGTGGCTCAGCACAACCTGCCCGCTTCATTGTGATGCACTACCAAGGTAAAGCTGGTGCGCGCGCATCACACAAAGCATCGACTAAAGCGGCGAACAAGGGGCCCATCATCCTGGTTGGCAAAGGCATCACGTTCGACTCCGGCGGCATTTCGATCAAACCAGCCGCCACGATGGACGAAATGAAGTTCGACATGTGCGGCGCGGCAAGTGTGCTGGGCACCATGCGAGCCATTGCTGAAATGGGTTTACCTGTTGAGGTGATTGCCCTCATCCCAACATGCGAAAACATGCCGAGTGGCACTGCGAACAAGCCAGGCGATGTCGTCACGAGCATGTCAGGTCAAACAATTGAAATTCTGAATACCGATGCCGAAGGGCGTCTGATTCTGTGCGACGCACTGACCTACGCTGAGCGTTTCAAGCCATCCGCGGTCATTGACATCGCAACACTGACTGGCGCCTGCGTTGTGGCGTTGGGCAACGTAAATTCAGGACTATTCTCCACTAACGACGACCTAGCGGATGCGTTACTCGCAGCAGGAAAACAGGCACAAGATCCTGCGTGGCGCATGCCTTTGGACGACGCGTATCAGGCACAACTGAAATCCAATTTCGCTGATATGGCGAATATTGGCGGTCAGCCTGGCGGCGCGGTGACCGCGGCATGTTTCCTGTCGAGATTCGCTAAGGCCTACCCTTGGGCCCACCTGGACATCGCAGGAACAGCTTGGCGTGGTGGCGCTGTCAAAGGGGCCACAGGTCGTCCAGTAGGCTTGCTGGTGCAATACCTGTTGAATCAGGTCTGAAGCAGAAGATGGCGCGTATTGATTTCGCTTTTGGTGCAACCGAACGTGTGACGCAGGCTTGCCAAACAAGTCTGCGTCAGTACCTCGCCGGTCAACCGCTGCTTGTCTATTGCACAGACGCGCAACGCCTGAAGGCATTTGATCAAAAACTATGGGCAGTAGACGAGGCCGCTTTCGTTCCTCATGTTGCAGCGGATGATCCAGAGGCTGCGAAGACGCCTATTTGTCTCGTTTCCGCTGACTTACCTAGCGCTCTAGCCCGCGCGCCCGCGAAGGTCTGGCTGTTGAACTTAGATGACAATTGTCCACCTGGAATTGACAAGGTTTCTCGCGTGCTGGAAATCGTCTCAGACGACGAGACGGACAAGGCCGCTGCACGAGAACGGTGGAGACATTATCAGGCGGCAGGACACGATGTGAAGTCGTTCCGGCTTACACCCGTTTAACAGCGAATAACCTACAAAACGCAAGGGATCTAGCCTTTCAGGGAACTGTCAGGTATGCTTTCGGTCATAGACTCAAGGCACCGTAATTATCCTGCCTAATTTTTAGTAAAAGGAGCACTACATGAGCGACTACCGCCCAACACTCTCTAGCAACCCATACGATGGCGCAGCTCTAGGGGCCGTGCGCAACCGTGTTCTGCGTAACACCTACTGGTTACTCGCACTGTCGTTAATCCCGACGGTTCTTGGTGCAGCAGTGGGCATGACCAGCGGAATCAATCAAGTCATGGCGAGCAGCCCTGGCATGACCGCGATCGTCTTTTTGATTGGCGCTTTCGGTTTGATGTTTGCGATCGAGAAAAACAAAGACAGCTCGCTTGGTGTCGGTTTGCTGCTGTTGTTTACATTCTTCATGGGCGTCATGCTCTCTCGCTTGCTCGGCTTCGTCTTGGGAATGAGCAACGGCACGCAACTCGTCATGTTCGCCTTTGGCGGCACGGCGATTGTGTTCGGCACGATGGCCACACTCGCTACGACAATCAAGCGCGATCTATCCGGCTTGAGCAAGTTCATGTTCATTGGCGCAGTGATTCTGTTGGTGGCGGGTCTCGCCAACATTTGGCTCAAGCTGCCTGCGTTGATGCTCACGATCTCTGTGCTTGCAATCGTGATTTTTTCGGCCTTCATGCTGATTGATCTGCAGCGCGTGGTCAACGGTGGCGAGACAAACTACGTGTCGGCGACGCTAGCGATTTATCTGGACGTCTACAACGTGTTCTCGAACCTGTTGGCAATCCTCGGCATCACGGGCGGCAGCCGCGATTAATCGAAACGCTCGGCTTTGATGTTAAAAAGCTCACCTTCGGGTGAGCTTTTTTTTCGACGGTCTGGAACGCACCATGAGCAACACAGTATTAATTGAACGAAACCAAGGGGTATTGACCCTCACCATTAATCGTCCAGAGAGCCGTAATGCCCTGGACGCACAGACCTATCTCGCGCTCGCGGGACATGTGCGTGCTGCCGGTTCAGATGGCGAAACTCGCGCGATCGTACTCACGGGTGCTCAAGGGCATTTCACAGCGGGTAACGATCTTAAAGATTTTCAACGTCCGCGTGCCGCGGGAGACAGTCCTGGCATCACACTTTTACGTAGTCTCGTTGATACAGACCTACCCATCATCGCAGCGATTGAGGGCAATGCGATTGGGATCGGTGTGACGATGTTGCAGCACTGCGACTTTGTGTACGCAGCAGAAAATGCCGTGTTTAAGATCCCCTTCGTCCCATTGGGCTTATGTCCAGAGGGCGCTTCGAGTATGTTGCTCGCGCAACTGGTGGGCGCGCGCAAAGCCAGTGATTGGCTACTGCGCGGCCGCGCCTTCAAACCGCAGGAAGCGCTTGAAGCTGGCTTTATCACCTCCGTGACGCAAGCTGGTCAAGCACTGTTGCATGCACAGCAGACTGCGGCCGAGTTAGCGGCCTTACCGCCACAAGCGCTACAGCTTTCTAAACAGATGATGAAACACACGCAGCGACCTGCTCTGCACGCCGCATTCGATTACGAATGGGGTCACTTTACTGACCGTCTCAAATCAGCCGAAGCGCAACAAGCCTTTGCTAACTTTTTTAAGGCGCGCGAGGCATCCAAGTCGCGTTGACATCTTGACGCTGCGCGGTCGCGCATGCCAAGCTTGCACCATTCACAGGAGAACGTATGCTTTTCGCAAAAACAGACGACGGCGTAGACCTTTGTTACGAGACAACGGGGTCCGGCACACCGATTATTTTTGTTCATGAATTCGCTGGCCATAAAGAGAGCTGGGAACCACAGGTTCGTCACTTTTCTCGGCACTACCAAGTCATCACTTACAACGCACGTGGCTACCCTCCTTCTTCCGTACCGCCCGATGTGTCGTCGTATTCCCAAAATCGCGCTGCCGCAGACATCTTGGCTGTACTAGATCATTTAAAGATCCAAAAGGCACACGTCGTTGGTCTGTCAATGGGCGGGTTTGCCACACTGCATTTCGGCTTACTGTATCCAGAGCGTGCGCTCTCACTTTGCGTTGCCGGCTGCGGCTACGGTGCTGAGCTTGAGATTCGGGATCAATTTCGCAAAGAGGCGGAGGCAAGCGCAGCGATGCTGCTTAAAGAAGGGATGAAAGCGTTTGTAGATAAATACGCCTACGGCCCAACTCGCCTGTCTTTTGAACGCGCAGACCCTCGCGGATTTGCTGAATTCAAAGAACAATTCTACGGTCACTCCGCGCTGGGCTCGGCAAATACTCAGCTCGGTGTTCAACGCGAGCGCCCATCGCTCTACACTCTGACCGACCGGCTTCAGAAACTAACCGTGCCAACACTCATTTTGAACGGCGACGAAGACTGGCCCTGTTTGCGTCCAGGCATCATGCTCAAAGAGACGATCCCCTCGGCGGCCTTGTCGATCATGCCAAACTGCGGACACACGCTTAACATCGAAGATCCGGTCAACTTCAACCGGATCGTCGGAGACTTCATCAATCAGGCCAGCAGTGGTCGCTGGCCCATGCGTGATCCACGCGCCATGGTCAAGTCGATCACAGGGATGAAGACTTAAGCCGTTAATCCTACGGACAGACCACCGCACACGTAAAGCAACTGTCCGGTGATGAAGCCCGCCTTCTTGTCCAGAAACATGCGCACAGCATGTGCAATTTCGGCGGGCTCACCAAAACGCCCAACTGGCACAGACTCCATGATTTTCTTAGTCTGAGGCAGTTCGGGCGGATTACTCGCCAAAAACAACTCCGTCGCAACGGGTCCGGGAGCGATGGCATTCACCGTAATGCCATGCGGCGCCGTCTCCAACGCCCAAGTACGGGTCATTCCAGCAAGACCCGCTTTGGTACCGCCATAGACCGTACGCCCTACCTTCCCTAGGCCCGCCCGACTACCGATATTCACAATGCGACCATATTTATTCGTGCGCATTTTAGGTAGGACCGCCTGTGTCAATAAAAGCGGTGCCACCATGTTGAGCGAAATCATATCGTCGACATCTTCGAGTGTGATTTCTTCGATTTTGCCCACGTGAATCATACCCGCGTTGTTCACGAGATTGAGAATATCTTTCTTGGCAGCCCAATCGAACGCCGCCTCGCGCGTGCGTTTCGCATCACCGAGATCGACCGATTCAAATATTTCGCCGGGCAGTAATTTTGCAGGCGCGGTGCGGCTGAAATTAATCACCTCATACCCTTCGGCAATGAGGTCCGCTACGATCGCGCGTCCAATACCGCGACTACCGCCTGTCACTAGCGCTGTTCCGCTCATTGTGCTGTGATCCCACGGTCTTTAATCAACTTGCCCCATTTGGCGCGCTCCTTGGCCTCGAATGCAGCCAAGTCAGGTCCAAACAAGTTTCCAGGCACCGCCGCTAGACGCACATAGGCTTCAGCCAGCTTTTCTGATTTAAGCCCCACACGCGCAGCCTCGATCAATTTGTCCATGACTGGCTGAGGCGTTCCCTTGGGTGCGTATATCGCAAACCATGCTGTGACGTCAAAGCCGGCCACTCCACCTTCGGCAAAAGTCGGAAGATCGGGCGCAAGCGGAAAACGATCTAACGATGTCACAGCAATGCCACGTATGCGCGAACCATCTTTGATCTGCGCAATCGATCCAGGCAAATTATCAAATAACAAATCGATTTGGCCCCCTATCAAGGCTGGCATGGACGCTGAGACACCTTTAAACGGTACATGCAACAACTCAACACCAGCCATCGCTTCAAAATATGCGCCTGTGAGGTGCGGCGAAGAGCCAATACCGGGCGTACCGTAGCTCAGCTTTTTATCACCAGCCGCTTTCGCCGCTTTGATGACATCACCCAAATTTTTCCATGGAGAATTAGCTGCTACAGACAACACGTTTGGAGTGGTCGAGACCAACGCAATTGGAACCAGGTCTGTGCCTGGGTCAAATTGCATCTGAGAATATAAAAACTGATTAATCGCTTGCGTACCAATTGTGCCTAAGCCAATGGTATACCCATCAGGCTTGCTGCGCGCAACCTGGGTCAGGCCCACGTTTCCAGCTGCTCCTGGCTTATTCTCAACGATCACGGACTGCTTAAGCGTTGCCTCCATCGCCTGTGCAATAGAGCGCCCAAAAATGTCGGCGGCCCCTGCGGTGGGGTAGGGAACGATCAGCGTTATGGGGCGGCTAGGAAAACTCTGCGCAACAGCGCTTGTGGCAACAGCCAATGAGCCAACTGTGAGGGCAGCGGCAACGGTGTGTAGAAAAAAACGTCTTGCTTGCATTATGTGTCACTCCGAGAGTTTTTCTTATAAAGTACGTATATCAGCACTATAGTAAGATTGATGGTACTCGATTTAGTACTTTCGTGCGTTTAAACAATAACTCGACTTCGACTCAACTTCAAACAAGGCCCTGCAGCATGGCGGAAACAACGTTTTTTTTCTCCCAACGCCTGGCGCAGCTAGTCAACACCCACGGTCAGCATATCGCGTTAATCGATCGAGATAACGAAACCACTTTCGCACAACTGCAACAACAGTCAGAACAGCTCGCAGGCAACTTACATGCGCTCGGCATACGACGCGATCAACGCGTCGCGGTCTGGCTACCCAACTGCCTAGCTTGGGTGCAAACTTTTTTAGCTTGTGCGCATCTCGGCGCTACCGTGCTGGCCGTCAATACGCGCTTCCGTAGTAAAGAGGTTGCCGATATTATCGGACGTGGTCGTGCAGATTGGCTGGTGATGTGGCCAGAGTTCAAAGGCATCGCGTTTGCGGATATTCTGGCTGATGTTCCTGCAGACGTGCTGAGCCGCCTAAAGGGAATCATCACACTTGGCGACTTCCAAAGCCAAGCTGTACGCACGATTGCAGCCCGGGGGTGCACCGTGCATGATTACGCGAAGCTCACAGATAGGCCGAGTGCGGCACCGCCCGCTGTCGGCAATGCAGGTGCCTTGTGCTTTACAACCTCTGGAACAACATCGCTTCCAAAATTTGTATTGCATGACCAACACACATTGATCGTCCACGGCGAAGCAATGCAAAAGGCTTATGGGTACAACGCGAGCAGCCGTATTCTTGCAAGCGCACCGTTTTGTGGCGCCTTTGGTTTTTCAACGTTGACGGGCGGGTTGGTCACGGGATGCACCATCGTCAGCGAGGCCGTCTCTGACACGAATAGTACGTTGACGCAAATTCGACGACATCGGGTTTCACACACGTACGCAAACAATGAATCTATTTTGAAACTACTTGAGGCCGCTGAGTCGCCCGCCGACTTTTCTTCATGCAAACTCTTTGGTTTCGCAAACTTTTCGCCCGCAGTCACCAGCCTGATTGAGCAAGCGGAACGTAACAATCTGGAACTCACCGGCTTGTACGGATCCAGCGAACTACAAGCACTGGTGGCGGCGCAACCCACGCACGAGCATGATGGGGACGTGAGCGTGCGTTATCTAGCTGGTGGCAAATTGATTCATCCTGCCGCACGTGTGCGAACAACAGATCCGTCGACCGGTGACGTTTTGCCGCTTGGCGAATCGGGAGAGATCGAGATTTCAAGTCCGAGTTTGATGGTCGGCTATCTAGACAACCCCGAGGCGACAGCGAAAGCCATCACCGCCGACGGTTTTTTCAAAACAGGCGACCTCGGTTATGCCGTCAGTGCACAACAGTTTGTCTTTCAGGCGCGCATGGGCGACTCCATGCGTCTGTCAGGCTTCCTAGTCAATCCTGCAGAAATTGAGCAGGCCGTCGAGTCACTCCCCGGCGTCAAAGCATGTCAAGTCGTCGGCGGCACATTAGGGACAAAGACCTTGCCTGTTGCGTTCGTGATCCTACGAGACGGCGCGCAGGCGGATCCCGTAGGTTGGACTGCAGCGTGCAAGCGGGATATGGCTGGATTCAAGGTACCAGTACATTTTGAGACCGTAACAAGTTTTCCATCCGTTGAAAGCGCCAACGCGGTCAAGATCCAAAAAAACAAATTGCGTGACATAGCCGATGAAATACTTGCCAAACGTCCGTAAATACTTAAACCACTAGTTACAAAGTTGAAACCGTCTAACGATCTTCTCTACGCCCGCAGTCCCCAGCCACTATATTTACAAGTGGCTGCCATTGTGCGTAGAAATATTGAACGTGGCGTGTGGCCGCGAGGCGAGCAAGTACCCGCGCTAGAGAGCCTTGTCGAAGAACTGGGCGTCTCACGCGCAACAATTCGACAGGCCTTTGGTCTTTTAGAACGCGAGGGTTTGATTCATCGCTCGCGGGGCTCGGGCACCTACGTCAACGAAAATATTCCGCAACCCATCAAACTCGCGCTGCCAACTAGCTGGGAGGAAACGGTCGCCTTATCGGCCGCACTCGGCACAACGACTTTGATGGAACTCAGTGCCGATGTCCCACTCCCCTTGCTTGGCATGGATTGCCCTTTCGATTGCAAGGGAAGCTTTCAATACTTACAACGCCTGCACACCACCTCGACTGGCCCCTTCTGCTATAGCGAAGTCTACCTAGACAGGGATCTATATCGACAGCACGCTGCACGTTATCGCCACGCCACAGTCGTATCCGTCTTAAATGAGCTGCACGGTGACAAGCTCACGCACGCAGAGCAGCTGGTGACTATTATCGAGGCAGGTGCAGACTCTGCCCAAGCGCTGCATCTGCCCCTTTCTGCTCCAGTTGCCGAACTACGCCGCTACGCGTGCATCGGCGATCGCGTGATCTATTTTGCACGCCTCGAAATTCCAACGCGCTACGTTCAAATGAAATTCGACCTTATCGAGAATCGTACAAATGTTCAATCCTGATTCCTTGCGTCTACCTTTTTTTGACGACTCTCACCGATCTCTACACGATGCGGCGCACACCTGGTCCAGACAACATCTAACCGACCGTGTGCACCACGGCAGCGTCGATGCGCGTTGCCAAGAACTCACGCGAGTACTCGGTGATGCCGGCTGGCTGCGCTATTGCGTCCCAGCCGCTTACGGCGGGATGTTTGATGAACTTGACTCTCGCAGCCTTTGCCTGATGCGCCAAACCCTCGGCTATTACGATGGTCTAGCGGACTTCGCATTCGTCATGCAGGGATTGGGCAGCGGCCCGATTTCACTGTTTGGCTCGGATGCGCTCAAACAGAAGTACTTGCCACAAGTCGCGCTCGGCAAGATGCTCGCGGCGTTCGCACTATCAGAGCCGGATGCAGGCTCTGACGTTGCCGCGATGACCACGCGCGCCACGCGCACCGCCAGCGGATACCGAATCAATGGCGTAAAAACGTGGATTTCTAACGCAGATATTGCAGATTTCTACACAGTATTCGCGCGTGTTGAGAACGACGAAGCCGAAGGTGTCACTGCTTTTGTGGTGGACGCTAAGACACCGGGACTCGCGGTCACTGAACGATTCGATGTATGCGCACCGCATCCGATTGGCACACTCACTTTTACCGACTGCGAGATTCCAGTAGAACAACGCATCGGTAAACCCGGACAAGGATTCAAAGTTGCCCTGCAGAATTTGGATGTCTTTCGCGCATCGGTCGGTGCGGCCGCTTTAGGGTTCGCAGAAGCTGCGCTAGACATGGGAATCGCACGTGCAAGCTCACGACCTATGTTTGGTGCCACGCTCGCCGACCTACAAATTACGCAAGCCGCGATCGGCGACATGAGCACTGAGATCGATGCAGCGACCTTGTTAGTGTACAGAGCCGCATGGGAGCGCGACATTCTGAAGCAACGCACTACCCGCTCGGCTGCGATAGCCAAACTTTTTGCAACCGAGTCTGCACAGCGCATCATTGACCGATGTGTACAGTTGCATGGAGGCTTAGGTGTCAAGGTAGGCCACCCGATGGAAATGTTGTATCGTGAAATCAGAGCACTACGCATTTATGAAGGCGCCACCGAGGTCCAGCAGGTCGTCATTGCGCGCGAAACCATGAAAAACAAAACGGGAGGAGTATAAAGATGAACGGTTCGGAAGCGATGGTCAAGACCCTGCTAGCCGGGGCAGTCGATGTATGTTTTGCTAATCCAGGAACGTCTGAGATGCACTTTGTCTCGGCCTTGGACCGCACGCCGGGCATGCGCTGTATTCTCGGCCTGTTTGAAGGTGTTGTAAGCGGTGCCGCTGATGGCTACTACCGCATGGCAGAGAAGCCAGCCGCAACGCTGCTGCATCTTGGACCTGGCTTAGGGAACGCGCTCGCAAATATCCATAACGCGAAGCGCGCAAATACTGGAATGGTCAACATTGTCGGGCAGCACGCACTCGACCATATTCACAACAATGCTCCGCTGAATTCAGATGTTGAAGCCGTTGCTCGACCAATGTCGCATTGGGTCAAGACCACCATGTCAGCCAGCCAAGCGCCGTTGGACACCGCCGAAGCCATATCACAAGCGCGCAGCACGCCAGGACGTATTGCAACACTTGTCTTGCCAGCAAATTGTGCATGGGAGCCTTCGGATCCCGGCCACTATTCGACAGCGCCCGCGCAAACGACCGCAGCACCACTTGCAGACTCTGTGAAAGCCATTGCTCGTTTGCTATCTGATCGGAATACAGCAGAAGCGACCACGCTCCTGCTGGGCGGGGCAGCGCTACGTGCAAAATCCGCACTACTTGCAGGAAAAATTGCCGCACACACGGGTTGCAAACTCGCCAGCGAACCTCGTAACCCCCGCCTCGAGCGCGGACGCGGTCGGGTAAACATCATGCCGCTTCCATTTGCTGTGGATGGTGCTGTCGCGATGCTCAAAGACTCCAAACACCTAGTATTGATTGGCAGCGCTGCTCCTGTTGCATTTTTTGCGTATCCAAACAAGCCGCGCATGATTCAACAACCCGATTGCCAAGTGCACACACTGGCAACGTTGACTCACGACATCCACGCCACCTTGCAAGCCTTGGTTGACGCACTCGGCGCGAACAACACCGCGCCTGCGCAACTCTCAACGGGGCCCATCATTACGGACCTTCCGAACGGTGCGCCAACAGTAGAGCACATTGGTACTGTGATCACCGCGTTGATGCCAGAAAACGGCATTATGGTTGAGGAGTCCGTGACAACAGGCCGTCAGTTCTCAAAACTAACGCACCAAGCCGCGCCCTACGATTGCATTGAAATCACGGGCGGCGCAATCGGCTGGGCCATGTCCGCAGCCGTCGGTGCGGCCGTCGCCTGCCCAGACCGTAAAGTCGTTGCCTTGATTGGCGACGGCAGCGCGATGTACACAGTGCAGGGGTTATGGTCGATGGCGCGAGAGCAACTAGATGTCACCGTGGTGATCTTCGCAAACCGCTCGTACAAGATTTTGCGTGGCGAACTTGCAAACATGGGTGGGCCAGAAGCAGGTGAAAACGCTAAGCGTATGCTGGATCTCGATCGGCCGTATATCGATTGGGTATCGATCGCACGCGGCCACGGCGTTCCCGGGCAGCAAGTCTCCACTATGGAGGATTTTGCCAATGCGCTGCGCATCGCCAACAAAGAGAAAGGCCCGCGACTCATCGAACTAGTCATGTAGGCCGACGATTACAACAACGATTAATTCTTCCGGAGACCACCAGATGAAATGCTATTGCGTCGTGAATTTTCGCGAATCTTTACAAATGTTAGAGATAGAAACACCTACGCCCACAGGCACACAAGTATTGGTGCAAGTACGTGCTGCAGGTGTCTGCCACAGCGATATTCACTTCTGGGAGGGCAGCTACGACTTAGGTAATGGCAAGACGCTATCTCTTAAAGATCGTGGCATCAAGTTGCCCATGACGATGGGGCACGAAACAGCCGGCACAGTCGTCGCGATGGGACCTGAGGCTAAGGGTGTTGAGAAGGGACGTAACTATTTGGTGTATCCATGGATTGGTTGTCGGCAATGTCCGGCCTGCGAGGATGGTTTAGAAAACTACTGCGCGAATCCGCAGTATCTAGGCGTACATCGCCCTGGTGGCTACGCCGATCACATCATGGTCCCCGATGCACGTTACCTAATTGATATTGGTGACATGGATCCCGCTGCGTTGGCTCCTTACGCTTGCTCCGGTATCACTACCTACAGTGCAATTAATAAGATCGGAGTCAAGACCTTTAGCAAGCATCCTGTTGTCATTATGGGCGCAGGTGGATTAGGCTTGATGGCTATGGCACTGCTCAAGGCAATGGGCGGAGTCAGCCCTATCGTCGTAGACATCGATCCCGCGAAGCGACAAGCTGCGATGGAGGCAGGTGCGCTCGCTGCAATCGATGGCGCAGCGCCCGATGCTGCAAAACAAATCATCGCTGCGAATGGTGGCAAACTCATTCACGGCGTTATCGATTTGGTCGGGGCCCCGTCTACGACCGGGATTGCGTTCGACTGCCTAATTAAGGGCGGCAAACTTGTGATCGTAGGTCTTTTTGGTGGTGGAGCCTCCTGGCCGATTGCGTTCATCCCGATGAAGGCTCTGCAGATCCTAGGTAGCTACACCGGTTCACTACAGGAAATGCGCGAGCTCATGCAGTTAGTCAAGGACGGCAAGATCACACCAATCCCCGTGCATACACATCCGCTCGCGGATGCCGACAAAGTATTGAAGTCACTGATTGCCGGCAAGGTGACGGGTCGCGCGGTGTTGACCGCTTAAACAAAAGCAAGCGACTCGTGTTACAGCGCTATTTGTTGCCCTGATAGCGCTGTAACGCCAACAGCACTTGTCGTGTCGCGAGCGGGCGACCTGCTAAATGTTCTGACAATCGTTCGCGTAGCTTCGCACGCAACAGAGGCTCTTGCTGCGCATCATCAAAATCCGGCGGCTCTTGGTCTAAGCCGTAGCCAGTTTCTTTGAGCAAAGTCCATTCAAACTTACGTAGCGCACCGGCGGCAGTTTGCCCTGCCGCCAATTGCTGAAGGGCGATGACATACGCATCAAAGAGGCCAGGGTGAGGATCCTCGCGCGGCAATAGGCGAAACATCAGTTCGTTCATATACCAGCACGACATCATCGCAGGACCGGGTAAAGGGTGCACACCAGCGCATTCCGCACGCGTCATGGTTTTGACTTCAGCACCACCCGTCCAAGATAGCAACAAAGGCTGAAAAACCGATAGCGCAGGTCGCAGGACCGAGTGCGGTCGTTTGGCACCCTTGGCAACCAGAGTCACCCAACCGTGATCTCGCGAGAACGCCTGCACAATCAACGAGGTTTCGCGCCAGGCCGTCGCGTGTAAGACGTAGCCCGGGGTTTCATGGACTCGTGCGAGACGTCGGCTCATAGGACTGGGCGCTCGGTGCTTTACTCATATCCTAGGACACGCAAGCTGCTCTCTTTTTCAGCCCAGCCTTTGCGTACCTTGATGTAGACCTCGAGATGGACCGGCTTATCCAACAACTTAGCCATGTCCTGTCGCGCCTCAGAGGCGATGCGCTTCATGTGCCCACCACCCGCACCGAGAAGTATCGGACGATGACTGTCACGCTCTACGATCACACATGCAGCGACATGGACACCTTTTTCGGTCTCGTCCCACTGCTCAATCACCACGGTACAGCCGTAGGGAAGCTCATCTCCGACCAAGCGAAATATTTTTTCGCGGATGAGCTCAGCTGCAATAAACCGCACTGGGCGATCGGTCAGCGTGTCTGCATCAAAAAATGGTTCGTTCTCGGGTAAACGCTTCGCGACTTCGTCTAGCAATTGGTCGAGTTGATGGCGCTTTGTTGAGCTGACAGGCACTACCGCATCAAACTGGTAGAGCGCTGCGATCTTTGCAACGAAAGGGTATAGCTCATCACGATTTTTCAACTGATCGATTTTGCTGATCACAAGAATCGTCCGCTTTGGATCACGTAACAGAGACAACAGTTTTTCATCACCAGGCGACCACTTACCTGCCTCGACAACGAACAGCACGACATCTACGTCGGCCAAGGTTTGCGTCACCACGCGGTTCATCATCTTATTCATCGCGCCACCGTGACGGGTCTGAAATCCCGGGGTGTCGACAAACACGAATTGTTCAGTGTCGCGCGTCAGCACACCTTGAATGCGATGACGTGTTGTCTGCGCTTTACGTGAAACGATAGAAATCTTGGTGCCAATCAAGGCATTCGTCAGTGTGGACTTACCCACATTTGGACGACCCACGACGGCGATAAAACCACAGCGGTGCGCTGTTTCGGTCATTTAAGCTCCTGAGCGACCGCAACCGGCAGCGTCAATTGTGCCGTTTTGCGCGCCCGGGTTGAACGCTTCTTTACTGGCGCGGGGCTCGCAGCCTCCGCGCTCACCAAGGCGAGCTTGGCGCATGACTGTTCTGCCGCGCGACGGCTCGATCCTGCAGCGATTACCTTGATGTCCAAAGACGGAATCAAACATTCCACTTCAAATTGCTGACTGTGCGCAGCGCCGTGTGTGGCAACCACGTTGTAAATCGGCAAAGCAAGCTTGCGGCTTTGCAGAAACTCCTGCAACAAGGTTTTGGCATCTTTACCGAGTGTTAGTGGGTCCACGCTTGCCAAGATTGGCTTGTACAAACGCTCCACAAGTTGCTGCGCGGCGACAAAACCACCATCGAGGTAAACCGCCGCCAATACAGCCTCAAAGGTATCCGCCAAAATCGACGGACGCCGAAAGCCTCCGCTCTTGAGCTCGCCTTCACCTAAGCGCAAAAACTTCGACAAATCCAATTTTTGAGCGATCTCAGCGAGAGAAGACTGCTTGACTAGGTTGGCACGGACGCGCGACAGATCACCCTCGTCTAGGGTTCCGTAGTGGTTGAACAGCAACGCTGCCACCGCCACGTTGAGAACTGAATCACCCAGGAACTCGAGCCGCTCGTTGTGCCGCGCGCCATGGCTGCGGTGTGTCAGCGCCTGCTCAAGTAAAGCAGGTTTGACGAACTTATATCCAAGCGAGGTTTCGAGTGCGGCCAGAGGCATGAAGCGAACGACATAAAGCGAGTGAATCGAGTTGAATGCGCTTAGTGGAAAGGACCAATGCGTCCCAAGCTACCAAAGTTCATCCAAATGAAGAAAGCTTTTCCAACGATATTAGCCTCAGGGACAAATCCCCAGAAACGGCTGTCGAGACTGTTATCGCGATTGTCTCCCATCATAAAGTAAACACCGGCAGGCACGGTGCAACGGATACCATTACGTAGGTATTCACATTTTTCACGATACGGAAAGCTTGAAATAGGGCCTATATCCTGCGAACGTCGCTCATCTAGCAGTATTTTGTGGGGCTTATCACCCAGAGTCTCTATGAACTGTGCGGTATACGCCACACGGTCTGGCTCAAAATATTGACCATCCGCCTTTCGAGGCACCTCTTTACCGTTGATGTAGAGCTTCTTATCCAGGTAGGCAACCTGATCGCCAGGCAGCCCAACGACACGCTTGATGTAATCCACTGACGGATCAACTGGATAACGAAACACCATGACATCGCCACGCTTTGGCTCACCAATCGGAATGACCTTCGTGTCCACAACGGGTAGACGCAGTCCGTACGTGAACTTGTTCACCAAGATCAGGTCACCAGACTGCAACGTGGGCAACATCGAGCCAGAAGGAATACGAAAAGGCTCGACAATAAACGAGCGCAAGACGAACACAAACAGGATCACGGGGAAGAAGCTCACACCGTACTCCACCCACCAGGGCATCTTGCCAAACTCAGCCTGAATCTGCTCCTGACGAGCAAGTCGCTCTTGTTCAGACAAGCTTGTCCAACTCGGCCGGGCCAGCTCGAGCTCTTGAGCAACACGCGCCGCGCGTTTATGTCGCAAAGAAAAGCGGTCGAGGGACCACACAATCCCCGTCACCACGAGCAACACAAAAAGAATCAGGGCAAAGTTCCAGCTCATAGTTTCGACCTTTGCGAATGCTTTATTTGTCTTCGACCTGCAGGATCGCTAGGAATGCTTCCTGGGGAATTTCAACGCTACCAACTTGCTTCATGCGTTTTTTACCGGCCTTCTGTTTTTCAAGAAGCTTTTTCTTACGGCTGATATCGCCGCCATAGCACTTTGCCAACACGTTCTTACGCAACGCCTTGACGTTCTCTCGTGCAATGATTTCAGCACCGATTGCCGCCTGAATCGCCACGTCGTACATTTGACGAGGAATCAGCTCGCGCATACGCGACACCACATCACGCGCACGATAGCGTGCGTTGGAGCGATGGCAGATCGTCGATAACGCATCAACTTTATCGCTGTTGATCAACAAATCAACCTTTACAACGTCTGCGGCACGATACTCTTTGAACTCGTAATCCATTGACGCATAACCACGAGACACCGACTTCAGCTTGTCAAAGAAGTCGAGCACGATTTCTGCAAGTGGGATTTCATAATGCAGGTGCACTTGTCGACCGTGATAGGTCATGTCCAGTTGCACGCCTCGCTTACTGTTGCAGAGCGTCATAACAGTTCCAACATACTCTTGCGGCATAAATAGCGTAACTGTGACGATCGGTTCGCGCACTTCGACGTACTTACCCACTTCGGGCATCCGCGAGGGGCTCTCGATCTGAATCACGCTGCCGTCGCGCATCTCGACCTCATAGACCACCGACGGCGCGGTGGTAATGATGTCCATATCGAATTCGCGCTCAAGACGCTCTTGCACAATTTCCATGTGCAATAAACCTAGAAAGCCACAACGAAAACCGAATCCTAACGCCTGTGAAACCTCTGGCTCGTACATGAGAGCGGCATCATTCAGTTTCAGTTTCTCGAGAGAGTCACGCAGTTGATCGTATTCGCTGCTCTCGACAGGATAGAGTCCAGCAAAGACCTGCGGCTTGACCTCTTTGAAACCTGGAAGTGGTGCTGTAGCAGGCTTTGCAAAGGTCGTGATGGTGTCACCAACCTTGGCGTCAGCCAACTCTTTAATGCCGGCGATCACAAAACCAACTTCACCAGCGGACAAAAACTTACGTGCTTCGGACTTAGGTGTAAAGACGCCGACCTGCTCACACAGGTGCACGGCACCCGTTGCCATGAATGAGATTTTGTCTTTGGGTGTAAGGACACCGTTCACAATGCGCACAAGCATCACGACGCCAACATAATTATCGAACCATGAATCGATAATCAATGCTTGTAACGCCGCCTTAGGGTCGCCTTTAGGTGCGGGTATGCGCGCGACTACGGCCTCGAGGATTTCGTCGATACCCATGCCCGTCTTAGCACTCGCCAAAATGGCATCAGACGCATCAATACCAATCACTTCTTCGACTTCTGCGCGTGCGCTGTCAGGATCTGCCTGTGGCAAATCCATTTTGTTCAATACGGGAACCACCTCGACACCCAATTCAATTGCGGTGTAGCAGTTGGCGACGGTTTGTGCCTCAACGCCTTGCGACGCATCGACCACCAACAGTGCGCCTTCACATGCAGACAATGATCGGCTGACCTCGTACGAGAAGTCAACGTGCCCGGGCGTATCAATTAAATTCAGGTTGTAAACGTTGCCGTCGGCAGCTTTGTAATGCAGTGCGGCCGTCTGAGCTTTGATGGTGATGCCGCGTTCACGTTCGATGTCCATCGAGTCAAGAACTTGGGCCGACATTTCTCGGTCCGCCAAACCGCCACAACGCTGAATCAAACGGTCCGCGAGCGTGGATTTGCCGTGGTCGATATGGGCAATGATGGAGAAATTGCGAATATGCTGCATAACACCTAGAAAGTAAGCTAGCAAGCAAAAGGGGCGCCCTGCGCCCCTTTTGCGGCAAATCGCTATTCTAGCCCTTCTTGGCCTATTTAGCAGTGCTAACAGCGACCCATCGGGTTTGGTCGCCGGAACGAACCATCAAGCCAACCGGGCGGGAAGCATCCAATCCATCGATCACTTTAGCAAACTGATCCGGACTGGTGATATCCGTATCATTCGCAGCCAAAATAATGTCGCCCTCAACGATGCCAGCAGTCGAAGCAGGCGCACCGACCGTTGTCACTTGGACGCCACCCTTTATGCGCAGTTTTTTCTGAACATCTGCGGCAACAGGCACAACAGTCATCCCCAAGACCACTTTTTGGGTTTCAACCGCTTTCGGTGCCGCAGGTGCTTCAGCAGTCTTTTCTGCTTTGATTTCAGCCACATTGACCTTCAAGTTCACCAATTTTCCCTTACGCCAGACTTCCAAAGGCGCCGAGGTACCAGGCTTTGTGCCGCCAACCAGTCGAGGCAAGTCGGACCAACGGGTAATAGGCTTACCATCAAACTTCAGAATGACGTCACCTGGCTGCACACCCGCTTTGTCAGCAGGCGCATCGGGCTCAACACCACTGACCAACGCACCTTCCGCCTTGGTCAACCCAATCGCCTGAGCAACCTCTTTGCTGACCTCACCAATCTGGACACCGATACGACCACGCGTCACACGACCGCTCGCCTTCAATTGATCTGCAACACGCATCGCCTCATCGATTGGAATCGCAAGCGAAATTCCCATGAAGCCGCCGCTACGTGACACAATCTGCGCGTTGATTCCAACGACTTCACCTTCGAGGTTCAGCAGTGGGCCACCCGAGTTACCTGGGTTGACCGCGACATCGGTTTGGATGAACGGCAAGTAATCGCCCGTCTCACGGCCAAGCGCACTGATGATTCCAGAAGTCACAGTCGATTCCAATCCAAAGGGCGAACCGATTGCCATCACCCACTGACCTTTCTTCAAAGATTTAGTATTACCGATCGGCAAAGACACCATCCCTTTGGCTTCAATTTTCAACAAGGCGACGTCGGTACGCTGATCGCTTCCGATGACCTTGGCTTTGAATTCACGGCCATCGGTGAGCGTGACAAAAATATCTGTCGCATCAGCCACAACGTGGTGATTCGTTAACAAGTAACCATCTGCCGAGATAAAGAAACCCGACCCAACGCCACGGGGCACGCTGCGTTCTTCGGGTTCAGCGCGGCGACCGCGCGGACCTTGCTGGGGCGGCTTTGAACCTCCAGGTGGCTGAAAGTCCGGCCCGAAGAAGTGCCGAAATAATTCGTACGGATCTTGCCCCTGCGGCCCTTGTCGATTACCAGACACTTTTGCAGTGGTACGAATATTCACAACGGCCGCTTCAGATTTTTCAACGATCGCCGTGAAGTCAGGCAACGCGTTGACGCGTGCCTGTACAGGGATTTGATAACCCGCACCGACTGCCATCACGACAGCCAGCATGAATGCCAATGCAACCTGGCGCATCCGCCCTGCTGCTTGAAAGGAAGAAGATGGATACTGAGTTTGCATAATCAATGAACTCCGCATAAAACGTTTATGTTGTCAGCGCCTATCGAGGGCTCGCAACAGATATGTACTGAATGGACTGCGCTAACTGTTCAAGTGTGGAGGCCGGCACTTCACCCAGAACGGTTAACCAGTAATTTGCAACACGTACCCCATAGATGTTGACCGAACCGCTTTGCGCCGCACCTTGTGGTACATACTCAGACCGCTCAGATAAATAAGGTTCAATAAAAATTGAAATAGTTGCAAGTCCATCAGATAAAACGAGCTGATGCACGCGTTTGCGATCCGTAAATTCGCGTGTTACTTCGGATGTCGTCACATAACCTGGTGGCGCCGTGACACGCCAGCCTAAGGATGCCAAGTCAATTTTTTGATGTTGTGGTTGAAGCGTCTGCCAGCCTTTGATTGGCCAAGTTGGCGCAAGCATGGCATCGGAAATTTCCGAACCGATCGATACCTGCGTAAAAGCAATCTGTTCGATGACCGTTCCACGCTCATCCACCATTTGTGCCTTCAGCAACAAGCTAGATTCAGTGTCCGCACACAAGCGATAACCATAACGATGTGTGTCGCGAGGTACAACTTCAATAGGCCGGCATTGACGACCCGCAACGCGAAGCGGAGCCGCACCTACCGATACACTGTAATTGTTCTCGATGGACTTTGGATCGATACGCAGCAATCCAGGGAAACGATCACCGCGTTGACGTTCGCGCAATATGGTTTTTTGCTCAGGAATCAAGCATTGCACTTCGTCATCGACACGAAGATACTCACGTGGCGCACCGTCGAGCACCTCAACTCGTTCTCTTTCTTGTTTGCCATCGTACTGATGTGTAATCCGCGACGACTCAATGAAGTCACCCTGTTGATACGCATACACTCCGACGTAGTTCAACTGACGTGCTGCCTCTTGAATCTGTCTGAGCACCGCCGCGCCGCCCTGCGTCTGTGCAACGCTCGCTCCAGCGCAAAGACCAAGGGCAAGCAAGATGCCGAGACGCTTGAGAATTCGATTACGCAACAGTTTCATCCGCGCATCCATTAACGGGACGTGCCAAACGAAGCTTGTCGCACGTTAGCAGGCCCCGAGAGCTGACGATGCGCACTGACATAATCTTGGACAGCAGGCATATCAACATTAGAGGCCACAGCACGCTTGGGCGCCGTCGTACTCGCCATTTGCGCACCTGACACACCCGAATCGGGCAAGAGAAAGGGTCTTGCTACCCAAACAACAGAAGCGACCGCGGCAGCCATCGCTAGGCTGGGCCATACGACCGTGCGCCACACGCTCGCCGCCCGTTTCGGCTTCGGCTCGAGCTGCGCAAGGCGAGGTGCCGCGATCATCGCAGGTTCCGAAACAAGGGCTTGTGTCACGCGCGCCCGCAAGTCTGTTGCGGGCGGGATTGCTAATTCAGGTGTACGCAATGTATCGCCAATTAGGTGATACACCTGCCAAGTCTGTCGACCTTCTTGAGTGAGTACAGCATCAGGCATCGGCGCTGCTTCATCACCATCCATCCAAGCGGAGATCGTGACAAAAAGCTCCTGAGGATTGCTGTGTGGCTCGGCAGAGTGTGGTGGTTGGCTCATTTTCAGGACTCCTTACCAGCGACGGTCGCCGGTATCACCTAACAAAGGTCGTAATCGGGTGGCGATGGCCTCGCGCGCACGAAAAATACGCGATCTCACTGTCCCGATAGGACAGTTCATACTCTGTGCGATATCTTCGTAGCTCATTCCATCTATCTCACGCATCACAATTGCGTTGCGCAGCTCTTCGGGTAAATCATTCATCGCCTTGTTGACGGTCTCGGCAATTTGCCGGCTCGCCATTTCGGATTCTGGGTTACTACTGTCAGTTAGGTTGTCAGTTTCGTTAAAAGTTTCACCTTCTTCACTTTCATGTGCAGAAGGTGTACTCGGCCGACGATTGTTCTGAGCTAACCAGTTGCGTGCGGTGTTGATGGCAATGCGGTAGAGCCAGGTGTAAAAAGCGCTGTCACCCCGAAATTGCGGTAACGCACGATAGGCCTTTATAAAGGATTCCTGAGCTACATCTTCGATTTCAGCCGGGTCTCGGATCATCCGAGACAGTAAGCGCATGATTTTGCGCTCATATTTGAGAACCAGCAGATCAAAGGCCTGCTTGTCTCCACGCTGGACTCGCGCCACTAACTCGGCGTCTACATCGCGTTCAGTCAAGCTGTTTTCCTCTCAAAAGTCTGGCGAGACTGCTCGATCGACGAAGCGGCCAGCGCAGAAACCCGTCGAAGTGTCTCATCTGAAACAGCTCGACGCCAGAGCGTCAAATTGACGACCTTAGAGGTGTTATGGGGGTGATCTTGCAATTTCAAACCCAGTGTCAACCCTAAAATGTGGCGCTGCCGACGCACGACGTTCACTTTCCTCACTTGAGACAGACCAAGCTCGTGAGAAAAAGTGCCCAGTAACCACGTCGGTTGTTCAGAGGCCACGAGCGTGAGGCCCGGCAATCGCTCGAGGCGGCCGCGACGCTCAATGCCGTAGATTACCGAAGGAACTGCACTTAGAAAAAAAGTAACGATCCCCGGAAATTTGAGCCACACGCACGCCAACACGACTGCAAGGCTTGCCAAACAAACTAGGATGTTTTCAAGAACACTGACCCAGGTGGGCCTAGACACCGAAACCGTGAGGGAACGTTGTCCAGGAGGGATCAAACGCGGCGAACCGCCATCGAACCGTTTGTTCCGCCAAAGCCAAACGAGTTGGACAGCGCAACATCGATCTTGAGATCACGCGCTACGTTGGCACAGTAATCAAGATCACACTCTGGGTCTTGATTGAAGATGTTGATTGTTGGCGGTGAAACCTGATGATAGACAGCCAGCGTAGCAAACACCGCCTCAATACCACCGGCAGCACCTAACAGGTGCCCAGTCATAGACTTGGTGGAGTTGACCACGAGTTTTTTCGCGTGATCGCCAAAGGCGAGCTTGAGCGCTTCCGTTTCGTTTTTGTCGCCGAGCGGTGTCGATGTACCGTGTGCGTTTACGTACTGAACCTGGTCAGCATTGATACCGCCATTGCGCAAGGCATTGACGATGCCCCGGCGGGGACCATCTCGATCAGGTGCTGTAATGTGATGGGCATCGGAACTCATACCATAGCCCGCAAACTCACCGTAAATACGCGCGCCGCGTTTCTTCGCGTGCTCGTACTCTTCAAGAATCAAGACGCCTGCGCCTTCGCCCAAGACGAACCCATCACGGTCGCGATCCCAAGGACGCGAGGCCGTTGTCGGATCATCGTTGCGCTGCGATAA
>JACCDW011648532.1_pt1 | contig 22055 bp, 14 predicted proteins | sample 7449781 | NCBI WGS metagenome assembly JACCDW01 (sample SAMN15323449, study PRJNA562643) | freshwater metagenome | isolation source: river surface water | place: USA:Blue River Watershed | collected 2017-08-18
CCGGGGACAGCTCCATAACCGTTTTTCCCGGACAAGAAAACTGGTACGGAAACACAACAAGTGAAAAAAACAACCGTCGTGCCTTATCCAAGGTGATGAAATTTAGTGTGGCGATGGCCACTTATGGCAATAAACTTTGGGAAAGAGCAATTCCTTATGAATCCTGGGGAGGTGGTGTCAGCAAAGACGGAGCTGTGGTGGCTTACATGATCAACCAGACTGGTTTTGAAGCCAATTTGCAGAACGATCCCAATGTGGATTGGGTAGGTGTATTGGATGGAAGAACTGGTGCGAAATTATACGGCTTGCGTGGAAACCAGTCCTTGATGAGCGGATTGGAAGTTTCTGTCTCAAACAGGGGTCAATACCTTGCTTTGGGTTCAACAGGAAACGGGCAAGTTTCTGTATTTAGGAATAATGGAACCAGTGCCACGCTAATGTGGGAAAATGCAGCTGATTCTCTGCTTGACATCAACAAGTTTATTGGGCAAGTTCGTAAAATAGTATTCTCGAGTGATGATAAATATCTTTTTGTAGGGTCTGGTGATATGTACTTGAGAAAATATGAAGTGCAGACAGGAAAACTGATTTGGAAATCATACATTGGCGGGTGGCCCTTTGTCAATGGAATTTCCGTTGCAAATGGGTATGTCGCTACAGGCACCAAGTCGCGCGACAGAACCTTGCTTAGGGAAAGCGATGGGCAAGTAATTTATCATTCTGGCACACTGGGTTTTGATGTACACATGGACTCCGCTTTTGCTGGACCCGTATTTGGTTTTGGCAATTTGGTTACAGAAGCAAGCTCAGGAAGACCCATTGCAAAAGTTGGAGGAAATGCAGTGAAGCATTCGATATTGAATGGCGATTTTGCTGTTTCAGGTGATCGCTATCTGGAACTCTATTCCCGGCATGGTGGAAACCCTTTGGTGCAGAGAACAACAGCATTGGGAACAGGCTCAGGAGAAAACTGCCAATCCGGTTGGGTTTCGCCAACAGGTGACAGAGTAGTAATTACGGGCAGAGACCTCACAAGCTCAAGTGTATTCCCGAGAAAAACGGTCGGTTTTTTTAAAGTCAATCGAGAGATCAACCGCTACCCCATTCTTGACTCAGTAGGCAGCAAAAGCTTTAATGTAGGAGATAGTCTTCGGTTCAAAGTATCTTACAGGGACTTTGATGATTACAATGTACCCAACACCCAATTAAAATTAGTTGCTAGTGGAGATACAAGTGGCTTGAAGGTCATTGTAAGAGGAGATTCGCTCATTGTTTACGCTGTTGATTTTACGGGTACAAGCAGCATCACAATAAGCGTTTCAGAAACTGCGTCTACAGAGAAATTTTCAGTTACAGAGAAAGTATTTATTCGCGTAATTTGTTCAGCACCTGCTATCCCAACCAGCACGACAACTACAATTGCATATTGCAAAAATGCCGCCTCTAGTGCTTTAACAGCAACTGCTGCAACAGGCAGTAGTTTAATTTGGTACACTGCAAGCACAGGAGGTACAGGAAGCAGTACAGCGCCAATTCCATCTACCGCCTCAGCAGGTACTCAACGATATTACGCCGCATCAATCATCAGTGGTTGTGAGAGCGAAAGCAGGCTGGCTTTTGCTGTAACCGTAAATGAAGGTCCTTCCCTTTCAGCCATTGGTGGTGGGTCTGCAGTATGCATGGGATCCAGTCTTGCACTAACGCATGCCACGAGTGGTGGAACCTGGTCAACTACAACATCCTCTGTTGCAACATTGTCAAGTGCTGGACTTCTAACACCAGTATCAGCAGGATCTGCAATAGCTAGCTATACTGTAACCTCAAATGGTTGTCCCTCCACAGTCTCTGCAACAATTACAGTTTCGGCAGTTCCTGCTGCTCCCACTGTAGCATCTGTTTCTTATTGCGAGGGTGCTACAGCTGTAGCACTCTCCGCAACTGCCACCAGCGGAAATTCACTTTCCTGGTATGGAACCAATTCAACAGGTGGAACAGCAAGTGCTACTGCACCAGTCCCTGCTACCAATACTGCTGGCAGTATTGATTATTATGTACTTCAAAAATCAGCTGCCAACTGTGAGGGACCTAGAGCAAAAATTACTGTAACAGTAATTGGGAAACCTTCGGCACCATCAGTAACAGCAGTTGCCTATTGTTTGGGAGCCACATCAACTCCACTAACTGCGACTGCTTTGTCAGGTGCAACACTCAACTGGTACGGCACAAATGCCACTGGAGGCACAGCTTCAGCATCAGCACCTACTCCTTCCTTGGCTACAGTGGGAACAGTTGACTATTACGTCAGTCAAACCTTGTCTGGGTGTGAAGGCACAAGATCAAAACTTTCTGTTACAACCAAAGACATTCCAGCAAAACCTACCATTTCAAGAGATGCCAACGGGAATCTTGTATCCACTGCCACTGCGGGAAACCAATGGTATAAAGATGGCACTTTATTGACTGGCATTACCGGAACAACTTATAAACCGGATGCTGCCGCACACTACACTGTCAAGTCAACTGTAAATGGATGTACAAGTGCTGCTTCGGAGCAATACTACTATGTGCTCACTGCGTTGAGCAACTTATCAACAAGCACCTTTGTCCGTATTTATCCCAATCCCGCTAGTGCATTTGTACAAATAGAATTTGACCCAGCAAGATTGGGGCTGATCCAATTAGAAATTCTGGATTTTTCAGGAAAAATAATTGCTGAAAGGAAAACCTTGCGCCCGGGAAAATATTATTTTGATAGAGAATTTCAGGGAATATGCACCTTGAAATTCTACAATTCAAATGGAATACCGCTTCAATTGACAAAACTATTTAGGTATTGATCCTGCTGGGCTTACGAAAACCACTGTAACATCTGTTATGGTGGTTTTTTTATTGGAAAAATCGTCAATTATTTAGATATTACTGTCTGTACAGGCCTAGTGTGCTTGTTTAAAAAACGTTAATCGGATAAATTAAATATTCTGCCATCAATTATGAAAAATAATAGAAAATTCTTTTCCCTCTTCCTGTTTATTCTTTTGTCGATTGGGTTGTCAGTCAACGCTCAGTTATATGTAAGCGTTGACAGTAAGGCAATTCAAATTAAATCAGAAAAGACCGCATATTCCTTTACACCCTCTTTCACCATTTTGTACAGTGCTACAGATCCTGACATGATGATGAAACCGTTGAACATCAAATCTTTGTCCTACAACGTATTGACCTGGAAAGTGAAGGACAGCAGCAAGGCTGATTTTGTACAAAAGGCAATAGGCAAAGAAACGGCTGGAGACGGTTTTGATGACCAGATTTTGAGAAAGGCTCCTGAAAAACGGACCGGAGCCATACACAATGTAGGTGAGTCGACGAGCATAATAGCAAACAATGTTCCAAATGCAGGTGACACCGCCTTCTTTGAGTTTCCCGCATCCCCAAAATTTGTTCTGAAAGCCTATGTTTTAAAAAAAGCAAAGCCCTATCCTATTTTACAATACGAGTTACAACCTCTGGTGCAAGGGTATTTCAGTGTAGGATACACAGGTGCCCCCATTCTGACAGAAGAGAAAGCAATGGGCATCTGGCAGCCGTTGATCTGGCAGGAAAAAAGAATTCCGGAAAATGCTTTTCTTACACCAGCATTCATGGCAACACTGCCCACTACAATGGCATTTGATGGCAAGAATACAATTGGTGTTATGGCATCACCGGACGCCATTCCTTTTCAACCCTTACCAATATTGGCAAACAGCCAATTCGGCATTGGCCTGCTTAATTCCCAAAAGAACATACAACCCAGTGTATATGCCCCAATCCCCGGAGGATTCAAATCAAAAATGAAGGCAGGCGAACCATTCAGTTTTACGCTGCACCTGGTGGTAGAACCCAAGACAATCAATCGCACCTTTGAAAGCATCGCAAGGAACATATTTGGCTTTAAAGACTACCGGAGCAATGCCATCAGTACGCTGAACAAAACGCTGGACAATATCATAGATTATTCACTGTCAGGGTATACCTGGTATGTCGATAGTCTTAAAGGATATGCTTATGCAACCGATGTACCCGGTGCCGTCAAAAACGTATCCAGCCTCAATCCTCTCGAACTGGCCATTGTGCGGGACGATGCAAACATGTTTGAGAAAAGGGCTTATCCGCAAATTGAATACATGCTCTCAAGAGAGAAATTTCTTTTCAGTCTGGACAGTACACAAAAGATTCAGAATCCATCACGAAGATTAAAAGGGCCTGTTGCACCCTTGTCAGAACTGGGCGCTTTATACACAGTCCTCGGAAAACAAAATCCTTTTTTCTTACAGCAGATGGAAAAAGAATATGGAAAATCGAGAACCAGGAACATGGAGGTAGAAGAAAAAGGAAATAGCTGGATCAATGCGATGCACTTGTTCACAACAACCGGGGATTCCGCTTACCTGAAGAATGCAATTGGCAAAGCATCTGTTTACCTGCAAACAAGGGTTAATACGGCACAGACTGATTTTAAGGATCCTCTTGCAGGTGGGTTTTTCTTTTGGCCAGCCTATACCAACCGCTGGATTGAACTCTTACAACTCTATGAGATAACAAAAGAAAAATCTTTCCTGGATGCGGCAGTTGAAGGTGCCCACAATTATACCCAGTTCATATGGATGGTGCCCGCCATACCCGATAGCTTGGTTACCGTAAACAAGGATGGAAAAGCTCCTTATTACTGGTACCTGAAAGCAAAGGGTCACAAGCAAATGTATTATCCTGAGGAAAAAGTACCGGCCTGGAGGCTTTCAGAAACAGGTCTTACGCCTGAATCTTCTGGTACATCAACTGGTCATAGGGGAATTTTCATGACCAATTTTTCGCCCTGGATGCTGCGTTTGGGATATTATGCCAAGGATAGCTTTTTAACGAATGTTGCCAAAGCTGCTGTTATTGGTCGATACAGAAGTTTTCCAGGTTATCATATCAATACGGAAAGAACAACGGCCTATGAAAATATTGACTTCCCTTTCCACAAACATGAAGACCAAAGTGTTAACTCATTTCACTACAACCATATTTTACCGATGGCTTCCATGTTGTTGGACTACCTGGTAACGGATGCATTTGTTCGAAGCAAGGGAGCCATTGATTTCCCTGCTGAATACATAGAAGGCTATGCATACCTGCAAAGTAAAATGTATGGCGCACGCACTGGTAAATTCTATTCTACCAACAATGTCAAACTGTGGATGCCGGGGAGTTTGCTTCAAACCGATAACATAGAACTCAATTATGTATCTGCTAGAAAATCCGATACATTGTTTCTTGCATTTACCAATCAATCCAAACAGAACATCAAAAGTGTATTTGCGCTCAATGATTCACTTGCGAAATTGACCACTTCAGCATCCATGGATATCTGGCAAAATAACAAATGGACGAGGGTTCCTCAAATGGCAAAACAATTGTCTGTTCAGGTTGCTGCGAATGGCATTACCGCTGTCAGGTTAAATGGCGTTAAAATGCAGAGTGGTTTTCAGCAAAAACTGTTGGGGGCAGAAACAAACAAGGCTGCCGACTATGTCCATCTATCAGAGGGAAATGCCAATGCCATGCTCCTGCACCTGGGCAATTATGACAAACGCCTTTATGTTTACCTGGAAGATGATGACAACAAAGTGAAAACAGCTACCCTTCAATACAAACTTGCTGATGGGAAGATGGTCATGCTGGAGGATAAACAATATCCTTTCGAATTCACTGTGCCACTGCAAAAGCAGTCTGGTATTCAATTCTCACTGATCCTGAACAAAACAAACGGAGAAAAAGAGGAAAGCAAAGAGGTAACGCTGGGAGGGAATTAAAAACCGTCTAGAAAAAGACCACTATTGCACTATCCTTTTCTTCACCATAAATCCAAAAACCAATTTCGCCATATAATTGTATCCTTCCTTGTTGGGATGTACACCGTCACTAGTGGTCATTAAATTGGATCTTCCTTCAAATAACTTCGTCAGGTCCAGAAAATAAGCGTCCTCAGCCTTCGCAATCTTTCTGGTTCTCTTGCGCAGTTCCCAGAGCCTTGGCCTTCTCAGGGTCAGGTCATTAATTCTTTCAGGAGACAACCCTTCTGTGGCAATGACCATATCCAAAGGGCTGCAGAGGATGAAAGCACAGTTCGGATTGATGTCTTTTATCGCCTTAATGTATGTTGAATAATCTTTTTCAAAATCACCAATATGTTCCCAATTGTATCGGGGTGATCCTACCGTTTCATTTGTACCAACTTCAATAACAACAACGTCAGGCCGGAACAACTTCAATGAATCCACTGTTTTCCAGACATTGGGTGTACCAAAACGGATTACTGTGGCACCCCCTATTCCAAAATTCTTCACCTGATATCCCGAATATCCACCGCCCTGCAAAAGTGAATGTAACACAGCAGGATAAGATTCTGACGCAGGGTTCTGGACCCTGGCCCCAAAGGTGATGCTATTTCCTATGCAAGCTATTTGAACCTTTTTGCTTTGCGCATTACTTTCTTGAACATGAACCAAGCAAACGGCGAACAACAATAAATACCTAAATGCTTTTCTTATACTATTCATATTCATGAAGATAATAAAAGAACTATACAGGTCAGTTCTTTTTGGGAGTAGGACCTGAAAGCAGAATATAAAACAGTGAAACAAAAATGATGACAAAAAACGCATAAAGAACGATCTGCCCATTCCCTTTTTCAGCAGGTTTTACCGCTTCTTTTGGGATAACTTCATTCACTTGAGCGGTGAATTCATTTTCTTTGTTGAGAACCGTCTTCAACATTTCCTTGCCATCTTCCTCGATGGACAGGATACTGAAATGATCATGCAAAGAGGCAAACACTTGATTTGAGATGGAGAGAATGGAGGAAAACGATACTGCTGCGTTCAATTTGCCCATGATCAACACCTCATGCCCCAAGGCAATTGAAATTGAATCCATGGTCAATTGATGGCCATTGCCTTCATTGATTACGATGCTGTTCCGCACATGGGTTGTTATCAGCTGCTTGAACTCATCTGGCGTCAATGCATTGACATCTGTTTTGGGGAATTGATGCTGCAAAGCGAGCTGAAACGACAACAATGGCGCCCTTACCATGAGGCTCCAACTGCTGGACGAAGCTTTGTTGAAGGCCAATGTGGAAACTTGTGGATTGTGTCCCAAGACTTGAATGGAAAACAAGAGTGCTATGGCAAAACCGATGCCCTTGGATAAAATTTGCTGCATGCAGGCGGATTAAAATGAAGCTGAAAAGGAGCCTGGCAATCCCCTGAATCCATTGATGAATTTGTTGGACCCTGCAGAAGCAACATGGTAGTGATAGCCACGAACAGTATCATAATGGCCTCTGTTGGCATCCAAATCGGTAGATTCTTTTCCGGTGGCATCCAATAGTTCAAACATCCCATAACCATCCATTGCATAACCTATCATCGAAGCATGGCCATCGGTTTGTTTGATGCTGGTTGATTTCCCAGTTGCAGCATGGTAATGATACCCAACAGCACCATTGACATGCCCACCTGCATCATCCATTGGCGCCAGGGTAAAGGCGCCAAGTATGGCCTGTGTGGGAGCAGGTGGATCAAAGTTCACGCCATTGAAGGCAATTCCCACCACCATTCCCATACCCATGATGGGCGTTGTGTTGCTGGCCTTTTGAGGCCTGACAGGAATATAGAAGGTCTTTTTCAGCCCTTGATAATATGATGGCTGACATTCAACACAAAAGTTTTTATAAGCAGGATCCACATTCGGACGGGCAGCTGCTTCACATTTCTCTTTGGTATCCGTCACATTGATTTTTCCAGTGGCTGTATTGTAAAGCTGCCAGGTAGTATTGTTATAGAAACTGGCCATATTCTTGATAAAAGTTCCGTCCACATCGTAAAGCTTACCGCCTTCAAACCAGACACCTCCTTTATCTGCCCCATCCAGAATATTCGTTGGGCACCATGGGCCCATGGCATGATCTGTGGGCGTATTATTGGTGACAATTTTATAGCAGGCTACTGATGAACCATTCAATGTTCGGGTTTCCTTTGAAATGGTCTGGCTGAGCCCTCCGGTTAAAAAATAACTTGGGTTAACTTCAATAACCACTTCTCCTCCATCATCTGTTGCTACTGCAGTATTTTTTTTGCAGGAGGAGAACAAAATGATGCCAAGCGTCAAGATAACAATTGAATTATCGGAAAATAACCTTCTAGGGATAACGGTAGATTGACTTTTCATACTCAATAGAGCAATGGGAAGAAGAATTCCTTCGACTCAATTGAAAAAAAACAAGAAACACAACATTATTCTCCTTTAGAAGCAATGGAGGCCTTGATTTTGAAAAACAAATCGTCAGGATTAAATGGCTTGGTGACAAAATCCTGCATACCTGCATCAAAAATCTTCTGCTCAATGTCTACAGTGGCAGAAGCGGTAAGGGCAATAATTGGAATATACTGATTGAATTCTCTGATTTTTTTAGTGGCTGTATAACCATCCATCACTGGCATGTGCAGGTCCATGATGACCAAATCATATGACTGTAATTGTACTTTTTCTACAGCAATTGAACCATTTTCTGCGATATCGATGACAGTATTCCAACCCTCCAATAATTGGGTGGTGAATAAAATATTGAAGGGAGTATCTTCAACCAATAAAATCTTTGCCTGACAAAGGTCTTCTTCAATAAAGGTTGAAGAATATATCTTTTCTTCCGTTTCAGAAGCATATGCCAATTCAAGGGTAAAGTAAAAATTTGATCCTTTTCCAACTTCCGTATCTACTTTGATCTCACTGTTCATCAAACGAAGCAGATCAGCGGTGATGGCCAAACCAAGCCCTGTACCACCGAATTCTCTGGTGATAGAGCTAGATGCCTGTGAAAAAGGATTGAAGATATGATCCAGCTTGTCTTTCTGGATACCGATTCCGCTATCACTTACGGAGAACAAAATGGAACATTTGCTTTCTGTAATTTTCTCAAGTTGTAATGAGAGCCTCACCTTCCCTCTTGAAGTAAACTTAACCGCATTGGAGAGTAGGTTGTTGAGTACCTGCGTCAAACGGTGTGCATCACCAAATACTTGATGGGGAATGTTGGGATCAATTCGGATGGCTATTTCATTCCCCCTTTCATTAGCCTTTATCGAAATGGCTTGAAAGAGGTCTTCCACTGTAGCATTGATATCAAACAAACTATTGTCCAATTCAAGTTTACCAGCATCAATCTTGTTGAAATCAAGGATGTCATTAATAAGGGAAAGAAGATTGTCTGCAGAAGTCCTGAGCACTTGTAAATTATTCAATTGGTCAGGCCTAGGATTTTGCCTGGAAAGGATATGCCCTAATCCAATTACCGCATTCAAGGGTGTTCGGATTTCGTGACTCATGACAGAAAGAAATTCTGATTTGGCCAGATTGGCTTTCTCAGCTACTTCTCTTGCAACAATCAATGCTTGCTCTGCAGCTTTTCGCTTGGTGATCTGTTCATTCAAATAGCCAATAACATCAAGGAGATTGTTCTCGCCAAGGAGGATCTCCTCGTTGGCATCAGGCTCCATGCTCCAAATGGATTCCTTCAATTTTTTTATGGATTCGTTTCTGATTTCAATCTCTGACTTGAGGCGAGCATAGATATCGAGGTAATCTTTTTCACTGACCTGAAATGCATGTTCTGACAATTGCTTGTCCCTGTCAAAAGCGTAATAGGCATCACTTACAACTTGTATGAATCGGCTGAAGTGTTCATCCTCACCCAAACCTTGGGGCAGGTTCTTGCGAATTTGTCTTTCTAAGAGTTTATGGTATGCCAAAGATCAACAATTAAAATTCATTAAAAGTTGTAATGGTCATGGTCTGATTGTGGAGCTGACAAGGACCAACATTTAACTGTGGTGAAATCTCACCGTATGAATAAAAACCTACGATTGCTGTTTTGTCTGTGAAATAATCAGAAACCACGCCTACCTCTTCCTCTACCTGTTTGCCAAGGATAATCCTGCGGCCTACGCAACTGATCAGAATGGCCAATTCAGGAGAATAGGTTGAATCATCTCCACTAATTTCTTTGGCTGCCTGATCTGCCGCATCAATGAGCTTTTCAAAATTCGCTTTCATAAAACGGACAGTAGAACCTTCAGGAATATCACCTGAAAAAATTATACAATTCTTCTCATGGCTGACGGACAAGATGGATCTGGCGATATAATTAGGCCGACCTGGCAGCTTGACGGCCAATGGAAACAAGAGGGTTGAATTTGTTTTGTCATCAATATAAGGTCCAAGGTAAATCTTATATAGATCTACAGCACTACTGTTGTCAATTTCATACAATTCAGTACCATTGGCTCTGGTCACAACCCTTTCTGGGCCGAACACATCCCAACCGCTAACAGAGGAAGATCGAACATCAATATGTTCGCCGTAAAAACCTACAGCAGCGACTGTACCAATCTTGGGTATGCCATTTAGGCCAACCAGTGTATTGTCAAATTGAGTACCATCACCTGCAAGTCCTCCAGTAATAAGCACCTTACCCAGGTTGCCGGCTTCCATCCCACCAACCAGCTGACTACCATTTACCAGAAGACCATCTGAAAGAATGAGGATGCTTGTCAGACCATTGGTATCAAATTGCTGTATAAGTGATTTTCCAAGCTCAAAACTATCCTTGAATCCATCAAGGTTCAACGAGGCAGTTTTGAGGGTTGTGTTTTCAAATGATATAACAGTAATGACTGCTGACTCATCATATACCGAATTGTGAGCAATTTCCCCAGCAGTTGAACAGAGTAGCATCTCTGCTGATGGATACTTTTCGGTCAACAAATTGTTCAGCTCACCATCAGCTACCAAACTTTTGCTACCAAATCCAAGTATAAGATTTGCGTTAAGGGGATTAGCAATTTCATCTTTTCCATTTACAACCAACAATTGGTTTTTGAACAACAACTGAGTAACCTTCATGGACTGATAGTTAAATTTTTGTAAGGAAAACTACATCCCAAAATCATTCTTTAGCTCCTGAACAACCAACATTGCTGTGTTTTTGAGATTGTCGATATGCCCTGGCAAATCATCGCCAGGTTGATTATTCCTGCCAACCAGCACAATCGCCATCACTGGCACCCTAAGGCTATTGATGCCCAAAACATAAATGCTTTGTTTCAACTGATGAGCCGCCTCCCCCATTTCACTAAAGTCCCCAGCCTCATACCCATTTACAATTCGATCAATATAAATAGGTGTTTTAACGATGAACATCTGTACAACAGAACTAACAAAACCTGTGTTTCCTCGACTCACCCTCAACACTTGAGACAGATTGTAACTTTTAACAGGAGCAACAATGGGCTTTCCGTTGACATTTCCAACACCATTGTTGTCATTGTTCAATGATCCTTCTTCTTCTGCCATAATGCACTTATTTAATTCAAAAAACATTGGTAGGTCATCGATTAAGATTCAGAGAAGGTAGTCACAGTCATGGTTTGATTGTGTAATTCACATGCTGTTCCAACACCAAAAGGAGACAAGCCACCATATGTATAAAAACCTGCAACCGTACAATCCTGACCCAATTCCTCTTGAGCAGCCAACACTTCCTCTTCAACCTTGGTATCCATGATGATTTTTCTTCCCACACAACTCAAGAGCAAGGTCAATTGAGGTTTGTGATCGTAAAGGCTTACAACTGAATCTTTTGCTGCTGTACCTGAAGCACTGATCAATTTCTGTATATCTCCTCTCATGAGCCTAACGGTGCTACCCTCTGGCATATTGCCTGCAAAAACCATTGAATTGGCATCCTCATCTGTTGCAAGTATGGTGCGAATCAGGTATTTTTCAGCGTCTGGAACCCTCATTGACATGGGGAACATCAATGCAGATCCCGGAAGTTGCTCTGCAAAAGTTCCGAGGTAGCGCTTGTAGAGATCGAGTGCTTTTTCTTCATCCACTTCAAACAATACATTCTTGTCTGAACGTGTGATCTGGCGTTCGTAACCAAATTCATCCCACCCGCCAAGAGAACCGTGGCCGATGTGAATATTATCACCATAGAAACCAACTGCAATGATATTTCCCTGTGAAGCCACTTCATTCAAGCCGGTATACGTCTTTTGAAACCTTGCAGCATCGCCAGCCAGACCTCCGGTGATGGGAATCTTTTTCGCGTTATTGTAACTAAAGCCGCGTACCAATGCACTTCCATCTACCATCAACCCATCAGAAATGATGAAAATTCCGCTCAAGTCTTCATCATCGAGAAGATTTTTGAGGGCAACACCTGCAGCATAACTGTCAGCATGTACACTGATGTTGGTTTTAACTGTTTTTAATGAGGAGTTTTCCAATTGCATGCCGATGGCCACAATACTGTCATCGTGAACAGCATCTTGAATGATCTCGCCGGCAGTTGATGATGAAACGATATCTGCATTGGGGTACAGCTTGCGGAGGTGCTCAAAATAAGCTCCATCAGTAAGCAACTCAGGTGAACCGAAAGCCAGAACCAATTGGCATTTTGCAGCTTCAATATCTACTCCATTATCTTTCCATTGCCCTTGAACGAGGTGATGCAGTTTTGTTTTCATTATTGTACGAATTGATTGATGAATGTTACTGTGGTAGTTGTAGAGCTTATCAACGGAAGATGATGCTCTAACACAGAACATACCAAAAATACCTTTTCATAAAATAACAGCCTGCTAACCTCTTACTGTAAAGTCAAAATCAGTATTAATACCTAAGGATTGTAATAGAAAGCACTCATGAGCTACTAATTAAAGAGTAGAATGCTCGTTGTCTGTTGTTTCCAGCATTTCATTCATTGATTTTCTTGCTTTACCCCTGAGTTTATCAAATTTGTTGGAAACATCATCAACCATCGAATTCACGCCATCTTTCACACCTTCAACCAGGTCATCACCCTTTTGCCTGATTTTTCTGCGTGTCTCAGAACCTTTATCCGGTGCAATCAACACACCTAGAATTGTTCCTGCTGCAATACCTGCTAAAACGCCCAATACAATTTTTCCGGTTGACATAATGAATAGTTTAAAGGTGTTATGAATAAATGATGAGCACCCCCAAAGCTATTCACCAGGGGAACATGTTCAAATGACTAGGGTGTGGTTTCAATGTGATGGCCATCAGCAAAAAGATGAAAGAATAAAGACATTAATTGAAACAGCTTGCAAAAGAGTTTCGGGCATTCCGTAATTTAGTGTCTACAACCACCAGACCATGAAGTGTAGGCTCATTACCTTTTTTCTATTTGCCCTGTCTTCTCTGATAATGAAAGCATCACATGGACAAGGGATTGATTCAATGATCAATGTTTATGCTGAGCAGTCCCCTAAAGAAAAAATCCATGTTCATTTTGACAAAACGATTTACAACAAAGAAGAAACCATTTGGTACAAGGTTTATATACTTGATGATCAAGGACTTACGCAATTGAGTAAGCATGTTTACATGGAGTGGTTTGATCAGAACGGAAAATTGATCCGCCAACACGTTGCTCCTCTTTTTCAGTCAACAGCCAAAGGCAGTTTTGACTTACCCGCTGACTATACAGGCAGTATCATCCGCATGAAGGTATACACACGCTGGAGCCTGAATGATGATCCTGCTTTTGGTTTTGAGCGGGATATTGTCATCAACAACAATGAACCCATTATAAAGCCTTCAAAAACAGAAAATAATACCATTGTGAATGTTTTTCCTGAGGGTGGAGAACTGATAACAGGGCTGAACAGCCTGGTAGCCTTTAAGGCGACTGATCGTTTTGGCAAACCAGTCAAGATAAAAGGATTACTGGTAAACCAATTGGGGAAATCCCTAGATACAATTAAAGTCAGGCATGATGGGATGGGCAGTTTCAGGTTGATGCCCAAGGCTGGTGAAACCTATTCACTGAAGTGGATTGATCCTGCTGGTAATACCGGTATCATTGGCATACCCGTCAACAAAAAAGAAGGCATCACCCTTTCAGTGACGACCAACAATGAATTTGCGAACGTAAAAGTTGAAAGAACAGCCAGCATACCAGAAAATTTCAAACGCCTGAACCTGCTAGTGCACATGAACCAGATTGTGCTTTTCAAGGTCAGCCTCAACACGGCAGACAAGCAATTGCTAGCAGCCAACATTCCGATTGAGGGATTGAATACTGGAATTTTACAATTCTCTTTGTTCAGTACAGACTGGCTGCCCATTGCAGAAAGGATTGTATTTGTCAACAACAGGGAGCATGAATTTGGCGCAAAACTCATTCCCCAACTGGTTACCCTTACCAAAAAAGGGAAAAACGTTTTTGATATTTTTGTTGCCGATACCACCATAACCAATATGTCCGTTGCTGTGACGGATGCCTCATTGGAAAGTACACAGGCCAACCATACCATCTATTCTGACCTGTTGTTGAGCAGTGAGCTGAAGGGCAAGATCCACAACCCAGGCTACTATCTTTCAAGTGACGCCGATTCCGTTACCGCCAACCTAGATCTGGTGATGTTGACCAACGGATGGAGAAAATTCAATTGGGAAAAACTGAAGGCCTCTATCGCCCCTGAAATCAAGTATCCCGTTGAGACAGACATGATCAGGGTTTCAGGCAAGGTTTATGGACTAAAAAATGTAAGTGCCAACGACTTGATGCTCAACCTGATCATCCAGAACAAGGATAGCAGTAAAAATTTCATCTTTCAGCCAGTTACAAAAGAAGGGCTCTTTCAAAGTGAGAACATGTTCATTTTTGATACAGCGAGAATTTTTTACAATTTCAACCAAAACCAAAAACTGAACGAAATTACCCAGGTTCAATTTGACAATGGGTTGCTCAAGGCATCAGGAAAACAGCTTGAGCTGAACAATGAAAACATGCTTAACCTTTGGAACGATAGTGTTTCCTTGGCCAAAATGAATGCTTTTCTCCAAATGCAGGAAGATTGGAAAAAAAGATCCTCTTACAAATCCTTACAGGAAGTCATCATCAAATCGAAGGCAAAATCCAATACACAAGCGCTAGATGAAAGGTATGCCAGTGGTCTTTTTTCAGGGGGCGATGCACAGGTATTTGATTTCCTGAATGACCCTGCAGCCCTTGGCGGCATTGACATCATCTCCTATCTCCAAGGCAGGGTGGCCGGACTTGTCATCAACCGGTCTGGGGCATCAACGAGCATGAGCTGGAGGGGCGCAACACCAGATCTTTATCTCGACCAAATGCAGGTAGGAGCAGACTTTATCCAATCAATCAATGTCAGTGACATTGCAATGGTAAAGGTATTCAGACCACCTTTCTTTGGCTCGATGGGTGGCGGCAGTGGAGGGGCAATTGCCATCTACACCAAAAAAGGTGGCGACTACAAAGGAGACAATTCCAAATCAAGCAAGAGCATGCAAAGTGCACTGCTCGTGGGTTATACCCGTTTTAAAGAATTCTTCAATCCACAGTATGATAATCCGGCAGAAAACAATGAGACCGATATAAGAACAACGCTTTATTGGAATCCTTATGTGATCACCAACAAGAAAAGCCCCAGGTTCAAGGTCCAGTTCTTTAACAATGATATCAGCAAGCGTTTACAGATCGTGCTAGAGGGAGTGAATGCCGATGGGAAAATGACCAGGGTAACAAAAATCCTGGAATAGTCAGACCAAGATTGGCAAATTCTTGAATCGATTAGGAATTGCAGCTTTACAAGGAAGACAATTTAAAATAACCCAAGTGGAGTTCATCCTGCTTCTCAACAATTGCGTCCGTAAGGACAATCTTAAATTGGGACAATGTTGACGGAGAAAGCACTTCTTCTATCCTGTACACATCATCCACATCAATTCCATATTGATCATCAATATGAGCATTAGCCCCTTCAAAATGAGTATGCTTGAAAAAAGCCGTTTGCTTCGCAGCCTTGATGGCTGTTGATTTCTCAGCAGCAGCAACGACCATTTTGTAATGGAATTCCTCAAACTCATCTTTCTTGTATCCACCCAGGTTGATGAAAAAAAGATTATTTTGATTTGAGGCCAAAGCATCTGTTCTTAGGGCAACTTTAATATCTTGTCCATCCACCTGCGTCACTTCGCGCCATCCATCAACATGCATGTCACCTTCTGCCTCGGGCCAAAATGACAACATCTCAGGAATGAGATCCCTCAACTCTGCAGCAATACCGAAAAAAATATCATGTTGCTCTGTGTGACGGCCTTTGGGCTTGCATCCAATCAGGATCATGAAAAGTTTATGTGTCATGTATATTTTTATTGGACGAATGTAAAAAATATCAACAATACCTCAGTTGCTTAATCTGATCTGTTTTGAGTAAATTGTATGACTTATCAACAAAAAATGAAAAGAAGAAAATTCATCGCCAACAGTTCAATGGGAATTATTGCTGCCATTCCAGCATTTGATCATTTGTCTGCACTGGATCTTCCTTTTTTTACAACAGGCATAAAAATTGGAGAAATCACCCCTACTTCAGCTGTTGTTTGGGCCAGATTAACCAGTGATGCGATCAGGGTAGCTGACAAGGGTAAACAACCCAGTTTCCTTTACTTTGATGAAACAAAGAATGAATGGCATGATATTGATTATTTCAAATCAACATACAAGCAGGACAGGCCTGACAGAAAGGTGCAGGTAAACTTGCCGGCAGGCACTACGGTGGAACAATTGGATGGGGCGGTACCAGGGAAAAAAGGTCTCATCAGCATTCACTACAGCATAAAAGGTTCCGGCAACTGGAGTAAAACATCCTGGAAAACGGTAGACCAAGAAACAGATTATACCTGCCAGTTTGTTCTTGAAGGACTGAAACCATTTACTGCGTATGACATACGGGTAGTGGGTAAAACCAATGATAAAGCTACCAATCAGATTGAGGGCAGCTTCAGCACAGCTGCAGAAAAAAATGATGCCATTCCAGTAAATTTCATGGTCACTACCTGTCATGAATACAATGACCAAGACGCCCCTAATGAAGGAGGATTCAAAATCATGAAGGAAATGAAAAAACTCAATCCTCATTTTTTGGTTCATACCGGTGATGTTTTGTACCACGATCACAAGGCAAAAAACCTTGCCTTGGCCAGATGGAATTGGCAAAGAATGAATAGCCTCCCCTCTTATGTTCAATTTTATAAGAACACGCCTTGCTATTTCATGAAAGATGACCATGATACCTGGATGAATGATTGCCATCCTGCTTCTACCAACAAATTCATGGGCGAATTTACTTACCAGCAAGGGGTTGAATTGTTTCGGCAGCAAGTTCCTTCAAGCAATAAACCCTACCGCAGTTTCCGATGGGGCAAAGACCTGGAGATCTGGTTGTGCGATGTAAGAGAATACAGAAAACCCAATGAAATGCCCGACGGACCTGACAAAACAATTTGGGGCAAGGAGCAGTTAGAATGGTTCAAAAAGAGCTACACAGACTCAGATGCAAGCTTTAAGATACTGATCAGCCCTACTCCTATCATTGGCCCCGATCGTCCTCAAAAAAAAGACAATCATTCTAATGCTAATTTCAGTTATGAAGGCAATCTAATCCGCAATCTGATTGCTGGAGACAAAAACACCTTCGTTATTTGTGGAGACAGGCATTGGCAATATGTGTCAAAACATGCCAAAACAGGAACCTATGAGTTTGCTTGCGGACCTGCCAGTAATGAGCACGCAGGTGGATGGAAGAAAGACGAAAGATATCCTGAGCATGAATACCTTAATATAGTGGGAGGATTCCTTAGGGTTGAGACAAATAGGATCAATGACAAGCCGACAATTGTGTTCAGCCACTATGGGGTTAATGGTGACATGCTGTTTAAAAAGCAGTTTTCCTGATTGATTTAAACAAAATATTACTGAATGTACTACTAATACTACATGTTCAAGTAGTGTAAATACGTAAAAACATAACAAAACATATTGGTAAAATCATAATATAAAAATACTGGCGTTTAGTTTACCCAAGAGCTATAGAGTTCCTTATTTTTTCACAACTAAACTAAATGTCCATGAAAACGAAAAACCAAACTTCACTCGTCCTTTCCATTTTGGCAGCTTTTGTATTGATTTTTTCTTCTTGTAAAAAGACAGACAGCTTCCGAAAGCCTGGTGTTTACTCACCAACAACCAATGCATCCATTAAAGATGTACAAGTAATCATCACTGGAAGCGGGGCTAATTTCCAAACCGTTATGCTTGATGTTCAAAAAGTAGAAATCAAGGAAGATCTTGATGACGCCAATTATGACAATGATAATTTTGCAGATGCAGATGACAACATGGATGATCACCTGAAATCAGTTGATGAATTTGGACAATGGAAATCTACTGGCCAGGCCCCTCAAATGATTGACATGGCTTCCCTGAAAAATGGTGCAGAATCTTTGATTGGAAATGCCACCGCCATGTACAGAGTCAGGAAAATCAGGATTACCCTCGGAACCAATAACTTCCTGGTTGACAATGCCGGTGAAACACATGCCATCAGGCTTGAAAATGATGTCGAGAAAGTAATTTACATCGGAATACATGAAGATGATATTGATGAAGACCAGGCGCTGAACCAACAAATATTTCACCTCTATTTTGATGCTGCAAACTCCATTAAACTTGACAACGGAAACTATACCCTTGATCCAATTGTGCGTCCTTTCAGTATGAAAGCATATGGAGAATTGACAGGACAAGTTTTTCCTGAAGATGTAAACGCCAATGTAAAAATTGATGATGGACAGGGCAATACCATACTTGCCGTTACGGAGAAAAATGGCGAATTCAAAGTAAGGGGATTGAAAGAGGGAAACAGCTATGCTGTTACCGTTGAAGCTCCAGGTTATGTAACACAAGAATTCACAAGTGTAATCATGGAAAAAGGCAAGAAAACCGAACTCAATGCCATCACACTTGTTCAATAATTGTTTTTGGAACTCTATTGGTAAAAAGGCCTGTCAAGAATGACAGGCCTTTTGCATTTGCGTTCAAACAGCTTATACATAATGCCACTAGGAATCATATTCCTCCTTGATGTTTGTCATTGAATTGTGGTAGGAGCAAATTTATCTTGCAATGCATCAGGTAAACGCTCATTCCATTTCATCACTACGAAAAACATTTTTATGACCAAACAGATTATCCTTCCTGCGCTTGCATTCATGTTATTTATTGGCAGACCCACTGCACAGGAAAAAGTTGTAACACTGCCTGAAGTAACTGTTACTTCAATTGCGCTTGTAGCACCCAATGTAAGCAAGGCTTTTAAAAAAGCATTTCCAGATGCTGAAGATTTGAACTGGTACAAATACGACAAAGAATACCTCGCCAAATTCATCATCAAAGACATGAACCACAATACCCTTTATAGGCAAAATGGCGTCATGAAATATGATATAAGCTATGGGTATGAAACCAACCTTCCTGAAAAAGTAAAAGAGATGGTGAACGAGGTTTATGACAATTACAAGATCATCAGGGCCATCAACATCAAGGTGACTGAACGCAATATTTGGGTGGTCAAGCTGGAAGGAATGAAAAAATACCTTACCATAAGGGTAGAAGATGGGGAAATGGATGAAGTGGAATCCTTTTTCAAGGCAGATACACAAAATTAATCTTCCCTTTTTGACTGCTTGAAAAAAGATGGTTAGTATTGGTAATCAATTTAGACTACCATGAGACTGATCATCTTTTTTTTATGTTCAATCCTTGCGGTTGATGCTACAGCCCAAGTGAGTGGATATTCTCAGGCAAATGCCCATTCACACAATGACTATGAACAGAAAAATCCTTTTCACGAGGCTTACAATGAACAATTTGGATCCATTGAGGCAGACATTCACTTGGTGGACGGAAAACTCCTGGTAGGGCATGACGGCAAGGACCTTGATGCCTCCAAAACATTGGAGCGTCTTTACCTGTCTCCCCTATCTCAATACAATGACAAAAAAAGGAAACTCCAACTCCTCATCGATATAAAAACAGAGGCCGTTCCCACCTTGGAGCAACTGGTGGCCTTGCTAAAAAAATATCCTTTCATTTCCAAAAACCCTTTGATCAAAATCGTCATATCCGGCAACAGGCCAGATGAAAAAAACTATAAAGACTACCCTTCCTTCATCTGGTTTGATGGGCGGCTGGACAAAACTTATACAGAAGAGCAGTTGAAAAAAATTGCCCTGCTCAGTGACAGTTATGGCAAATTTGTCAGCTGGAAAAATCCATGGCCCATTGCTGATGCAGACCGTGAAAAAATTGCTGCTGCGGTTAAAAAAGCCCATGCGTTACAAAAGCCCATCAGGCTTTGGGCCAGTCCAGACTTTCCGGAAGCATGGGAAGAGATGATCAAACTTCAGATTGATTTTATCAATACAGACAAGATCAATGAGCTTTCTGACTACCTCACCAAAAGAAATTCCTCACTTCGCCTGCTTCCTTATAACAGGATCATCCGTTCAGCTGGCGAAGTCATTCGTTTTGGAAAACCTGATCTGGAAAACCACGCATTGGATGTTGCAGCTGTGGATGAAAATGACAATGCAATAGTTGAAGACCGGTATGGCATTACAGCCATCAACATCACTCAAAAAAAAGTTATAGCACAATGGAGGTTCACTGATATCCCAAAATTTGGCAATTTCATGAGCACTTATTCAGGCATCAAATCCTTTGTAGAGAATGGTAAAACCTGGATTGTTTGGGGGGCTGCAGACAAAAGCAATGGCAAATCATCCCTCATGATTGCCGAATGGAGCAACGGCCTGAAAAATATTGAGGACATTCCCTTTGAAAAAGTTTCACCGGCCAGCAATGCCATTCCCAACGAAATTGCGCTTTCAAGAGAGAAGACTGGTTTGTATTTGTATGTTGTGTTAAATGGAAACAATACCATCCAAAAAATTGAATGGAATAGCAGAAAAACAATCTGGACAGCGACAACAGGAGTTGCACCTTATGGCATTTGCATTGCCAACAACAAAGTTTTTGTGAGCAACTGGGCTGGTGAAAAAGCCCTGGACCCTACAAAAGAAAGGGCTGGAGTACCCTGGGGGCTGGCGTATATAGACCCCAGAACTGGAGCAACAGCTGGAGGATCTTTATCCATATTCAATACCGCTGACGGAAAGTCCATTGCTGAAATCCCTGTGGGGCTTCATCCAAATGTGGTGAAGGCTACGATGGACGAAAAATTTGTTTACGTTGCGAATGGCTCGAGCGACAATATTTCCGTCATCAATACTGCTACAAATAAATTGGTTGAAACAATTGATGTTGGACTGATGAAGGGTAAGCAGGCATTTGAAGGCAGTACGCCCAACGGCCTGGAACTCAATGCAGACAATACCCAACTCTATGTGTCCAACGGATTGGATAATGCGGTTGCAGTAGTACAATTGGGAAAAAATGTTTCCTCCAACGGCAAGGGAAAATCTATTGTAGTGGGATACATCCCAACAGAGGCATACCCTGCCGGATTGAAATGCATCAACAATATACTGGTGGTGGCCAACCTAGAATCAGATGGTGCCAATGTAGTGGACAGCAAGAAAAAAGCCAGGTCCATTCACCATGAACTCGCCTCTGTCAGCATCATTCCTATTCCAGACAAGCCAACACTTGAGGCATATTCACTTGAAGTATCACAACTCAACCTTATCAACAGACTGGATATCCTATCTCTGGCCCCTCGCGCAGATGCCCTGCCCAAGCCAGTTCCAGAAAGAATTGGCGAACCGTCAGTCTTTAAACATGTAGTCTACATCATCAAAGAAAACAAGACATATGACCAGGTCTATGGAGACATGAAAGAAGGACGGGGCGATAGCAGTCTTTGCGTTTTTGGAGAAAAGATAACCCCCAACATGCATGCCCTTGCCAGACAGTTCGGATGGATGGACGATTACAATGCCTCCGGAAAATCTTCTGCAGAAGGCCATCAGTGGACTGATGCGGGGATTGTATCTGATTATGTTGAAAAAAATGTACGTGCCTGGTTCAGGAGCTACCCTCACAGGCAGGAAGATGC
>JACCDW012030321.1_pt1 | contig 22055 bp, 23 predicted proteins | sample 7449781 | NCBI WGS metagenome assembly JACCDW01 (sample SAMN15323449, study PRJNA562643) | freshwater metagenome | isolation source: river surface water | place: USA:Blue River Watershed | collected 2017-08-18
CGACACTTTTCGCAGATCAGGATTCGTAAATATCTCCTCATATATATACCCGTACTCGACAAGCACAGACCCTGCCTCAAGGCTCTCATTGGCGCCAAGCGCGATCAGCTCATGGTCCTCAATAACACCCTCCTCCTCTGCGGGCAACGTACTCACCGGACGGATCTTCTTGAGCTCATCAAAAATAGAGTCTGCGAGCCGACGGCTCAAGTCGTAGTTTGGGAGTTCCTTTCCCGGAGTATAGATTGAAAAACCTTCATACTTGCCGACCTTGTTACGACTTCGTCCTCGATAGTCGTTGAAGTGAATGTGTACCACCAGATCAAAGTCCGCATCGTTCACCCATCGGTTGATCCCATATAGTCGAAGCGCCATATCACCCGGCGCAGGGTTGTGGAAGTTTTTCTCGAGCGCGGCTCGTTCTTCCTGCGTGAACTTCATCTCAAAGTCTCGCTTGGCCTCATTGATGAAAGCGGCAATATCACCTTGCTCGCGCTGGAAGTATTTCTCGAAGATACTATTGTATCCGGAACTGTCACTCGACAATACCGCATTGATCCCCTCCTCATTTGCAAAGTACGCATGCACGTCTTCGGCAAGCTGGCGATTAAGGTCAACCTCGCGCAGAGACTTATAGCCGGTTCCGGCATACTCGTCGTCATGTCCCGCAACGATGAGAACATTCACGAGTCGTGGGGCACTCCGTGCCTGCGTGCGGGTATGGAAATTGGTACGCTTCTGCAGGATCTGTGAGATAGTTTTTGTACCGCCAACAGTCGCGGCTGGGTCCTTGGATGAATTTGTTCTTGTTGCGGGGAGAAGAAGTGCCAGCCCGACAATTCCGAGGAAGAGAAAAATGTATCCAAATACCTTTGTATGCCGCTTTGCAATTTTCATTGTAAAAACATACTATCACACCATGCCAGAACTACCCGAAGTTCATACAACAGCAACAATACTCAACGCGCTTGTGCGAGACAAAAATATTATCGACGCATGGAGCGATTACGACAGTCCTTTTTATGTGGGAAAGAAAAACATCAAGGACCCTGCGTACTTCAAAAAGTTCAGGAAGGAAATTATAGGGAAGAAAATCGTCCGCGTGTGGAGGCGAGCCAAGAACGTTTTGATTGACATTGAGGGCGACTCGACGATTCTGATTCATATGAAGATGACCGGTCACTTGCTGCATGGAAAGTTCGCGCTAGATGCCAAGAAGAACCAGTGGCAGGCAGTCGAGGAAGGACCGATGAAGGACCCGTTCAATCGGTTCATTCATTTTGTAATATCACTTTCAGACGGAAACCGTATCGCGTTTTCCGACATGAGAAAGTTTGCCACCGTGCATCTGATCAGTGACAAAGAAGCTTTGGGAAAAACGTTTGAAAAGCTGGGACCGGAACCGCTTGAGGATTCTTTTGATTGGAAGGCGTTGAAAGCCCGACTTTCCCGCCGACCGAACATGAAGATTAAAACCGCATTGATGGATCAGGGTCTCGTTGTCGGAATTGGTAATATTTATTCTGACGAACTCCTGTGGATGAGCAAGGTTAATCCTGAGAGACGGATTAGTTCAATCAGTGATGCCGACTTTAGACTCATGACCAAGAGCGCAAAAGAAGTGTTGTCTAAAGGGATAGATTTTGGCGGCGACTCAATGTCAGATTACCGCAATCCTCACGGCGTACCAGGAGAATTCCAAATGCATCACAATGCGTACAGACGAACCGGCAAGGGATGTAATCGCAAGAGTTGTAACGGCGTTATCCAGCGAAAAGTAATTAACGGACGCAGCGCGCATTTCTGCGATACGTGTCAGAGATAAAAAGAGGGCGCGCCTTTCGGCACGCCCGTCATGAAACTGCTGAAATCACCAATCAGGAAACACGTTTTCCCAATCAACGGACTCTGCCTCTTCTTCGGTAAAAAACAACTCTCCTGACAGACCCATAATGTGCCCGCTTCTTCCCTCTGCCCATTCTCGGGAGAGGTCGATAACGTTATCGGAATGGATTTGCAGCAAGGGACCAAGGACCTCATCATCGGGATCAAATGTGCTCATAGAGCCCATTTAAGCATAGTTGGTTATTCTTGCAAATTACTTATCGAGAAACCGAAACATCGCGACCCCAAAACAAACTGACACGTTGAGTGACTCCTTCTCTCCCATCATTGGTACGTGCGCAACGACATCGCTTTGTTCTAGAACGTTATGCGACACCCCCTCCACTTCGTTACCGAATACGAATGCGGTTTTTCCGGAAGGAGTAACTGATTTGTAATCGACAGACGAACTGCTCTGTTCGATCGCGATAACCGTGTAACCTTCAGACCTCAGCGAAGTAACAACCGAAAGTGCAGTGGGACAATGTTCCCATGCAACCGTTTTTTCGGCACCAAGCGCGGCCTTGTGCAAGTCTTCACGATCGCGACCAAACCTATCGATTGGCGTTGGAGTAATTCCGCACAAAAATATTTTTGTGATTCCAAGCGCGTCCGATGTCCTGAAGATTGATCCGACATTATGCACGCTGCGAATATTGTCCAGGACAACCACGATATCCCTTTCCTTTTTGCTTGCTTCCATAATTTGCTATACTACCCCAATGCTTAACACATTTCCAACCTTGCTCAGCTTTGCAGTCTTTGTGCCATTTATTTTTAGAATCTGCCTTGTTTTGTTTCTGCTCGAGATAGTTACCGGTCTCAAGAACAAGTCGGCATTTACCAGCTACTTCCGCGAGAACGGATACCCGCTTGCGACAATGATCCCTTGGAAACTACAGCTCCTGGCCGGAATGAGCGCGCTCCTATTGGTAGCAGGGTTCCTAACGCAGATTACTGCCCTGGTTGCGATGTTCACCATCCTGACAGTTGGCAATGCCAACAGACAAGCGCACACATTCAAGCATTCCGAGGCGGTCTTCGGGTTTGCTGCCCTGATCTGCTTCTCGCTCCTCTTCCTGGGAGCCGGAGCGTTCGCGTTCGATATTCCACTGTAATTACTGGGTAAAAAGACCTGGTTGCAATCAGGTCGTTTCTTGTTTCAACCACCCTTTCGTGTTACAAATAGCGACAAGCGCCCATAGCTCAGGTGGTAGAGCACCTGCCTTTTAAGCAGAGGGTCGTAGGTTCGAGTCCTACTGGGCGCACCCCAAGAGCACTTCTGTTTTGATAAATCAAAACAAGGCGCACATAAAATAAAGAGCCGAACGCACTTGAGTTCGGCTCTTTATTTTCTTGTGATACCATAACCTGATGGGAAATTGCATATTTTGTGAAATTGTCGCGGCAGAAAATTCTGGCCGAGAAATCGTATGGGAGTCCAAGGATCACATTGCCTTTTTGGATGCTTACCCAAGCAAGATAGGACACACGCTTCTTATTCCAAAAAAGCACGTGGTAAATATCCAAGACATGGATGCGGCCGAGTATACAAGCATCTTTGATGCAAGCAGAGAAGTACTCCATCTTCTTAAGAAATCCATGGGGACCGACATCGTAACCCTGTTCGTAGAAGGCCTGAGTGTTGCGCACGTTCACATACACCTTATTCCAATGAACAGCGACGACAAGCTCGGCGTATTCGAAAAGCTCACATTAACACCCGAGGAATTACGGGCGACCGGAGACCAGATCAGAAACTGTTCTTAGATACCAAGCACCCACCTCTCGAGCAACACGTCCAGCTCCCCCTCACCCCTTCGTGAGTCTCCCAGAATCTTTGTTAGTGACCATAACCTATCTTTAATTTCCTCACGAGAATATTTGTCCAAGGCTTTTTTCGTATTTGAGTATACAAACGGCTTCAGTCCGCTCGATGCCGCGTCCTTGCTTGCCGCGACCAATGCGATGTTCTTCATCGCCCAGAACAACGTTCCGTGGATTTCCTCCGGCACAAAATGCTGACGCAATCGCTGATACTCGATCCACAAGTTCTTCTTGTCGCGGGCCTGCAGGTAGTTTGCGATACCAAAGATGTTTTCCTTCTGCTCGAACTTCTCCTTGGCAACATGCTCCCACATCTTGTCCGCATGCTTCTCGATCCTGGTCAGATCCTTTTTCAAAATTGCTCCGTCCGTCCAAATGAACACGTTCTCGGACTCCTTGATATCTTTTATAAATTTGAACACGGCATCCTTGGCCAGCTCATCCGCCATCACATCCTTGAGGTGCACGATATACTTCTGCTCAAACAGCCCCTGCGATCCCGTCAGCTCCGCAAGCAGATCTCCTGTCACATTGTCCGAATCAACCTTGAACACCATCGCGTCCCTTTTCTCGGCGAGCTTCTTATCAATAACCACAAGCGCCTTCTCGAGCGCCTTGTTCCTGTCTGTTCCATAAAAAAGATATAGCATGCGCCTGTGTATTTATTCCATCTTGCCCCACGAGTCTCCTACCGAGCAGTTCGTCAGAATCGGCACCCCCTTGGTCCACTCGACCGGCAGTACCTCTTCCATGATCTTCTGCACCTCAGCCTTGAGCGGCTCGATGTACTTCTCCTCTACTTCAAAGATAATTTCATCGTGAATCTGCAAGACGAGCTTTACCTCGTCCGTCAGTTTCTTCTTTTTCAAAAAGTCCGCGATCTTTACGATGGCAATCTTTACCATATCGGCATTGGTTCCCTGGATAGGGGCGTTGATTGCCATGCGCTCTGCCTGCGCGCGGATGAACGGCAGCTTGGACTTGATTCCCTCGAAGAATCTCTTTCGTCCGAACATGGTCAGCGTATAGCCATGCACCTTCGCAAACTCCTTCGTTCCCTCCAGATATGCAGCGAGTCCCGCGAATCGTTCAAAGTACTTGTTATAAAATTCCTGCGCCTCCTTTCGATCTACTTTGAGATTCTTCTGCAACGCACTCACTCCCATGCCGTACAGAATTCCGAAGTTGATCGTCTTGGCTTTGGTTCGCATACCCTTGGTTACCTCGTCAGCCTCCACACCGAATACGCGCATCGCAACTCCTGAATGAACATCCTCTCCGTTCTTGAAGATCTCAATAAGGTTGGGATCCTCGGACAATATAGCAGCCAACCGCAACTCGATCTGCGAGTAGTCAAACGACACTAGCTTCTTGCCCCTCTCTGCGACGAACGCGTCGCGAATGCGTCGTCCCAACTCAGTCTTAACGGGAATGTTCTGTAGGTTGGGATCATGCGAAGCCATTCGTCCCGTTGCGGACCCTGCCTGGATAAACGTCGTGCGCAGCCGTCCGTCCGCGCCGATCATGCCCGGGAACACGTCTATGTAGGTACCGAGCAGCTTGGACAGCTCGCGATACTTCATGAGCTCCTCCGCAATAGGGTGTACTTCGACCAGCTTCTCAAGCACCTCCTCCTTGGTAGAAAATGCTCCGCTCGAGCTCTTGCGCATTCCCTTATATGAAAGCCCCATCTTCACAAACAACACTTCCGCCATCTGCTTGGGCGAGTTGATGTTGAACTCCTCTCCCGCCAACTCGAATATTTTTTTCGAAATCTTGTCGAGCTCCGTGTGATATTCCCTCGAAATCTTTTCGAGTAATACCGTATCGAGCGTCACCCCATTCGTCGACATGTCGTTGGCAACGGGGATCAGAGGCTTTTCGATTTCCTCAAACACTTTGAGTGTGTCCTCCTTTTTAAGCTGCTCGAGAATTACCGCGTAGGCGTCCTTTAGATTGTCCTTTCTGCTGAAAGAAAGGATGTCCTGATACGAGGGATTGGTCATCGAAGATCGCAACACCCACAACGCAACCTGCGCTTCCTGCAAAAGCTTCGGATCAAATACCTCCTCGACAATTTGTGGGGCATCTGCCGTAACAGGAGTTACCGCACCGAGGAATATTTCGCCCACCTTGTTCTGCAGACTTCTGAATTCAAGGTTCGCAAACAGATCCTGCACCTTCTTTATCTGAATTCCGTCCTGCCACGTTTCCTTCAGGTCAAACTCAACGGGCACGTCCGTCCGGATAGTCGCGAGCATCTTGCTGAACTTCGCCTCCTCCTCATGCTCCTTCAATAGCGCAATGATGCGTGGTTTGAATCCGTCATCCAGAAACTGCTGTTCATTCTTATGGAGCACCTTATACAAATTTTCAATTGTTCCGTACTTCTGTATGAGTTCTGTTCCTGTCTTCTCACCAATTCCTTTAACACCGATAATATTGTCCGAAGGATCACCGCGCAGTCCTTTGTAGTCTGGAATCTGCTTTGGAGAAAATCCGTATCGGTCGATCACCGTTTCCTCGTCATATAAAATAGTGTCCTTGATTCCCTTCTTCAGTGTATATACCTTCACCTTCTTGCCACGCACCAACTGCAACGTATCCATATCTCCTGATGCGATGATGATCTCGATATCCTTTTCCTTGCCGAGCTGCTTGGCGAGCGCGCCGATCACGTCGTCGGCCTCGAACCCCTCCTTTTCCAAAATGGGAATATTGAATGCCTGGAACACCTCGCGTGATCGCTTGATCTGTGAGATCAGATTCTCGTCGAGTGCCTTTCGACCGGACTTGTAGTCCGCGTACACCGTGTGCCTATAGGTCGGCTTGGGCAAATCGAATGCCGCATAGATATAGTCCGGCTTGAACTCCTTGATGATCGCGAACACCATAGTCGAAAGTCCGTACAACGCGCCTGTCGCCTCACCCTTTGAGGAAGCAAAGTCCGGCAGCGCGTGATATGCCCGATGAATAATCGCGTGCGAGTCGAGGATCACGACCTTCTTCGTCTTTGGTTTTGTGTCAGTCTTTTTTGCCATGCTATTTGTTGCCCTCGATTGTTACAGTTCGTGTCTCAACGCTTTCATGTTCAAACGTCATCCATATCGCGCCGGCTGGGATCAGCTCCCTGATCTTGTCCGCCCACTCGATGACCACGATATGATCCGGATTCTCGAGTAATTCACCAAAGTGCAGCACTTCTAATTCCCCAGTGTCCTCAATTCGATACACGTCTATATGGAACACCTTCTTGAATCCGTTGAAATCAATTGCATACGAGTTAATGATGGAAAAGGTCGGACTCTGCACGTGCTGCTCCACACCAAGCTCCTTCAGAAACGTTTTGGAAAAGGTCGTCTTGCCTGCGCCAAGGTCACCGACGAGTGCGAAGATCGCGGGTGCGGTCCCGTGCACGCATGTCGAAAGCACGTTCTGTTGTATAAAATCCTGCCACCCCTCCTCCTTTAGGGTAAAAACTGCCATGCCTAGAGTTTATCATACCAAAAAGGAATGGCCCGACGGCTGCGCCGTCGGGCCATGTTCGTGGCGCATGAAAAAACACCCCTCGAAGCTTGAAGCTAAGAGGGGTGTCGGTAGCGAACCTGTGTTCACCGCGGGTGTGCGCCGGTTCGGGTGAAGTTGCCTTCACCGTCGACGTATCCGTGCCAGTAGGTCGGACGACCGGCGGCATCCGTCCCGGCACGTTGTCCGGGATGGAAACCCAGACGACGGTCGTCTTGAACAACCTGACGTCGCGCGGGGAAAGCAGGTCCGGTCTGGAAGCTACCACCTTGACGGTAGCCGCCCTGATGGGAGTAGCCGCCACTGTATCCTCCTCCGCCATAAGGCCGAAGGAATCCAATGTCGCGACCATATGGGTCGCAGACAATTCGGTGACCTCCGCGCGAAATTTCACGGCAGCCCGGAGGGACCGCTTTCATACAGCGGAGACCACTGGGCGGGCGATATCCTCCCGGAGGAGGGCATGCGTGACCACCGACTCCCACCGCAATCCCCGCGACCGGGTGACCATTGATGGAAACCATACAGCTGCTTGAAACCACCGCAAGCAGAACGGCAAGAATTTTGATAAGGAACTTTTTCACGATTTCAGGTTGTCTGAGTGTTCTGGATGTCTGAATCTAACCATTATATATTAACATATTTATGTATAAAAGTCAATACTATACCCCTTCCCTTTGCCCAACGAAATGCCTTGGAAAATAAGTGGAAAAACGGCCTAAAAAATCGCAGTACTTGCCGAGCGACGTGTTACAATTACCCCAATGACAATCACCTTTGATGATTCAAAATCAAATCAGCGCGTCTCCGACCTTCGCCAAAAGGAAGAGGAAGACCTTGCAGAGATGCTGGCCGGCAAGTACGGCATCCCGTACGTAGACCTTTCGGGCATGACCATCAACACGGACGGGCTCAAGCTCATCCCTCAGGATATTGCTCGCAATTCCAAGATCGCCATCTTCGACATGACTGGCAAAAAGCTCAAAGTGGCGGTCATCGCGCCCAAGCGTGAGGAAACAATGGCCGTATTACAGGATCTGGAGACACGCGGGTATGTATCAGAACTACACATTACCTCTAATCGTAGCCTCGAGAAGGCATGGTCACGCTATGCGGACATCTCCTTCGCCACCGAATCAAAGGGTGGTGCGCTCGAGATCAACAGTGAGCAGATCGACGAGTTCATCTCCAAGACGCGAAATATCGACGATACCCGCAAGATGATCGAGCAGGTCATGTCCATGAAGAAGGCCTTTCGCGTATCACGTATTGTAGAGATCGTCGTATCCGGAGCAATCGCAACAAAGGCATCGGATATTCACGTCGAGCCCGAGGAGGACAAGGCCCGCCTGCGCTTTCGAATCGACGGCGTACTGGTGGACATTACCTTCTTTGATACCGAGACATTCAAACTGCTTCTTTCCCGAATCAAGATTCTTTCGGGCATGAAGCTCAACATCAAGGACCAGGCCCAAGACGGTCGATTCTCCATCAAGATCAAGGAGACCGAGATAGAGATCCGTTCGTCCATCCTGCCAGGCGCTTACAGCGAATCTGTCGTTATGCGACTCCTTAACCCTGACTCGATCGCGGTAGACCTACTGGAGCTTGGTATCGAGCCTGAGCTGTATGACATGTTCAGCGCGCAGCTGTCGCGTCCGGACGGACTTATCCTGAACACAGGACCGACTGGATCAGGAAAGACGACGACACTTTATGCTTTCCTCAAGCAGACGCTTACTCCTGGAATAAAAATTATCACGATCGAGGATCCAATCGAATATCACCTGTCAGGAATCGTGCAGACCCAGGTTGATCACGAGAAGGGATATGACTTCGCAAACGGGTTGCGAGCATCACTTCGCCAGGACCCAGACATCATCATGGTCGGAGAGATCCGAGATATCGAGACTGCAGAGACCGCAGTGCACGCATCACTAACCGGTCACCTCGTGTTCTCCACCTTGCACACCAACACAGCAGCGGGCGCATTCACACGACTGATTGACCTTGGGGTAAATCCAAAGGTGCTTACGTCAGCGATTCGTGTCGCGATCGCGCAGCGACTGGTGCGAAAACTGTGTCCTGATTGTAAAAAGACAGTACAACTTGATCCAAAAAAACTCGCCCTTGCGAAAGCGATTTACGATACGATCGAGAATCCTAAAGTTGCATGGAGTGAGACATTCTATGGCCCGGGTGACGGGTGCGATACCTGCAACAAACTTAGATACAAGGGTCGTGTAGCTTTGTTTGAGGCCGTACTTTCGGACAAGGCGGTCGAGGAAGTGCTGCAGATGAACCCGTCTGAGCGCGAGATCAAAGAGGCTGCGCGCGCGCAAGGAATCCTCGACATGTCACAGGACGGAATCATAAAGGCACTCAAGGGAATGACCGATATCGGAGAGCTTGAGCGAGTAATTAATCTTGAGGCACAGTCTCCCAAAGCCACCCTTCCTGATAAAGAAAACAACTTCCAGACCTTGTCCAACGATGATTTGTTGGGGACGGAAGTTGCTTCTTCTGTTATGAAATAGTTATTCGTCGTTGACCAGTTGCCAATTCACGAAATTTGATTATATTGAGTTAACAGCTCATTACTCATCAAAAACATAAATCTCCAGGCGAGCCTTTAATATAATTAAAGGTAGACAGTCCTCTAAGGGGAATCCCAGCCAGCCTTGTAGGGAAACCAGGAATTCCTCGAAAAAAAGCCTATTAGACCGAAGTCCAATCGCCTAGAGATTTATGGCTTTGATGCAAACTAAAACGGGCGAAGCCCGTTCAATCGATACATGCATTTGTAAACTTAGTAACAGTGTATCACCTTTTTAAAATATGTCAAGCACCAACCCCAGGGGCCCAAAAGGGGCTCAAAAAGCAGACGATTTGGTTGAGAAGGAGGATGCCTTTTTGGACAACACCCTCCGCCCCGACACATTTGATGAATATATAGGTCAGTCCAGCATCAAAAAGAATTTGAAAGTACTTCTCGAGGCTGCCGCGATCAGAAACCACACACCCGAGCATCTTTTGTTTTATGGTCCGCCTGGACTCGGGAAAACAACGCTTGCGCATCTTATAGCAAAGCATACCAAAAAGCAAATAAAGATTACGTCAGGTCCCGCGATCGAAAAGGTCGGCGATTTGGCGTCTATTTTGACCAACCTTTCGGCTGGTGATCTTCTGTTTATTGACGAGATACACCGCCTGAACAAATCCATTGAGGAAATCCTTTATCCAGCACTTGAGTCTGGTGTCCTGGATATCATTATAGGAAAGGGCCCTTCTGCACGGTCGATTCAGCTCGAGCTGCCTCCGTTTACGCTGATTGCCGCGACGACGCGAATCGCGATGGTCTCATCCCCTCTTCGTTCACGATTCTCAGGAGGAGTGTTCAAGTTGGAGTTTTATACTCAGGACGAGATCAAGACTATCATCATGCGTTCCGCAAAGATTTTGAATATTGAACTGGAAGACGGCGCCGCAACCGAGATTGCCGCACGAAGCCGGTTTACTCCGCGAACCGCCAACTACCTGCTACGAAGGTGTCGTGACTTTGCACAGATCGAAGGCAAGCCACTCTCACAGGAAGTGGTGCAGACCGCCATGGAGATGCTCGACATCGATTCGCTCGGACTATTGAAGTCTGATCGTGACATTTTGAAAACGATAATTGAAAAGTACAAAGGAGGCCCGGTCGGATCTAGCACACTGGCGACTTCCCTCTCTGAGGAAATCGGCACGATCGAGGAATTCCATGAGCCGTATCTTATCCAGCTCGGATTAATCGAGCGTACGCCTCGCGGACGAATGGCTACGGACAAGGCGTATGAGCATTTGGATTTTGAGAAGCCGGATAGGCCAACATTATTATAGAACGAACAATCAGTTCTTACCCTCCTTTCTGTATTCCTGCTTTATCTTTTGGTAAATTTCCGAACTACCGCCCGAGTTCTCCTTGTTAAAAAGTGATACGGGGTACTTTTCCTGGACCTTTAGCAACTTATCCATAACCACCTGCCTCATATCCAAATCAAGCATGATGCCCATTTCAAAACAATAGATTAGTACATCAGCCAATTCCTTCTTTACCTTCTCAAGACCCTCAGGAGTGAGAGTGGTGGTCTTATTCGTATTATCCCATTGGAACACTTCAAGTAGTTCGGCCGCCTCGATCACAATAGACTTTGAGATATCTGCCGGATCAAGCTTGTCCCAGCCTCGCTCAACAAGGTGTTGTCGTATTATTTCCTTCATCTCATTCATGTCCTGATTATACTCTTTCCAAACGAAAAGCACCTAGTTTACCCTCCCACCCCCTCTATGCTAGTATGAATTCACTATGTCAGGACACAATAAATTTTCAAAAATCAAACACAAGAAGGCCAGCACCGATGCCAAGAAGAGCAAGGTCTTCTCACGATACTCAAAGCTTATTACCGTAGAGTCCAAAAAATGCGGCGGAGACATCAATTCAGCTTCGCTTGCACGAGCACTTGAGATCGCACGTAAGGAAAACGTACCCAAGGACGTCATAGAGAAAGCGATCGCCAAGGGTACTGATGCAAGTGCGGCCGCTCTCGACCCGGTCATGTACGAAACGTACGGACCAGGAGGAAGCGCAATCGTCATCACCGCACTCACCGACAACAAGAACAGGACGGCGGCAGAAATGCGCCACCTGCTCTCGAAGGCCGGATACGAGCTCGCATCGCCAGGATCGGCACTTTGGGCATTCGCAAAGACAGATGAAGGATTCGTGGCACAGATGACGGTCGACCTCTCGGAGGACGACATGCAGAAGATGGTAGACCTCTACGACCAGCTCGATGAGCACGACGACGTTCAGCACGTATACACGAATGTCGCATCGCTCGACGAGGTAATGTCCTCAGAGGAATAGCCCATGCGCGTACTCGCCATAGACCCAGGGTACGAGCGGCTTGGAATAGCTATTCTCGAGAAACAAAAAGGAAAGGATGTTCTCATCTATTCGGAATGCTTCCAGACGCCGAAAGAGGATGCACACTCAAGGCGCCTTTCTGCAATTTTGATACGACTTGAGGAAATTATCAGGGAACACAAACCGAATACCTGTGCTATCGAGACGTTGTTCTTTGCCAAGAACCAGACAACAGCTCTCAAAGTAGCCGAAGTGCGAGGTATTGTCCTCGCACTTTGTGATAAAGGGGGTATGGAAATCTTTGAATTCTCCCCTGCCTCCATCAAAATTGGTGTTACGGGCTACGGTAAAAGCGACAAGACCGCAGTGACCAAGATGATTCCGCTCCTGATAAAGATTGATCGAAAAATCAAACACGATGACGAGTTTGATGCCATTGCCGTGGGCATAACTTGCCTCAATTCTCGACCAAACTGATGCTTTTTTAGTTTTGCACACGCTTGACCCCTTGCATACTTTTTTATATTTGATATTAAATAGGTCAACTATTTAATATAAACACAGAACCATGATGGAAGATGACAACAACCTAGACGAACTTGATAACACGAACGCATTGCTTGACGTGTCTCTTTTTGAGGACGAGGTCTTGGTAGACGAAGACGAAATCGTCGCACCTCTTATGGGAGTTGCAGAGGACGACATCCTGGATGACGAGGAGGAAATCCTGGACGAACTCGACGCGCTTGCGCTAGAGGAAGACGAGGAGGGGTTTGACCTCTACAACGACGACGAGGACTTCTAGAATCTAGATATACTGAAGCAAATACAAAAGGAGAAAGGGGCTCTCGGAGCGCGACTTGTTTTGATTTATCAAAACAGAAGTACTCTTGTGGTGCGACGGCGCGAGAGCGAGCGGATTTTTCAGCAGAAAAATACCGCGTACCCTTTCTCCTTTTGTATTTGATGAACATTGTGTATAGTAACCGTCTTACTAGAAATATGGCATCGCGCATTTTGTCTAAAGATACTATAATTTGATTATGAAAAAAAATACTTTTCGGGCTTGGCTTTCTCGGCTCACCAAAAAAGAAAGTTTCAAAAAATACGCGATGGCGGTACTGCTCGTCTTCTTTGTGTTTGCGGGATTCTTCTTGATTTGGCTCTCAACCGTCGAGCTACCTGATCTCAACAACTTTGAGAACCGCATTGTTTCAGAATCCACAAAAATCTATGACAGGACCGGTAAAGTCGTTCTCTTTGACGTTCATGGCAACGTGCGCCGAACCGTCGTGCCACTTAACGAGATCAACGACTATGTGAAGTGGGCAACTATCGCAATCGAGGACAACAACTTCTACAACCACCACGGTATTGAGCCAAAGGCCATCTTGCGTGCAATCCTGACAAACCTCAAGGACGGTAAACTCCTCAGCGGACAAGGAGGATCGACAATTACACAACAGGTTATCAAAAACGCACTCTTCACCAATGACAAACTTATCTCGCGAAAGATTAAAGAGTGGGTACTCGCACCACGGCTCGAGGCCAAACTTACCAAGGACGAGATTCTCGAGCTCTACCTAAATGAGGTTCCCTACGGAGGAACAGTATATGGTGTACAAGAGGCAGGTCGGAAGTTCTTCGGCAAGGACGCAAAGGATCTCACACTTGTTGAGTCTGCGTACATTGCCGCACTTCCTCAGGCTCCTACATACTATTCACCATACGGAAGTCACCGAGATGGCTTGGAGAGCCGCAAGAACAAGGTTCTTTCAGAAATGCTCAAGCTGAACTTCATCTCACAGGCAGAATACGACGAGGCCATCAAGACCAAGGTAGAGTTCCAGAAGCAGCAGGATTACGGAATCAAGGCTCCGCATTTCGTCATGTATATCCGAGAACTCCTCGAGGAAAAGTATGGTGCAGAGATGGTAGAAAAGGGTGGGCTTAAGGTGATCACAACGCTCGACTGGGAACTTCAGCAGGAGGCCGAGGAAATTGCCAAGAAATGGGCCTTCATAAACAAAGGCAAGTTTGATGCGGAAAACTCAGCAATCGTTGCGACCGACCCAAACACAGGTCAAATTCTCACCATGGTTGGTTCACGAGACTACTTTGACGAAGGCATTGACGGTAACTACAACATCGCCACAGCCAACAGGCAGCCAGGATCATCTATCAAGCCGATTATCTATGCAGAGGCATTCAACAAGGGGTACCGTCCGGAGACAGTTGTGTTTGACGTGCCGACCGAATTCTCCTCAACTTGCTACTCGGGTGGAAGCTGTTACAGCCCGCAGAACTATGATGAAAAATTCAGAGGTCCTATTTCTCTCAGGAACGCACTATCCCAGTCACTCAACGTTCCGGCGGTGAAGGTGCTCTACCTTGCAGGACTTGAGGATGCCCTTGGTTTGGCAAAGCAAATGGGTCTTGAGACACTTACAAACGCCAAGCAGTACGGACTGACACTCGTGCTTGGAGGAGGAGAGGTAAGACCGCTCGACATGGCAGCGGCGTATGGAGTATTCGCAGCTGACGGAGTCAAACACCCGATTAACGGAGTGCTTAAGGTTGAGGACAAAAAAGGCAAGGTGCTTGAGGAGTTTGAGACCAAGGATTACCGCGTACTGCCTGAACAAACAGCGCGACTTATCTCAAGCGTCCTCTCGGACAATGCGGCACGAACGCCGGCATTCGGAAGCAACTCCCCACTCTTCTTTGAAGGAATTGATGTCGCTGCCAAAACCGGTACGACGAACGACTATCGCGACACGTGGATCGTCGGATATACACCAAACATTGCTGCTGCTGCCTGGGCCGGCAACAACGACAACCGCTCAATGCAGAAGGGTTCTGCCGGAGGATACGTAGTAGCACCTATGTGGCGAGAGTTCATGGACATTGCGATCCAAAAATATCCCGCATCAAGCTTCATCGATCCGCAACCAATCGCAGAGGACGCAAAACCTGTCATTCGGGGAATATGGGAAAACCCATCAGGAGTACACGAGATCCTGCATTGGGTAAACAAGTCCGATCCGAACGGAGGATACCCATCCAACCCAGCTTCTGATCCTCAGTATCTCCTGTGGGAAGAACCGGTACAGAAGTGGGTAAACGGCATCAGCTTTGATCAACCCGGTGACAAGAACGCAAGTCTCAAGATTGTAAACCCAGAGGAAGGAGAGAGTTATATCGAGACACTTGAAATGTTTGTCGCAGCCACGCTTGTCGGCTCAGAAATTGTTTCAGGGAAAGTGTATCTCAACGGCGATTTTATCGGCGACATCAACCCGGCTGGCGGCGTGTACTCTTTCATCCCAAGCCAGGAGTCCGCTTCCAAGAAGCGCAGCAACAAGATCCGAGTAGAGGTCATCGACACAAACGGAAAGGAGCACCAGGATACCGTATCGTTTGATCTAGAGTAAGGATTAAAATATATTCGTCACAGAAAAGCCCTCCTTGGAGAGATTCTCCTGGAGGGTTTTTTCTATTGTCTCTCGCATCAGCGCCATGTGTGTCTTACGAACACCTGAGACCTTTATCTTGACCTGAGTATCCTTAACCTCGACATCCTTGGGGTCTATCTCTATCGAAAACGAATCGACGAGCGTCGACAACACAATCTCTTTAATTCTCTTTTGGCCAAACCCGAGCTGGGCGTATTTTTGTAAGAGAAGTCCTATTTGCATGAATGTTTGGTCATTTGCCTACTTATTAAGCGGCATCACCAAGTACATGAAACTACCGTCACCCACACCCCTCATGACCATGGGTCGTCCTGCGCCACTGAAGTAGATTTGGAAACTTTCAGCCTTGATCGAACCGAAGGCATCGGTAATGTATTTCTGGTTGTAGTTTATATCGATCGACTCGCCACGAATACTTGCAGGAACAGTTGTTCTGCTCTCACCCTTTTCGCTATTCTTGGAAGTAATTTCAAACACGTTATTAGTATCATCCAGATGAAATCGTACTTTATTGAAATTATCGGAGAACAAGTTGGAAATTTTAAGTGCATTGATCAAGTCCTGCTTAAGAACTGACAACTCAGTCTTGTTTTCCTTGGGGATAATGTTCCTGTAGTCAGGAAACACACCATCAACCACACGACTAACCAGATACAACTCCTTGTCGATCTCGAACGATACCTGGTTCTCACCGAATGTTAGCTGCAGATCCGTATCATATCCCTCAAAAATCCGAATAATCTCAGCGACGTTCCTTTGTGGAATCAGGATACCTTCGAATTCGCTTGTTTTTGCCCCTGGCTTCTTCTCGGCGAGTCGGAACGAGTCAGTAGCCACAAACGTTAGCTCGCCCGAATCTGAGTACATATAGACACTAGATAGCTCAGGTTTGATGCTCGACACGCTCGCCGCATACCAAACAGACTTCAAACCATCAACCAATGCGGTTGAGGACATCTTGCAGTGCTTATCTGACTCAACCTGAGGGATGGTTGGAAAATCGTTTGTGGCAAACGTATTTATCTGTGTCTCGCTCTTGCTTCCAATAATCTGCAGGGTCTGCTCGTTGTTCTCGAGCACAAGCTTGTCCTCCTGAACGAGATTGTTCAGATACGAAGCAAGGAGTGATGACGATACCGCGATCTCTCCTGGCTGCTCGATCTTGGCCGGCAGGTAGATCTTTACCCCGAGCTCAAGATTCGTGGCTGAGATCTCGATCTGACCATCCAGAGTCTTGATAACCACGCACTGCAAAACTGCCAAACTCACATTCTTTCCTGTGATCTTGTCTGCCTTGGTGAGAGCTCTGAGTAAGTTATTCTTATTAATCTCTATTTTCATATATTATTATGTATATATTGCGGTGGATAACTGGATAAGTCAAATTATACCTTATTTTGCAAGCTATTTCGGTCGAGCGACATGTGGACAGGGTGGGGATTACTTTTGAAGAAACCTTCATAACTTTGGGGAAAACCCAAAAGTGGAAAAGTCGGCAGACTTACTCACAGGTTATTATTTTTTGTCCCCAAGGATATCAGAAGGTTATCCCACTACTTATCCACAGGCTTATTCACAGTTAAACCATAACAAAAGGGGGATTTCGGAACGAAATCCCCCTTTTGTTACAAGATATTTCGTATCTCGTTTATCTGCTGCTCCAAAAGCTTATCCAGCTTGAGGTCGTTCTTTACCTTCTCGCAGGAATGGATGACCGTTGTGTGGTCCCTACCGCCCATTTTGTCTCCAATGGTCGGAAACGAGATCCCAAAGTCCTCTCTGAGGATATACATGGCGATCTGTCTAGGTCGTACAACCTCCTTTCGACGGGTCTTGTCACACAAACTCTCAGAGTTTAGGCCGTAGAACTCGGCTACGATCTTGATCAGGTCCGTAACAGACACCATTTTCTTGGGTTTGGAGGTGTTTTTGATCAAATCCTTGATCTCGGCAATGCTGAGGGACTTGTTCTTGAGCTGGGTCTGCATGGTTATGATATTGACTACGCCCTCCAGTTCACGAATGTTACCGTCTATGGTCTCCGCCAGGAAGTCTATGACGTTGTCCTCGAGGTATACGCTCGAAAGAGCTGACTTTTTCTTGATAATCTGGAGTCTGGACTCGTGATCGGGAGGTGGAATATCAATAATCATGCCCTGGCTAAACCTGGACTTGAGGCGATCCTCTAGACCTGGGATAAAGTTGGGGTGCTTATCGCTTGAGAAGATGATTTGCTTGTTGTTTTCGTACAACGAGTTAAAGAGGTGAAATAGCTCCTCCTGCGTTCCTGCCTTCTTTTCGAGGAATTGGATGTCATCCATGATTAACACGTCATATTTGCGATATTTGTCCTTAAAAATGGCCACCCTGTTGTTCTGTACAGCCGACATGAACTCGTGCATGAACTTCTCGGATGTCAGATAGAACACGCGCTTGCTTGGGAAGTTCATTTTGATCTGGTTTCCTACTGCCTGAAGGAGGTGTGTCTTGCCGTGTCCTGTTGATCCATGGATGAAAAGAGGGTTATATACAACGCCAGGCTGCTTGATGATGGCCCAAGAGGCGGCGTAGGCCAACTCATTGAACGGACCAATGACAAACGACTCAAATGTGTACTTGGGATTGAGGTTGTCCTCCTTGTTTACGACAAAGTCGTTGAGCGGTAAGGCTGAATTGCTCTCTTTGACCAGTTTATCCTTCTTGGTATCGGGTTTTCGCTTGTCGATCTTGGCAATTACGAAGTCGATTGAGCGTACGGCACCCTCCTGTTCTCGGAGTGTTTTGAGTACCGCGGTGTAGAACTTTTTTGCTATCCAATCCTTGATGAATGCGTTAGGTACTCCGATATATGCAACACCCTCATCCACCTTGATAAGAAAGGTTTCTTTGAACCAAGTGTTGAAGTTTGCAGACGATATTATATTTTCGATTTCCTTGAGCGAGTTTTCCCACAGTGTTTGATTATTGAACGTGGTTGTCATGTGGGTAAATTATATACCCTTTGGAAAAATCCAGAACTTGTTAAAAAACAGAATCTATGTTAAAAAGTTGTGACAACCGATTAATTAACATTTATGTCAGTTACATACCAACCAAAGAAGAAGAAGCGACTCCGAAAGCACGGGTTCCTCAAGCGATCGGCATCAACGTCAGGAAAGGCAGTTCTCAAGCGACGACGAGCCAAGGGGCGAGCCAAGCTGACCGTCTAGTTTCCACATGCTTAAGAAGAGATTCAGATTAAACACCTCCGCATTCAAAGAGGTGTTTAATTTTGGTCAGACATCCAGAAACGCTTTGTTTTTGATAAAGAAAAGAGACAACAACCTTAAATATTCTCGTTTTGCCGTTGTTGTTTCCAAGAAGATTTCCAAGAAGGCGTTTGAGCGCAACTACCTCAAGCGCAAGTTTATGGGTGCACTGGGTGAAAAGGGGCCGTCGCTTAAAAAGGCAGACTATATCTTTGTTTTGAATTCGAGTGCAAAAGACGTAGAATACAAAGACCTTATTACCAACCTTGATTCAATTGCATAATATATGAAAACGCTATTCTTTGAGACATTGTACCGGCCGCTTTACAACATCCTTGTCGGACTGATTGATATTCTGCCACATGCGGATATTGGATTTGCTGTCATCATCTTAACCATACTCGTAAAGGTCGTTCTGTTTCCTCTTTCCAAAAAGTCTATCCAGACACAGTTGATTATGAAGGATATCGAGAAGCCGCTTAAGGAGATCCGCGAGAAGTACAAGGACAATCCTCAGGAGCAGGCACAGAGGACCATGGCGATGTATCGCGATAGTGGTATCAATCCGTTCGCTGGTATCCTGCTGATTTTTATCCAGTTACCCATCGTTATCTCACTTTACTTCGTCTTTGCACAATCGGGCCTTCCTGTTATTAATCCAAGTTTGTTGTACTCGTTCGTACCGACGCCTGAGAACATCCAAACAACATTCCTGGGCTTTATTGACCTGGTCTCAAGCAAGAGTATCCTGGTTGCGTTGTTGGTGCTTATCACTCAAGCCGTACAAATCAGGTTCTCTCTTCCAAAAAAGGAGGACATGCCAACAGGAGAAAGCGAGATGGCAAAGGAATTTATGAAGGGACTACACTTCCAGATGAAGTACGTTCTACCTGTTGTTACTGCGGTTGTTTCGTACACGCTTATCTCAGTAGTGGGACTCTATTGGATCGTGGGAAACATCTTTGCTACGTTGCAGGAGATCTACTTTAGAGGAACTATCAAGAAGAAGGTCTAAGCAGAGGAATTGTGGAAGAGGCGTTGCGGAGGGCGACGGCCCGAGCACCAGCCGATTTTTCACCAGAAAAATACGGCGTGCCTCTTCCATAATTCCTCTGCTTAGTTCTGCTCTAGAACTGGTTATTCAAAGCCTCAAGATCAATTGACCACAGTGTCAGGTCATACTTGTTCTGGAAGAGGATGCTCTCGTCGTTGAATGTGAGCCGCGGGTTGTATGCATCAAATGATGATTCATTTTCAAAAACATACACGCTCTCGACGGATCCGGTCTTGAAATCAATTTTGTACAAGTTGTCTCTGTTGAACACTCGCCCCTTATACCAGTCGTCAGGATAGAGTGCTGGAACATACTCCGTTGACCCGAAGCAATAGGCAAGTGCGTTGTTTTTTGGGCTGAAGACACACTTCTCAGGAATTGTTTGAAGACCAATACGGAATGTTATGTCGGTCTCGGCGTTGTATCCCCTAAGAATGACTGATGACTGGTCTGACTGTGAGTACAGGTAGTACTTGAGGTCTGGACTCATCTTTGTCAGAAGTCCCGCAATGTCACCAATGATTTTGTTCAGTCTGCCCGTAGTTAAATTGAGTGTGTATGCGTACCCAAGCGATGTCGCACTGGCCTTTGTTTGAATCATGACCTCTGTGCTGTTTATTGGATCGATAGTGAATTCATTGAATGGTAACTTTGTGATAAGTGTTTCTGACCCTCTGTTGACATCTGATTTGTAGACAGATGCCCCAGTGTTGCTCTTGATTGAGTACATGAGCCTATTTAAGTTGGGAATGTACGTGAAATCATTCACAATGCTCGACAATTCCCTTTGCTCCACGATCTGTTGGGTAGAGGACGCTGTTGTCGTTTCCTGCTTTGCTGGAACAATTCTTCCAAAGGTTGATTTGACCTGTTCGTTATTTTGACTGGAGGTCATCATCAAAAACTCGTTTCTGTTATTTGTGAAAGTCGTTGCATATACTTTTTGAATCGTAATATTCGAGACCTTGAGTGGAGATTCAATAAATTCAAAGACATCGTAGATATGTCCGGTTGCTCGCTCTTGGAACCTGACTGCGGTAGATGTCGCAAGGTATTCCTGGACGACCTGTCCCCGCTCGGGGTCGCTGGTTACACGTGTCGATGTGGAGGTTGTTGCATAAAAGGTAAATCCAGACACTGGCTCAAATGATATCTGTCTGAGAACGGGTGCGGTGTACGGGCCGGGCACGCTCGGTGTCGGATCCTGTGCTGGCGGTGCTGGCGGGAAATCATTTTCAGAGGTTGGATCAACATCAAAGAAAGATCCGAAATCATTATTCTCCGTAAAGAAATTCGTAACCGTATCCCTTCCGTCCTTCCAGAAAAAAAGTGTCGCTGTCGCGATGAGAATAAGGATGAGCAGGGCGATGAGAATTTTTTTCATATGGCTTTAGTATAGCAAATAATTCACTTTGTAATTCTCGATTATTAACTTTTATAACAACCTAGAACTGAACGTGCCAATGGTCACCCTCGTTCATATATGTGGTTCCGTTTGGGTGCTTGTACTCTATGTAGCGCCCCCTGTTGTACTGGCTTGTGCTGTTGCTAATGATCCAGTTGTCGAGAGCCGAGTCCTTGCGTAGGTCAACAATCGCCTGTCCGACACCGTGTGTGGCATGTCCATCCTCGGTTCCTCCCGTGCAGACGATGTTTCCCCCTGACTGATTTTTGATCTGGATCATTCCCTGTATGGCACTATCTGGAAGACCTGCAAGGTTGGTACAGTTTGTTTGTCCTGGACTGGTGCATGGCGCTTTGTTTACACCAATCCCATTTGCCGCAAGAAGCTCTCGAAGAGCCTGTTCGGAAGCGTCGCTTGGGGTGGATGGAATCGGTGTTGTGCTGGTGGCAGTGGGGTTTGAGGGGGTGGGATTGCTTGTGGATGTTGCCGTCCCGTTTCCCGTTATCGGCACCCCGTTCGCGTCGAGCCCCTGGATGGGCTTGAACGTCAGGTCCAGCCTGGTCAGCCCGGGATTGATCGTGTTCAGGATGAGGATGGCCGAGAATGCCAGCACGAGGCCCCCCAGCGCGGCCTGGACGCGCTTCTTCGCGTCGCCCTTCCCGCTCCCGCCGTCGGTGGTCATGTACTGGATCGCACCGCGTATAACCATGGCGAGCGCAAGCGCCACCAC
>JACCDW010406935.1_pt1 | contig 22049 bp, 18 predicted proteins | sample 7449781 | NCBI WGS metagenome assembly JACCDW01 (sample SAMN15323449, study PRJNA562643) | freshwater metagenome | isolation source: river surface water | place: USA:Blue River Watershed | collected 2017-08-18
ACCACTTCATGGCGCACAAGTGCGGCTTCACACTCAAAGTCTTGGTTGACTTGCTGAGTGCCGCTGGGTTTGCCAAGATTGCGGGCTTCAGGAGAAAGGCCCCGTACTTTGATCTTTGGGTGGTGGCTAGCAAAGCGCCTCAAACTGAGGATGAGATCAAGGCGTTGCTCGAGGCCCACCGACCCGTTTGAAATAGCAAGCTTGTTTAGTAGCGTTTCATGGCTCATTTTGGATCATGTGGCTGTTGCCCATCATCAAGCAATCACTGAAAAGTCTGTGAAGGCTACGGGGTGGGCTTAGAGAAATGAAGAGTCTCTGCAAGCGAGATCAAGTCGAAGCTTATGTTCAGGTTGCTGACGCTACTTGCCTTGAAGATCAACTGAAGTTAAGCCTGTGTAATTCATACCCGCCCATCACCCTCAGGGCGTGTTGTCCAACAACCCATGTTGCATGGCCAACAAAGTGATCTCAGATTGATTGGACAAACGCAGTTTTTGTTTCACCTTGTACAAGTGCGTACCCACGGTGGACGAGGACAAATTGAGGGCCTCGGAAATTTGCAGCACCGAATGACCGCGGGCCAACTGGATGAACACCTCGAATTCGCGCGGTGACAATTTTTCAATCGGGTTGTCACTGCCATCCAAGTCCTGCATGGCCATGCGTTGTGCGATCACCGGGTCAATGAAGCGTTTCTTTTGACCCACCATGCGAATGGCGTCGATCAACACCTCGGGTGCTGTGCGTTTGGACAAGTAGCCCAAGGCGCCAGCTTGGAAGGCCCGTTTGGAATAACTGGTGTCCTCATGCGCGGACAAGGACAGGATGCGCACTTGGGGGTCTTTGGCCACCAAGCGTTTGATGGCCTCGATGCCGCCCATGCCAGCCATCGCAATGTCCATCACCACAACATCCGGATGGTGCAATTCAAACTGTTCCAACGCCTCTTCGCCACTGGCAGCTTCGGCCACCACTTCGACGTCGTCCCAAGTTTGCAAGAGCACCTTGAAGCCACCCCGCACCACGGCGTGGTCATCGACCAGCATGAGTTTCAATTTAGACATGAGATGAATTGTGACGCAACGGCAAACTGGCATGCACCAAGACACCAGATGGGTTTTGGGCTTCAAAATGCAAGTGCCCGCCCAAACCTTCTGCGCGTTCGCGCATGCCAATCACACCAAAATGGCCCGATTGCGCCCAATTGGCTGAGGGACCTTGACCGTTGTCACGCACTTGCAAGTCCAGGTGATCGTCCACCAGGGTGACGCGCATTTGAATGTGAGAGGCCTGGGCGTGACGCAAGGCATTGGTGAGAGACTCTTGCATGATGCGGTAGGTGGCGGTGGCCAAGCCGTCTTCCAAGGTGTCCAAGGGTGCATCGATGTGCAGATCAATCGTCACTTCGGGGTGGCGACTTCGAGCCTCTTCCAGCAAATCTTGCAAGGCATCTTGCAAGCCAAAACGGTCCAAGGCTAAGGGCCGAAGCTTGCTGACCAGCTGGTGAACTTCTTCATAAATCGCGTCTGCACACGTCACCACCATGTGGGCCGAACTCTCAATTTGCGGGTCTAAGTTTTTGGCGCGGTGTGCAATCGCCAAACCAACGCTTTTGATGGCGGTGACTTGCTGACCCAATTCATCATGCAACTCACGTGCAATTTGCCCGCGTACTTCTTCGATGCGGGCTTGAATCACTTGGGTGAGTTCTTTGCTTTGGGCCAAGGCCTGAGTTGCTTCTCGGGCTTTTTCTCGGGCGTCAATGCCTTCTTGAACCGACTGCGCCATGGCATTGAAAGCCTGCCCCATCAAGTTTGCCTCCAAGCCCCGCATAGGTGGCAGTCGTGTGTCGTAACCGCCTTGGCCGATGTCGCGCAGACCTTGCACCACTTGCTGTATGGGTTGCAAGGCCCGGCCGACCAACACATACACCAACGCATTGCCGAGTGCAAAGCCCAGCAGCACGATGGCCAGCAGCGGCAAGAAATCATCCCAACCATCCAGAACTGCCCGTGAGGGATCGCTGCGCAAGATCAATCGACCCAATGGCAATTGGATTTCGCGGTCCTTCAAGGGGGGAGACACGATGCGGCTGTACCACTGGGGGGCGTTGCGGCCCGCTTTGTACACAGGCGGGGGTGAGCGGTACAGCGTGACGCCAGTTTCATCGATGAGTTCAATCTCGTTGGCCCGGATGCGACCCACCAAGGTGAGAAAACGCACCATGTCTTGCAAATTGCTGGAGTTGCTGTTGGCCTGCACACGCGAGAGCAGTTGTGTGGCCACCATGCTGGCGCCGTCCATCTCCTCTTGCACACTGCGGCGGGTGTCGCCCAGCTGGAACCCAATCAGCACGGAGGCGAACAAGGCCAGCAAACAGCCGATGATCAAATTGATTTGAAGTCTGAGGGACATGGGGACATTTCGAATGGGAAGGGTGAATGCTCAACCGGCTGCTTGCACGGCATCTTCAATCGCTTGCACCATGGCTTGTGCAAATGGCGCTTCAAATGGATTGTGTCCTGCGTGGTCAATCCATTGCAAGCGACTGTGCGCATGCATCTGATGCACCGCCCATGCGGCCTCTGGCAGACAGATCCAATCCAAGCGACCATGCAGCAGGTGCATGGGCAAGTCGTGCAAAGCACTCGTGTCAGACAGCAAGCCTTGGCTGGGAAAAAAACACCCATGCTGAAGGTAATGGCTCTGTAAACGGTATTTGTGCAGCAGGTCCTTGGCCTCTTGAGTTGGCAAGGTGCTGCTGTTGTTGGGCGTCCAGCGGCGCAGGGTGAGGGCGTTCTCCCAGGCTTGCCATGCTTGGACCAAGGGCAGGGCGACGTCATCGGGTTGGGTCAGCACCTGGTCCATCAGATACGCGCCCAGTTGTTCGCGATGTGCTGCTGGGATGTGTTGGGCCAAGGCATGCCACGCATCGGGCATGCACATTTGTGCCCCATAAAAAAACCAATCCAAGTCGGCAGGCCGGCACAGGAACACACCGCGCAACACCGCGGCCAAACACGCATGCCGGTGTTGACTGGCATAGGCCAGGCCCAAACCTGCGCCCCAAGAGCCCCCCACCACCAACCATTGATCGATACCCAGATGCAAGCGCAATCGCTCCATGTCGGCCAACAAGTTGGCTGTGGTGTTGTGTTGCAAAGAGTTTTGGGCCTTGCTGCGTCCGCAACCCCGTTGATCGAACAAAATCGCCCGGGTGCTGGCGGGATTGAAGAGTTGCCGGTGTCGGGCGCTGCAACCGCTTCCAGGTCCGCCATGCACAAAAATCACGGGTAAACCCTGAGGATTGCCGCATTGTTCGAAATAAACCTCATGGCCGTCTTGCATGGGCAAAAAGCCCTGTGCAAAAGGCTCTATCGGCGGGAAAAGACTGTCTGTGCTGGTGTTTGCCATGGCATGCATCCTATGCGCTCAGGCGCGAGGTGGAAACCCTAGGGCGGAATCAAGATATTCATGAGGGCAAATTCCATGTCTTGCCGATAGGCAAGTGTGCAGGTCGCAGGCACAGTTCACACCTGTGTTCGGAACGTCTCCGGACATGAATTGCCGCAATCAGCGGTCCCTTTTTTGGAGAAACATTATGAAATGGCAAACACCTGCAGCAAGCGACATGCGTTTCGGTTTTGAAATCACCATGTACATCGCCAATCGTTGATATTGGTTGGTCTGCCTGGGGCAACCCGGCAGACCTCTTCAACACCCCAGTTTCAAAATCCGCGCTCGTCGCGGTTTTTTTTTAGAGTGACTTTATTTTGAAAATCCATGTTCTCGGCTCGGCAGCAGGCGGCGGATTCCCCCAATGGAATTGCAACTGCCCCCAGTGCACCGCTGTGCGTGCGGGCAGTCCCCACCACCGCGCGCGAACACAGTCGTCGATTGCCATCACGGCCAACAACCAAGATTGGGTGTTGGTCAATGCCTCACCCGACGTGCTCCAGCAAATCAAGGCCTTTCCTGCATTGCAACCTGCCCGGGGTTTGCGCGACACAGGGATTGCGGCCGTCTTGCTGATGGATGCGCAGATTGACCACACCACCGGCTTGTTGATGCTGCGCGAGCACCGACAAAAACTGCCGCTGTGGTGCCACGCCTTGGTCAAAGAAGACCTGAGCAGTGGCAACCCCTTGTTCAAGGTGTTGGCGCATTACTGCGGTGTCGATTGGCATGGTTTGAATTTGAATGAGTCCTTTCACATGCCGGGTTTGGAACCCTTGCAATTCACAGCATTGCCTTTGCTGAGCAATGCACCGCCCTATTCACCGCACCGTGACAAACCGCAACCCGGCGACAACGTTGGCTTGTCGGTCACTGACAGTGTGAGTGGGCGCACATTGTTCTACGCACCCGGTTTGGGCCAGATGGAACCGCATGTCTGGCAAGCCATGCAAAACAGCGACTGTGTGTTGGTGGATGGCACCTTGTGGACCGACGACGAAATGATCACGCTCGGTGCATCCCAAAAAACCTCACGTGCCATGGGGCACATGCCACAAAGCGGCGCTGAGGGCATGATCGAGTGGCTGGACAAACTGCCCAGCACGGTGCGCAAAGTCCTGATCCACATCAACAACACCAACCCGATTTTGGATGAAAAAAGCCCGCAACGGCAGGTCTTGAATGCCCATGGCATTGAAGTGGCTTATGACGGCATGGAGATTGAACTGTGAACAACCTGATGAACGAAGCCTTGACCGACAAGCGCACGCCATGGAGCCCCGAGGAATTTGAAACCTTGTTGCGCGGCAAAAGCACCAGCTACCACATCCACCATCCCTTTCACGTGATGATGGCCCAGGGCAAACTCAATGCCGCGCAGCTGCGTGGCTGGGTGGCCAACCGCTTTTATTACCAAATCTCGATTCCCCTCAAAGACGCGGCCATTTTGTCCAACTGTGACGACCGTGAAATCCGTCGCGAATGGATTCAACGCATCTTGGACCATGATGGCGTGCAAATGGGCGGCATCCATGATGAAGGCGGCATTGAAGCGTGGATTCACTTGGGCCAGGCGGTGGGTTTGAGCCGTGACGATGTCACTTCTCTGCGGTTTGTGGCGCCTGCCAGTCGTTTCGCGGTAGATGCCTATGTGAACTTCGCCAGACGACAGCCTTGGCAAGAAGCGGTGGCTTCCAGCCTCACCGAGTTGTTTGCACCGCACATTCACCAACAGCGCATCGACACCTGGCCTGAGCAGTACCCATGGGTCGATGCCACGGGTTTGCAGTATTTCAAAAACAGACTGACCCAGGCGCGGCGCGATGTGGCCCATGGACTGACCTTCACCCTGCATTACTTCAGCCAAACGCGTGCCATGCAAGAGCGTGCCTTGGACATCTTGCAATTCAAACTCAATGTGCTGTGGGCCTTGGCTGACGCCATCATGTTGGACCAGTGTGAAGTGCAAATCACCGGGCCCAAATCATGAGCGCGGTCGACGATGTGTTGAACAGCACGCCCAGTGTGGCGTCTATGTTCCGCCTGCAATGGGAAGAAGTGCAGCAAAACTGGGTGCTGCTTTACCCCGAGGGCATGGTCAAACTCAACGGCAGTGCCGGTGAAATCATGCGTCGTTTGAATGGTGAAAAAACCGTTCAAACATTGATCGACGATTTGGAAAAAGATTTTGGTGTCAGCGGTTTGCAGGCTGATGTGTTGAGTTTTTTAGACATTGCACAAGCACAAGGTTGGGTGAACACATGACAGACGCAAACCTGCCCGCAGCACCGACCGTGGGACCACCGCTGTGGTTGTTGGCTGAAATCACCTACGCCTGCCCTTTGCACTGCGTGTTTTGTTACAACCCGGTTGACTATGCCAAGAGCGGTCCTGAACTCAGCACCGAAGACTGGTTCAAGGTGCTGCGTGAAGCGCGTGCAGCCGGCAGCGTGCAGTGCGGGTTCTCGGGTGGCGAACCTTTGGTGCGCGATGACCTCGAGTTGTTGGTGGCTGAAGCGCACCGCTTGGGTTTTTACACCAACTTGCTCACCTCGGGCATTGGTCTGACCGCAGAAAGGGCCAAAGCTTTGAAGGCTGCTGGCTTGGACCATGTGCAGCTGTCTTTTCAGGACTCCACACGCGAGCTCAATGACTTTTTGTCGCACACCAAAACCTTCAATTTGAAGCAAAAAGCCGCCGAATTGATCCAAGCCAACGGTTGGCCCATGGTGCTCAATTGTGTGATCCATCGCCTCAATATCGACTACATCGACAAGATCATCGAATTGGCTGTGGACTTGGGTGCCGAGTACCTGGAGTTGGCCAACAACCAATACTATTCTTGGGCGCAAATCAACCGTGATGGCCTCATGCCCAGCCGGGAACAACTCGAGCGTGCCGAGCGTGTGACCAATGAATACCGCGAAAAATTAGGCAAGAAACTGCGCATCTTTTTCGTGGTGCCCGACTATTACGAAAACCGCCCTAAAAAATGCATGAACGGTTGGGGCAATGTGTTCCTCACCATCACCCCCGATGGCTCCGCCTTGCCTTGTCACACCGCGAAGATGATCAAGCATCTGGAGTTCCCCAATGTGAAATCCATGCATGTGAAAGACATTTGGTACGACTCGCATGCCTTCAACCACTACCGGGGGGACGCGTGGATGAAAGAGCCTTGTCGCACCTGTCCAGAAAAAGAGAAGGACCTGGGCGGTTGCCGTTGCCAAGCGCTGATGTTGACGGGCGACGCCGCCAATGCCGATCCGGTGTGCGACAAATCAGCATTCCACCACGTGGTGGAAGAGGCGGTGGCTTATGCGCAAGTGCCAGATGCCCAGCGTGTGGAGGTCAAGCCCTTGGTGTTTCGTGACCCGATCAATTCACGCAAGCTGAGTTCGGTGGACAGTTGACGCATTGAGATGGCTTCGCTGCGCTCGCCATGACGCAGGCGGGCATGAGTGACAGTCAGTCGAGACCCAGCGACCACAGCTGGGTAGAGCGCGCACCGCTGCGGCAAAAAGCCAGCACTGGTTCAGGCCCGTTTTTCACCAGATCAGCCATTTGCGCCACTTGATCGGGCGTGATGGCCCCACTCACCACGGGCAGGTAGTGGTAGGTCAAGCCCGCGGCCTCAGCCGCAGCTTGCATGGTGGCGGAGCTGGGTTGGTCAGGACCACCTTCCATGTCAGGCCGGTTGTTGATGACTGTTTTGAAGCCATGCGCTGCAATGGCCGCCATGTGTTCCGGGGCCAATTGGGGCGCGGTGGCAAAGCCATCGGTGTGCTTGGTGACTTGCATGCGTGTCCTTTTGATTCAATGTCCTGAGGCGGCGGGTGCAGGCGCCGCTGCGGCGTCTTTGCTTGCGCCGCCAGATTTGCCATGCGATTTGGCCTGGCCTTTGCCATGGCTGTGACCGCACAACATCTCGATGACTTTTTCACCCACGGTGTCTCCAGCCACGGGTTTCCAAGGCGTGGCTTGGGTGCTGGTGAACAGGGTTTTGCCCTCACCCATCGCATCGGATTTGGAGGCAAACGCCAATGTGCGGCGGCGGCTGTCGTGGCAGTCGTATTCCATCAGCGCCAAGCGGGACTTGACGCCTGCTTTGGTTTTGTCAAACAGGTCGAACAAATGCCAGGCCTGGGGGTAGACGCTGCTGGCGCGGATTTTGTCGGGGTCGATGTAGACCACAGCCAAGTGGTTTTCATCCACAGCTTCCCACTCGGCCAGAGCCAGCCAAGGTTGGCAGGCCAGCCACAGTGGCAACATCCATTTCAAAGGGCGCAGGGTGTTCATGCGTCAGATTTTGCCACCGATAAACCGCCGCTTCGCTGAACGGTCCGGCTGCAGGCTGGGCCCAGCAAGCCAGGCTCCGGGGCCCACACGCACAGTTGCTGGCGGGCGCGGGTCAGGCCGGTGTAAACCAACTCGCGGGTGAGCAAGGGCGATGGGGTGTCGGGCAGCACCAGCAGCACCTGCTCGAACTCCGAACCCTGCGACTGGTGCACCGTCATGGCAAATACCGTGTCCATGTCTGCCAAGCGGCTGGGGACTTGCCACGTCACCCCGCCTTGCCCATCGGCAAAAGCCACCCGCAGGCGCACTTCGGTGCCCACTGCACACGGCAAGCACAAGCCCACGTCCCCATTCATCAACCCCAGCGTGTAGTCGTTGCGCCTGGCCATCACAGGCCGACCGGTGAACCAGGGCGCATCAGCAAAGCCCAAGGCTTGTTGAATCTGCGCATTGAAAGCCTTGACGCCCCAGGGGCCCTCGCGCAGGGCGCACAACACCCCCAGTTTGGCAAAGCTGGTCAGCAGCGCCAGGGCTTGGTCATCACGGGCTGCTTGCCCGTGCAGATGGGGTGCGAGCTGGGCCAGCCAGTCGGCCCATGCCTGGCGGATCTGTTGCAGGGTGTGGGCATGGTGGCTTTGTCGCACCGTCAAACGTGACACGGTGCTGCCCGCAGGCAAGCAGCCCTCGGGCGCTTGTTGCCACAGCTGTTGCAAGCGGTCGCTGTCACCGGCATTGACGGCATGGGCCCATTGGCCAATGCCTTGGCTGGCGTCGAAACGGTGGCTGTGGGTGAGCGCGATGGTGTGCGCGGCCAGCCACGGGGCTTGACACAGTTGGGCCATGACCGCACCAGCTTCGACCGAGGCGAGTTGGTCTTTGTCACCCAACAACACCAGCCTGGCGTGGCTGGGTACCGCCTTGAGCAAGCGTGCCATGAGTTCGAGGTCGATCATGGAAGCTTCATCAACCACCACCACATCGGCTGGCAAGTGGGGTGCGGGCTGCTGCCGTGATGATTGCAACAGTTTGTGCAGGGTGTGGGCCTCTTGGGGCAAACAGGCGGCAAGATGATCGGGCAGGGTGCTGCGCACCTGCGCCATGGCTTGCGCCAACCGGGCCGCCGCTTTGCCGGTGGGGGCCGTGAGCAGCGTGCGCAAGGGCTGGCGCGAGGTGGCTTGCAACAAGCGCAGCAACTTGACCACGGTCGTGGTTTTGCCAGTGCCTGGACCGCCGGTGATCAGGGTGACCGCATGGGTGGCGGCATGGGCACAAGCCTGGCGTTGACGGTCATCGGCTTGCACTGGGCCGAACAAGTCCTGCAGGTGCTGATCGAGCAAGGCGGGTGGATCGATGGACTGCCCTTGCAGTTGCAGCAAACACTGGCGAATGGTTTGCTCGGCGTTCCAGGCCCGCCGCAAGTACAGCCGTTGACCATCGAGCACCAAGGGTGAGTTGGGTCCTTGTGTCCACGGCATGGCCGGCAAGGCTTGGGAGAGATCAGCAGGCAAGGCCTGCATGGCCTGCGCGGGCCAAGCCAGCATGTCGACAGCCTCTGCCATGTCCCAACAAGCATGACCGCGCCCCCACTGGTGGCTGACCAAGGCGGCCAACCAAAGGTGGCGTTCATCTGCACTGGGCTGCACGGCTTGCAGCAAGTGGGCAAAGGCGATGTCCAATTCGCTGAGCGGGGTGAGGTCGGTGCCCGCCCATCCGGGTTGAACCAAGGTGGCGATGTTCATGCGGGCACCTGCGCCAACAATTGGTCGAGTTGGTCGATCAAGACCCAGGGCGGGCGCAAGGCATGCACGCCTGCACCGGGATCGTCAATGCCGCGCAAAAACAGATACACCGCACCCCCCATGTGCTGTTCATAGTGGTAGCCAGGCAGGCGATTTTTCAGCAACCGGTGCACGGCCAAGATGTACAGCACATACTGCACTTCATAGCGCTTGGCCAGCACGGCTGATTGCAAGGCTGGTGCTTGGTACTGGTCCAGTTTGTTGGACTTGTAATCGAGCACCCAATAGCGACCGTCATGCTCGACCACCAGGTCCATGAAGCCGGTGAGCATGCCTTGCATCACCTGGTGCTGCAAAGCAGGGCGCGCTTGTCCGGGCAAGACATGCTGCTGAATCAAGGCGTCCAGATCGCTGCTGGCCAGCCGGCCTGCGCACAGGCTGAAGTCCATTTCTGGCCACATTTGCTGCGGCGTCAATTGCTGCAAACACAAGGGGGATGCCAACACATGCGAAGCGTCATCGGCAGCGGTCAAGGGCAGGGTTGTGGCGATGACGCTTTTCAACCAAGGCGTGATCTGGGCCTGCTCATCACCGCGCAGTTGCAGCCAATCGGTTTTGCGCTGCAGCAGGTCTTGCCACGCCGCTTGGGTCCATGCGTTGTTGGGCGAGGGTGCTTGGGCAAGTGGCCAAGCGTTGAGGGCCTGCCACTCCAACAAGTCATGCAACAAACTGCCATAACGCGCCCCCGCTGGAAAACCTTGCCAGGCAGAGCTAGGGTCCACGGAGGAACTTGCAGCTTGTTGGTCTTCGCCAAGAGGCGCCTCCAAGGGCATGGCATCGTTGTGGGCGTCCATGAATGCCTCTTCGCGTTCCGTGCCTGCTTCCAAACCCCGGGTGAGGCTGCTGAAGCTGGCGGTCCACCAGCGGGGATGCGCACCGCGGGTGGGCGTCAGCGCCGTTTGGTCCAGCGCCGTGTGGTGGCGGGCGGTGTGGCGTTGACCGCTGGGTGGCGGCAAGGTGTCGATGGCGATGTCGGGGCTCGACCCCCACAAGGCCTGCACCTGCTGACGTAAATCGGAGTGGCTTTGGCGTTGCAGCAGCTGGGAGACCGCACTCAATTTCAAGGTTGAACCTGAACCCGACAAGTTGCTGGCGGTGTTGGCCAAGCCCAGCCACAAGCCGCGCTTGGCCCGGGTGAGGGCGACGTACAGCAAGCGCATGTCTTCATCGACACTGGATTCGGTGATGTCGGCGCCTTCGTCCTCGTCATGCTTGTTTTGGGGGCCAGCTTTGAAACTGCTCAGGAAGGGGACAAACACCAGCGGGTATTCCAAGCCTTTGCTCTTGTGGTACGTGACGATTTGCACGCACTGGGCATCGGTCTCCAGCCGGGTTTTTTGGGCTTCTGGGCTGTCACTGCTGTGCTGCATCTGTTGCACCAGGTGTTGCAACAAGGCTTGCGGTCCTTGCAGGCTTTGCGACGCATGTTGCAAGAGTTCGCCCAGGTGCAACAGGTTGGTGAGTCGTCGCTCACCCTGGGGTTCGCGCAGCAAACGCGTGGCAATGCCCTGCTCGTGCACCCAGCTGTACAGCATGGGCAGCAACCCTTGTTGTTGCCACTGCTGTCGCCAACGCTGACACGACTCGACCAAGGCATCAGCTTGGGCCTCGTTGTGCAGCAGGCCTTGCAAATCGGGCATGGTCAAGCCCCAGATACGCGCTGCCAAGGCCGAGCGCAACCAAGCGGATTGACGCGGCGCACTGATGGCACGCAACACCCGCCACAGGTCTTGCGCCTCGTCGCTTTGGTAGACATTGGCATGGTCGGACAAATAGACGCTGGGCAAACCCACTTGGCGCAAAGCTGATTGCATGGCCTTGGCTTGCACCTGGGTGCGCACCAGCACCGCCATGTCCCCCGGTTGGATGTCCTCATGGTTGTTGAGCAAAGTCACCATTTGCGCAGCGAATCCCTGGGCCATGTGCTGCACATGCTGCTGGGCGTTCCACTGGGCTGTGTCGCTGTCCGGTGGGTCGCCCAAGAGCCACACGGTGAAGGGTGCCAAAGCCTGACCCTGTGCGTCATGCAAAGGTTGGGCTGTGCTGCGGCAATGCACTTTCTCAAATTTAATTTGACCTGTTGTCGAAAACGGTTGAGTGACTTGACTGAACACGTGGTTGACCGCATCAACCAAACCACGGGTGGAGCGGAAGTTGCTGTCCAGGGTGTGCAGGGCGTGTGGGTTGCGTTTGATCGCGCTGTCACGCGCACGGATGTAGGTGCTGAGGTCTGCGCCACGGAAGCTGTAAATAGCCTGCTTGGGGTCGCCGATCATGACCAAGGCGTTGTGCTGGTTCACCGCATCAGGGTGGTAGATGCGGTCCAGGCTGTCGTATTGCCAAGGATCGGTGTCTTGGAATTCGTCCACCATGGCCACGGGATACTGGGCGCGGATGGCCGCCGCCATCTGCCCATCATCCGCGTGCAAGGCGGTGTGCAGGCGTTGCAACAGGTCTTGGAAATCAAAACGGGATTGCTGTTGCTTGGCTTGTTCGTAACGCTGGCGCACCTCATGCGCGGCATGGTCGAGCAAGGGTGTTTTGCACGGCGGTTCCAGCCCTTGCTGTTGATCGATGGCCTCGATGTGCGCAAACACGGGATGGTCCGCCGCCTGCGCCCAACCCCTGTCTTGCAACAGGCTGGTGCTGAACCGCCGCAAGGTGTCGGGCTTGATGTCTTCGCCGCGCTCGGCCCAGGCTTGCAATGCGGTCACCCATTTGAGGAAATTGTGATTGGTGATGCCTGTCCCATGGATCAACCCGGCTGTTCTGGCATCAAGCAGGGTTTGCGCCATGTCGCTGTGCCAAGCTTGTCTGGCCTCCTCGACCAGTTTGTCAAGCCTTGCTTGCCAGACCACATAGGGCGCCAACACCTCGGCTGGCGGAACAGGTTCTGTGCGTGCTTGTTCCGGGTTTGGGGGGCGGCGGTCCAGTTCCTGCCAGCGCTTTTTCAACTCGGGCAGCATCTGTTCAGGTTGACCGCCCAGGTGTTGCTTCAAGGCTTGTTGCGCCGCCAATGGCAAGGGGTAGAACCAACGCCGCCAATGGTCGTGCAGCAATTGGCTCAGCAAGACCTCGGGGTTGTCCAAGTGGGTTTGCTCGAACAGGTCGCGGCTGTGCAGCGCATAGCTGCCCAGCATGCGACGGCTCCACGCATGGATGGTGAAGATGGCGGCCTCGTCCATGTTTTGCGCGGCTTGGTGCAGTTGTGCTGCGCAACGTGGCCATTGATCTGCGGGGATGCTGGCCGATAAGTCTTGCAGCAAGGTGTCGCTAGCGGACGCTGTTTGCGCGATGCGTTGATCAAACCACACAGCGGCGTGGTGCAAACGGTCGCGGATGCGTTCGCGCAGTTCGGCGGTGGCAGCCTCGGTGAAGGTCATCACCAAGATCTGGGAGGGCTGCAGACCTTGACCCTCGGGTCGCCCATGGCCCAACACCAGCCGCAGGTAGAGCGCGGCCAAGGTCCAGGTTTTGCCGGTGCCTGCGCTGGCCTCGATGATTTGCCGATCGCGCCATGGCATGTGCAACAACTGCAGACTGCTCATGACGCCACCTCTTGCTCGCCATCTTCAAGCGCTTGCAGCAAGGGGCCATACACCCGCTTGGCCCAAGCGGGCAAGCCGGGCCACAGCTCGTCAAATTCTGCAAAAGCCCTGTGCAAGCTGGGCGATGTGTGTCGCTCACCTTGGCTGTGATACCCACCCTCAAAGGCATGCCGCGCAGCCATGTGGGCGGCATGTACAGCTTGCGCAGGACTGTGTTTCTCGGTGGGGAACCGATCACTGACCAACCAGGCGCAGGCGGTTTTGCGCGCCAAGGGCAAGGGGGCTTGCCAAGCTTGCAGATAGACCGCCATCAAGTCGCTCAGCCGTGTCTGCGCCTGCTGGGGTGGCATGGGTGGCAGGACCATCAAACCATCTTCGCCGCTTTGCAAACTGGTGGTGGACTGGCCCGAGGCATTGGCTGCCAAGTGCAACAACCACAGACGGCACAGGGTGTCTAGGCGCGGTTTGTGTTTGGCGTTGAGCACCTTGCCTGGGCGCAACTCGATCTGCAAGGCCGTGCCATCAGGACGCAAGCGCCACAGGCCTTGCGCACCACCCCATTCCAGTTTGAGCATCAGACCATGTGCCTGCCATTCAAATTGTTGGCTCGGCAAGATGGGCAGGTCTGCAGGCCCATAGGCTGATAAACGTTGCCAAACGGTGTGGTGAAGTTGGCGCATGGCATCTTGTTGCAAATCGCCAAAGCCGCCCAAGGCCAGACGACCTTGCCATTTGAATTGGCGCAGTGTGTCTTCGGGGTGGCTGCTGTCCAGCAGGGTCTGTTGCAAGTCAAATGCTTCAAGGCCTTGGGGCTCAAACGGTTCTTCTTCCTGGCTGGCTTGCGGCGGTGGGTCCAAGCGCACTTGCAGGTGGTGCTGGAAATACACATCCACCGGATTGCGCAGCAGCAACAACAACTGATGCATGTCCAAGGTGCTGGGCGGGGACCTGGGCGGGTTAGTTGGTCTTGGTTGGGCGGGTGTCGATGGCAGCGGGGATGCTTGCATGGCCATCTGCCAATCGGCGGCATAGGTGCGAAAACCAGTGCCTGTTGTGAAGTACTGTGCCGAGAACGGCTGCAAGGGTTGCAAAGGTGCCTCAAAAGCCTTTGTTCCAGTGGCGGATGTGTGGCATAGGTTCAGGTGGTCGATCAACTGGGCCACCAGCACCGACGGGGGTAATTCGGCGTGGTCACTGGCGCGTCGGCCTTGCCACGACAGGTACAACCGTTCACGCGCCGACAACAATGCTTCGAGGAACAAATAGCGGTCGTCCTCGCGGCGGGCCCGGTCACCTGCGCGGCCATGCGCGGGGTGGCTGATCAGGTCGAAGTCACGAGGTGCGGGTGCCCGGGGGTAGGAGCCATCGTTCATGCCCAACAGACACACCACTTTGAACGGGATGGCGCGCATGGGCATGAGGGTGGCAAATTGCACCCCCCCGCCGATGAAGCGGCTTTGCAAACCGCCGGTGTCCATGCTGGCCAGCCAATGGCTGCGCACCACGGCCAGCGGCAAGGGGGCGTCGAATTGCGCCAACCGACATTCGGTCAACCAATCTTCCAGCGGTGCCAACACGCGGTCCAACAGGCGTTGGGTGGCATCATCGGTGGCTTTGAAAAAACGCGTGACCAAGGCCTGCAACAACTGCACCCATGCTGTGGGCGTGTGGTCTTGTTGCAGGAGTTGCAAGCTCAGGTTCATGTCGCGCAACCAGCGCAACATGCCAGACATCAGCGGCGCGTCCAAACCGGCCACACCCGCTTGCGCCCAATGGTCTTGCCACACGGCTTGCGTCGGTTCGGGGGTGCCCAGGGCGTAACCCAGCAGCAGTTGTTGCAGGCCAAACGCCCAGGTGTTTTGGTCGCTGTCGGCCATGCCAGGGGTCATGCCCCAAGGTTGGCGGTGCTGTGCGTCCAGTCCCCAGCGCACACCTGCTTGGACCCACCAGTCGTGCGCTTGTTGCACATCGGCGGGGCTGACGCCATAGCGTGCGCACACCGCCTCCACCTGGAACAAACCCAACCACTCGGTCAGGTTCAGGCGCAGTTGGGGGAGTTGCAACAGGCTATGCAAGGCCTGCACCAGCGGATCCAAATGGGGCGTGGTGTCGGCCACGGCATAGGGCAGGTGACGTGGGTCCTGCGCTGTGAAACGGCCAAACACCGCATGCACATGGGGCGCAAAGGTGGCCATGTCGGGCACCATGACCATGATGTCGCTGGGCTGCAAGCTGCGGTCTTCGTCCAGCCATGCCAACAGGCGGTCGTGCAGCACCTCGACCTCGCGCTGGGCCGAATGGGTTTGCACCAAGACGATGCTGTCGTCAGCGGGTGTGCGCTCGTCATCCGATGAGGGGGGCGGCAACAACTGCAGAACCGCTGATTGCAATTGCTGCAAAACCGTGGGCGCCATGCCCTGGTCCGTGGCCTCTTGCACCGGGTCGATGAACACATCGTGCCGCAGGTAGGGGGCATGATGGGTCTCGGTGGCTTCAAACTGGTCGATGGCGTGCAGGTAGTCGCGGCCATGTTTGCCCCAAGCCGCCAACAGGGGATGACCACCGTGCACCGGGTTGTCGGTGAGATGCCCCCAATGTTCTTGGCTGGGGTTGTGCACAAACATCAACACCGGCATGACACGGCCCAAAGCGACCAAGGCTTGCAAGGTTTGCATGGGCAAGGCGGTGATGCCAAACACCATCAATCGCGGCGGCAAGCCTGGGATGGCTTGACCTGTCGGCCAGTGTTGCAGCGCTTGCATGAAGGCTTTGTGCACATCCGAACGTGCCAAAAACCCAGCGTCATCGGCTGACAAGCTGGTTTGCACATCGGTCAGCAAATCGCGCCACATGGCGGCTTGCCACAGGTGCTCTGGGGGCATGGCTTGACGCTGGTCCAACACGTCCAAGCCTTGCGCCCAATTTGACAGCCAATCGGCCCGGTAGTTTTGGTAGCCGTCCAGCACATCGGCGAGTTGTTGGGCCAAGCCAAAGGCCCGAACACCCTGGGTGTCATCGCCCAGGTAATGGGCCACAGGGGCGAAGCGCGGGTCGGTGAGCCAATGGGGGATGCGCCGCATGATGCGCCAGACCAAGGGCGCTTTGTCCAAGGGCATGTGGGTGGGCAAACGCTGGGCACCCAACACCGTGCGGTAGATTTGCCACAGCTGGGTCGAAGGCAAGACCAAACGCGTGGCGGCGCAGATGCCCAGTGCCTGGTCGCTGGCCAAAGCCAAGGACAGCCAGTGCTTCATGCCATTGCTTTGCACCAAAATGGTTTCTGCGGCCAGCGGGGGCAGCGGGTTGTTTTGCACGTGGGAGACCAGCAGGTCACGCAGACCTTCCATGCGGTTGCTGTGCAGCACCATGAAGCCAGTACGGGAGGGAGCAGTCATTGAATGGGGGTGGGCTGTGAAGGCTTCAGCTTAAGGCAGGTGCAGGCTCAGGTGATGAGCTTGTCATGCCGACCGTGCATTGTTGCACCGAGCCTCATGGTTTTTTCTCTGGCACAGCGCTTCCCAAGGCTTCACCCTGCACGGTCAAGCCCTGTCGGGACAGATGCTGAGCTGTGGCGCGGCCCATGCCGCTCACCCGGCGCATCAAGTCCGCCCAACTGGCAAACGCTTGGACCTGGCGCTCAGCCAGGATGCGGCGCGTGAACGCCGGTCCCAGACCGCGCAGGTTGTCGAGTTCAGCCTCGGTGGCTTGGTTGATTTCCAGCGCTGCCAGGGGCAGGCTGGCGCACAGGGCAATGGCACAAAGCAAGGTGCGCATGGCAGGTCTCCTGAAAGACCGATTGCATCAGCTGAGAGGACGCATGCGGGGAAGTGGCACTCACCCAATAGGGTGGTACCGCTCAACGGTGCATTGGATGAACCAGGCTGATGTTCAGACCGTGCGGCGGTTGATCGGGTGCGGTCAGGACTGGGCCAACCACTGCATGTACCGGCTCACCCCGGTTTGCACATCGGCGAACACATGGTCGCAACCGCTGGCGCGCAAGGCGGTGAGGTCTGCTTGGGTGAAGCATTGGTACTTGCCGCGCAAGGCGTCGGGGAAGGGGATGTAGCGGATCAATTGCTGCTGCACTGCGTCGGCCAGGCTGAGGGGCGCAGCGCGAGACGCATTGACCACGGCCAGCGCCACGTCGTTGAACGGCTGAGCCCTGCCCGTGCCCAGGTTGAACAAACCATTTTGGTGGGGATGGTCAAAGAACCACAGGTTGACCGCCACCACGTCATCGATGAAGACAAAGTCACGTTCTTGTTCACCCGCGGCGTAGCCACCGTACTCGCCAAACAATTTCACATGGCCGTCTTGCAGCCACTGGTGGTGCTGGTGAAACGCCACACTGGCCATGCGGCCCTTGTGTTGCTCGCGCGGGCCATACACATTGAAATAGCGAAAGCCCACCACCTGCGCTTTGTTTTGCTTGAAGTCAGCACCCATCTCGCGGCGCATGCGCTGGTCGAACAAGAGCTTGGAGTAGCCATAGACATTGAGCGGCTTCTCAAATTTGGGGGTTTCCACAAAGCTGCTGGAGCCGCCATAGGTGGCCGCTGAAGAGGCGTACAGCAAGCGCGTGCCGTGGGCCTGGCAAGCCTCCCACAGTTGGCAAGACACGCCGTAGTTGTTGTCCATCATGAACTGACCGTTGGTTTCCATGGTGTCGCTGCACGCGCCTTCATGGAACACCGCTTCCACCGGACCAAAGTCGCGTTTGGCAAAGCGCTCGTAAAACACCTGGTGGTCCACATAGTCGGCGATTTGCAAATCGGCCAAATTGCGAAATTTGTCACCATCGCGCAAATCGTCGACGGCGATGATGTTGCTGATGCCTCGTGCATTCAGGCCTTTGACGATATTGCTGCCAATGAAGCCCGCGGCTCCGGTGACGACGATTTTCATGCGGACAACTCCTGATAGGACACACCAGCCGTGCCAAATTTACCCACCACCACGCCACCGGCTTTGTTGGCCCAGGGCAGGGCGTCGCGCAAGGACATGCCGCTGGCCAGCAAACTGGCCAAGGTCGCAATGACCGTGTCGCCAGCACCGGTGACATCGAACACCTCTCGCGCTTGCGCGGGTACATGGGTGACGCCTTGGGCATCGAACAAACTCATGCCTTCTTCGCTGCGGGTCAACAGCAAGGCGTCGAGTTGGAGTGCTTGACGCAGGTTTTGGGCTTTCTCGGCCAGGCTGGCTTCATCGCGCCAACGGCCAATGACTTGTTGCAACTCGGCGCGGTTGGGCGTGATGACCGTGGCCCCGCTGTAGCGCGAATAGTCGCTGCCCTTGGGGTCGATCAGCACCGGCAAGTGTGCGGCACGGGCGGCGGCAATCATCTGCGCCACATGGGTCAAGCCCCCTTTGCCGTAATCGGAAAACAGCACCGCTTGGTGGCTGGGCAACAAGGTGTGGAACAAAGCGCTTTGCGAGGCCAGCACCTCGGACTGTGGCTCGTTTTCAAAGTCGGCTCGTAAGAGTTGTTGTTGACGGCCGATGATGCGCAGCTTGACCGTGGTTTGCAATTGCGCGTCCCGCCCCCAATGGGCTTGGATGCCGCTTTTTTCCACCAAGCGTATCAAGCGCTCACCGTTGTCGTCATCGCCCAAGACGCTCAGCAAACTGGCCTGCGCACCCATGCTGACCACGTTGAAGGCCACGTTGGCGCAGCCGCCCAAACGCTCTTCTTCGCGGGTGACACGCACCACCGGCACCGGGGCTTCAGGGCTGATGCGGTCGACCGCGCCATACCAGTAGCGGTCCAGCATCACATCGCCCACGATCAGTACATGGGCTTGTTGCAATTGGTCAAGGGTGGGCAGGCTCATGGGCGTGGTTCACAGTTCTTCAATGCGGCGTGGCGGGTAGCTGTCCCAGGCTTGGCAGCCGGGGCATTGCCAAAAATGGTGCAGCGCCTCAAAGCCGCATGCGGCACAGCGGTAGCGCTTCAAAGGTTTGGTCGCCAGGTCCAAGGCGCGCAGCACCTGGGGTTGTTGGTCGGTGTTGAGGTGCTCACCCGCCAGCCACTGGGAGGCAGCGATCAGCGAGGGGTGTTTGAGCAAATGCTGGGCATAGAGTTCATGCCCTTGGTCCTGCCCCATGCTGGTTTGCAGTTGCACGATGGCGTCCAGCACATCCAGGCTTTGCAGTTGGTGGTAACTGTCTTGCAACAAGGTCAAGACGCCGACTTGTCGCTGCACCAGGGGGGCGAGTCGCGCCAAGTGGCCCGCCACCAAGGGCATGGCGGCAGGGATGTGTTGGGCCAATTGCTGCAACTGGTCACAGGCTTGGGTCAGTTGGCCTTGTTTCTCCAGCAAAGCGGCCAAAGCCATGCGGGGGCGGGCACTGTCGGGCGCGGTGCGGATCGCCTCTTCCAAGGATTGCTGGGCGTGCACAGGGTCCGCGCTGGCGCTGGCCAATTCACACAGGTAATGGGCACGGCGCACCGTGAACTGGCCTTGTCCCATCAAATCGAGTTGTTGGGACACCTCGGCGGCTTGTTGCCAATCGCGGGTGCGCTCGTAAATGGTGAGCAGGGCCAACAAGGCCTGCGAGGCCAGGCTGGAGTTCATGAGCGGTTTGAGCGCGGCTTCGGCGCGGTCCAAGATGCCGGCCTTCACAAAGTCCAGCGCCAGGTCGTACTGGGCACGTTCGCGGTCGGCGCTGCTCAGGTCGGCCCGGGCCAACAGGTGTTGGTGCACCCGCACGGCACGTTCAAATTCGCCACGGCGGCGGAACAAATTGCCCAGGGCGAAATGCAGTTCAGTGGTGTCGGGGTCGCGTTGTACCGCCTCGATGAAGGCGTCAATCGCTTGGTCTTGCTGCTCGTTGAGCAGGTGGTTCAGGCCCTTGAAATAGGCTTTGGGGTTGCTGCGGTTTTCCAGGCGCAGTTGGCGCAAATCAAACCGCGAGGCCAACCAACCCAGCACGAACACCAGGGGCAGGCCTACAAAGATCCAACCAATGTGCAGGTCCATCAGGCGCGGTTCATGGGGTGAAGGGCAGGTCGGGGGCCACGGCTGTGGCGGTTTCAGCGGGTGCTTGGCTCGCTTGCTGGGCCAATCGACGTTGTCGCCACCAGCGCGGCACCATGCCCAGCACACCCACCGTCACGCCCAGCGAAAACACCACCAGCAGCACCAAGACCATGGGGGCTTGCCATTGCAGGCCCCACAGGAAATGCACCGCCACCTCCTCTTTGTTGTTCAAAGCAAAGGCCAGCAGGATCAAAAAAATGGCTGCTTTCAGTGTCCACCGAAGCAGCCGCAGGAATGGTTTCAACATGTTCCCCAGTGTGCGTGAAATTCTAGGGCTTGGGCGTGTCGGTTTGTTGCAGCAATTCTTTGGTGCGCACCTCGACGGCTTCGCGCAGAGCCTTGCCTTGTTTGAAATGCGGCACGCGTTTTTCGGGAATGGCCACGGCCTCGCCCGATCGTGGGTTGCGGCCCATGCGGGGGGGACGGCGGTTGACCGAGAAACTGCCAAAACCACGCAATTCAATGCGGTGGCCTTTCACCAAGGCGTCGCTCATGGCGTCAAGCAAGGCTTTGACGGCCACTTCCGCGTCGCGGTGGGTCAGTTGCGGGAAACGCGCTGCCAGTTCTTCAACCAAATCACTTCGGGTCATCGCTACTACTTTGTATGAACCTGGGGGAGTGGGTCACCTGCCTGTGGCAAGTGACCCGGGTCACAAGGCCAAACGGCCGCTGTGATTACTTCTCGTTGTTGTCCAACTTGGCGCGCAGCAAGGCGCCCAGGCTGGTGGTACCCGCGTTACCTGAGTTTTGGCTCAGGGTCTGCATGGCTTCTTGTTGGTCAGCTTGGTCTTTCGCTTTGATCGACAACTGGATGTTGCGGGTCTTGCGGTCCACATTGACCACCACAGCGGTGACTTCGTCGCCGACTTTGAGCACCTGGCTGGCATCTTCCACGCGGTCGCGGGAGATTTCAGACACGCGCAAATAGCCGATGATGTCTTCGCCGAGGTCGATTTCAGCGCCTTTGGCGTCCACGGTTTTGACAGTACCGGTGACGATTTGGCCTTTGTCATTGACTGACACGAAGTTGGTGAAGGGGTCTGAGTCGAGTTGCTTGATGCCCAAGGAAATGCGCTCGCGCTCCACGTCCACGGCCAACACCAAAGCTTCGACTTCTTGGCCTTTCTTGAAATTGCGCACGGCGGCTTCGCCGGTTTCGTTCCAAGACAGGTCAGACAAGTGCACCAAACCGTCGATGCCAGCGGCCAATCCAACAAACACACCAAAATCGGTGATGGATTTGATCGGGCCTTTGACGCGGTCGCCGCGCTTGGTGGCGGAAGCAAATTCTTGCCAAGGATTGGCTTTGCACTGCTTCATGCCCAAGCTGATGCGGCGCTTGTCTTCGTCGATCTCGAGGACCATGACTTCGACTTCGTCGCCCAGAGCCACGATTTTGGAAGGGGCCACGTTTTTGTTGGTCCAGTCCATTTCAGACACGTGCACCAAGCCTTCGATGCCGGGTTCGAGTTCGACAAACGCGCCGTAATCGGCGATGTTGGTGACCTTGCCGTGCATGCGGGTGCCTTGGGGGTAGCGGCGGTTCACGCCCATCCAAGGGTCGTCGCCCATTTGCTTCAAGCCCAAAGACACGCGGTTTTTCTCGGTGTCGAACTTGAGGATCTTGGCGGTGATTTCTTGACCAGCGACCACCACCTCGGAGGGGTGACGCACACGGCGCCAGGCCATGTCGGTGATGTGCAGCAAACCGTCGATGCCACCCAGGTCCACGAACGCACCGTATTCGGTGATGTTCTTGACCACGCCGTGAACGATGGAACCTTCTTTCAGGTTTTCCATCAGCTTGGCGCGCTCTTCGCCCATGGAGGCTTCAATGACAGCGCGGCGTGACAACACCACGTTGTTGCGCTTGCGGTCAAGCTTGATGACCTTGAATTCCA
>JACCDW010640992.1_pt1 | contig 22049 bp, 17 predicted proteins | sample 7449781 | NCBI WGS metagenome assembly JACCDW01 (sample SAMN15323449, study PRJNA562643) | freshwater metagenome | isolation source: river surface water | place: USA:Blue River Watershed | collected 2017-08-18
CAAGAGCAAACCTTCAACAGCAAATGAACCAAAAAAGGAATTGCTAGAAACAGAAAAACCAACCCCAAGTTTATTTTTTAGTGATTGGGCACATGGTTACAAAGTACCTGAGCAACCTGTATATCATGGTACAACTAGAGACTTTGATAGATTTGATATAACTAAAGGTTTTGAAAGCAGTTGGTTTGGACCAGGGTTTTATTTTACTAGTGATGAAAGCGACGCAATTGAAAACTATACTGTATCTAACAAGCGTAATGATAAAGAAAATAATATAGACAGAATCATGTACCAATTGTCAGAAGAAAGTGATTGGGATGATTACTATCTATACAATAATTATGGGGCAGATCCTAGATATAAAAAATATTTTAATTCGGATAAAACATGTTGGAATATTCAAGAACTAACTAAAAAAATAGCTGAAGATATGGTACTTGGCGAAAACAACCCAAGAGTAATTCCAGCTCACGTTAGGATGAAAAATCCTCTTCATTTAACTAGTCAAAATGATGAAGAGCATCCTGAAAAAATACTTGAAGATGATGTAGATGGCGATATAAGTTTTCTTGATGAAAACAATGTAGATGATTCAGACCATACTTCATATAAAGCAATTATTTCTATCTTATTCAATATCATGTTAGATTATTTTGAATCTGATACTGCTTATGATATCTGTGAAACATTAATACAAGCTACTACTTCAAAATATAACAAAGACGGAGTTTCTGCTACAACTATTTTTGATGTTTTAATTCCTCTGATTAGGGGTGCTGATAATGGTCAAGAAACTCAACATATGGGAGATATTATTCAAAGATTTGTTTATACTTTAGGTCATGACAGCATAATTATGGACCCTAATGAATTTTTTCCTATGTATGCTGGGGAAGGAAAGAAACTAAAACATTATATCACTTGGAATCCAGAAAATATTAAACATGCAAGAGAAAATATAGAATTCGATCCAAGAAATCCAGTCATAACTGCTGGTAAGAAAAAGGCAAATCATATGTGGTATTCAAGAACTAAAACTGCAATTTCAAAACAATCTGCAGAGGACATCATACAATCTGAGTTGAGATCTGGAACTTATGTTGACCCAGCCACTGAAGATGCTGACATAATTAAGCAAAAATTAATCGACAAATATGGCTCTGAAGAAGACATGTTGCAAGCAATTAATGAAGCTATAGTTCAAATGTCTCAAAAACTTACTGGATCAAGCATGGCCGATCCTTCTGTTGAAACTTCTTCTTATTTTCAAAATCAAGGCGGCATAGATGCTTTCTATGTCATGCCTGATGGTACACAGACACCAAACCTAAGATCTCATGTAATGTTTGATAAGTTTTTAGTTCATAAACTTGGTATTGATCCATCTGCCTTAACTGATAGATCTGATCGCCACATTCTTTCTGAATTAACAGGAGCAATGAGAGTGAATGTTTCTGGAGGTAAAGTAAATGTTACAATTTATACTCCTCCAACTCCAGCTCAACAAAAATGGATGAAAAACAACGATATATCGAGAGATGAGATGGATGTCAGAAGAGAATCAATGGAAAAACCACAACTTGATACAAAAGAAATTACTGGCCAACTTAGTGAGCAAGGCAAGCAATTAAGTGATATTTCATTTCAATTAGAGCAAGTAATTAATGAAATTGTTGTAACAAGAGTTAATCCAAAGTTTTCTCCATCCACTGTAGGTACAGAACCATATTACATCACTGAAAATCCACAAGGATTGAAAGAAGAACTTTTTGAGAAATTGAAAGATATAAAGAATCAAATATCTTATGTGAAAGATTTAGCAAATGATTTAGCTGGTCTTGGAGAAAATTAATGGTTACAGTTTTAGTAGCTTATGAAATTGAAGTCATTACAAAAGCTGGAGCAAAAGTTGAAGTTCAGTATCAGCTTACTAATAGTGACGCCCCCTTAACTAGAGAGTACAGAGAGATTTATGATTTTAATTCATTCTATGCTGGGGTAGGAGATACAGATGTTAATGCTGATAGAGAATCTGCAATTGATAATAATTTTCTTTCACTAGCATCTTCTAATTTAACTAGCTTTGCCGATGAAGCTAGACTATTGATCATTGAAGGAATTGGAAAAACTATTGGAGTGGGAATTACAGGCGTTTCAAGTTTTGTTTATAATCCAATTGTAAGCAAGGGATTAGACCCAAATACATGTTTCGTAACTTGGATCAATAAGGCTGGTATTTAGTATTTAAGAGGTTTGCAATCTATATGAAGTTTGATAAGTTTGAAGAAAGAGATCATGTAAATCGCAAGTTTAATTATGCAGAGCGAAAAAAGAAACATGATTATGAAGAAGAAGATCTTGATGAACTAGACATTGTTGCAGAAGATGTCTCAAATGAGATTTTAGGTTTATATGGCATTCATAGTGTTACAGCTAGCAAGACAAAAAATGCAGTAGTTGTTTATATTGATGTAGCTTCAGATTTACCAACAGCTGCAAAAAAAGAAATTGAAAACATGGTCAAGCCTTTCAGTTTAGTCATTAAAGAATCTAAACTAAAATCAGACAAGCAGCATTTAGAAGATATTATTAAGGACTAAGCATTCTTTAATGCTTTCTGAAGATGAGGTGGTAACAAAGCTATCATGTCATCCTGTAAGCCATTGTTTTCTTCTTTTGGTGGTGCTACATGTTGATGAGCAAGCCCTAATGCATCAGCTCTAGCAGTAAGAATAAGTTGTAATTTTTCAAGTTCAGTTACAGACATTTTTCTGAACTCATCTCTTGACATTGAGATGATACCTTTAAGCATATAGTCAACTTCAACTATAAAAGGCAATACAGGGTAAGATGATTGAGATTCACCTTTAAAATACTTCAAAGCTGATGTATAGAGAACATTAGCTTCCTTGGCATCAATATTAATATATTTAAAGTATTGATCCCACAAATTATCTACAAATGGCTGAGATAACGAGGCAAGAATATTAACCTCTGAATCATTTTTTAATAATTTTTCTTCGTTAAGGTCATATACCCAAACAATTGCTTTTTTAAGCACTTCCCTTCTTTCATATTCTCCAGCAAAATACAAGTCATCTTCTTCACTTCTAAATGCCTGAGTTTCAATTGCCATTGATTCTGACCAAGTCAAATCTCTTACACAAAAAATAGCAATATCTTCACCAATTTTAACTTTGAAAATATATTGATCATTTTCAACTTGTGGTAGCTCATCTTTAGGCTGCATCATTTCAGCATCTTCTTGCTGCATTTGGAACATGCCCATCATGTGTTGAAGTGCTTCGTCGTGTGTCATAGGTTTATTATACTCTGCCACTTTATATCAACTTCTGATACAGCATGATTATATCCACTGCCCCAGAATGTTTGTTTTCCAGATCGAGCTATAAAGCTGAATGTTACTATCTTTCCACCATTAGGAGTTAAATCAACCTTTGGATTATTCCAATCAACACGAGCGAACGTATATAAAAAATTATTTCCAAAAAACATTGTTAATGGAGAGTAAGTATTTCTGTCTAAATATTGTTCAGCAGTTGGGTTGTACATTGATATTGAGCCTGTTGCTGTTCTAGATTTGAGTGATGCAAATTTGGGGCCTGCTAAATCTCCAAAATAAGTTTTGTTGAATTCTGGAACTGTAAAAGTAAAATCAATTTCTTGCGATATTGTCAAATTCATAGCGACTATTTTGCCATCAAAAGGCCTTTTAGTTTCTTGATAATTGGTTGCATCTGATGTAGTAACCCCTAAACCGCTTTCGTAAGATTTGATAAGTTTATTTTTTAATTGTCTAAAATCCCAACCAGTTCCATTCTCATTTGAAATATTATTTGTTACAATGCAATCTGCTAAATTAGCTGATCTGTAGTTTCTAAAATCCATGATTGTAGTTGAAGCAATTCCACTACTTGAACCTGAGCCACTTGTTGAACCTGTACCAGTTTCACCAACATTATTGGTGGTCACACCAGCGCCTACTCCATTCACATCTGTAGTTGATCCAATCCCTACAGCAGTACTTATTCCATCATACAACCCAATTCCACTCAGAACTGTCCCGGTCGGTTCTTTAAACTCTGCAAACTTTATTTCTTTTTCTATATCAGTAGCTGGAAATGTTTCAAGAACATCTGTTGGGCTTACTATAGATTTTCCACCAGTGAATGAACAAGATATTTCAACTTCAGGTAAATCAGCAGCCGAGAATCCAGCAAGATTTATAGAAAATGATTCCATAAATACAGGACCATATGAAGTGTGGTTTGGATTGCTTGATACTAACATCAAGGGGAACATAGGAATTATTGATGCTTTGTAAATTGTATTTTCAGCGTTAATATGTTCGTTAGAGTTTGAAGACTTAGTTATTAATGGGCTAAAGTTAAATTGAGAAACTTTGTATGTTTGCTTGTCAAACCTTAGTTTGTTGTAATTTGTTGTTGGGTAATATGTGGGCAATCTTTCAAATAAATTATCACCAGCGTTGTCATTGTAATTATTAACCCAAATAGGTCTGTATGGTGTTACAACATCTTCGCCTGTTGAAAACAAAAATGGCAATGTATATCTGATGGTTGCATTTTGAGAAAATATATCGTATCGAAAATCAAGGCTGCATTTTTTTGGTAATGAATATAAATCCCAAACATACCCAGGAATTGTTTTCAGAGTTGTGTTAAAGTTGTATCCAGAACCCAAAGAGTTATTAAGGTCATTGTAAATCTGTGAGTTTAAATCACTTAGTGCAAGAACATAAATACTATGCCCCTTTACAGGTACTCCATTAATAACGTTGTTCTGGTATTCTAACATTTTACTTACCGCTTGTTAGTCTTAGCCATTCTTGTGCTAATGATCTAATAATTTCATGCCTTGTTTTTTCTACATTCTCTGCGTTAATTGGAATCAAATCTCCAGTTTCAGCATCTTTTAAGTTCCATGATTTAAAAAAATTGAGAATGATCAATTTACAAAGAATATATGTTCTAACCATTGGATTGCCTGTCACGGCATTAATAATGGTTGCTTCTTCTAAAATATGAGACATTGTTTCAAAGTCCCTGCCTTTAGCATCACAAATTAAAGAAACAGCTTCTTCGTCTTCATCATCATTTTTAATAATTTTGACGGAAGTGATAACATCATTAACAGTATTTTTTATTTTGAACTTAACAACTACTGGAAATGTCTCTTGTGGATTAACAAAAATACTCATTTATAAACCTTAAAAACTATTGGAAAAAGCTAACACAGGTATATTGGTAAGTTTTTGAGTTGTAACTAAAAACTTAATTTCCTTTGTTTGATTATCTTGTAAAGGAGAATCAGCTTTTGAACCTGACCAAACAACTTCTGGGAAAGAAATTTTAAATGTTCCAAAATCAATTTCAATTCCACCATTATTTATACTTGAAGGACCAGCTAATTTTTCAGCCAGTGTCCATGGAGCAATTGGCGATACATATTTAATTGTGCCTTCAATTTTTCTACCATTTGAAATAATGGCATGTGGCTTCAAATTTTCTCTTCTTCGTACATATTCATCATTTGAAACAGAATGCAAAGCATATACATGCTCCAATTGATTATCTATTGATATATTAATTTCTTTCACCAAAAAGCTTGTCGTGCCAATACCTTGAAATCCATTGAAGAATGGCTGCCCAATTGCATTAGTTAAACCAAATCCGCCACTTGTATAGCTAGTATTATTGATTCGTATTTCGGAACCACTAACTGCCCTTTGTGCTTTATATTTTGAGTTTTGCAATGCTAAATTATTGAAACTGCTAAACATGTCTATTTGGTATTTTCTATTGATATTTGTGAATTTAAAATTACAAGAAATATCTACATCTTGCCCAGGCTTGCAATCTATTACTAATTTATCAACAAGGCAATTACTAAGTAAACCTTGCATCAAAGAAACCAAAGAAAATGACGGCTCTCTGTTGGTTCCAGGATTAGTTGCCGAAGCCCACAGATATGTTTGCGAAGGTGTATGAGTTCTAGCAGTTCCGGCGTTCAAATAAAGCCTTCGATTAGTTTTGTCTACACTTGAAACAGTGACAGTTTCTGCAGTTTCAGATCCAGACTCTTTCTTTAAAGTCATCTGAAAAGGAGTTGTAAGAGATTTAAAATCAGCAATATTATCAATAGTAAAAAATGTAGTCCCAATTCCAACGGGATTGTTATTTGATGTGATTAATCTACTTGAAAATGATGTGCCAGTGCCTTTATAAGCAAGAGTAGCACAATCAAATAAATGAGCGAATCCAAAATCTACATAACCAGTTGATGGAACTTTTAGCAACATATTGAAAGATCCATTGAAGTCAGCTTTGCCTAAACCAAATGTATTAGGATCTGCACCTTCACCTGCAAATCTTTCTAATGTTGAAGCTTCTTGAGAAAATTGAAAGTTTAAATTCTCTACATTTAAAATACTTGTATATTCTATTGCATTAAAGTCAAATGTAAAATCTGGATCTAAAGAAACATTACGATCTAAAATTAATAGATCGTAATATCCTGGGTTAAATCCAAGTGCTGAATATTGACTTCTTAAATCGTTCATTATGGTAGTGTTTCAACAGTAAACAAGTCATACAGGCTCCATTGTATAGGACCATTGTTTGATCTTTGTAAACTTGCTCCTGGAGTTACTGTAACATCATCCACTCTATCAAAAAGGTCTGTAGTGTTACCTAAAATGAATCTTGTACCTCTTGATGTACTTTGTGGAATTGTTTGAGTAAATGTTTTAGGAGTTCCATTTTCTCCAAGTCTAGCAGTTACAGTCACTATCATTTCATTCTTTGTAACAGTAGATTCTGTTGACAATCCATCATAAGCTGCTAAATATGATTGAGAAACTGCAGCTGTGATATCTTCAACTGGAGGTACGTAAACTGATATCCGTCTAGGATTTAAAGATATTCTATTTGTAAACTTTAATCCTCTTCTGACAGGATATTTAACACTTAATCCATTATCCAAAAACCCTCTTAACTTGATATACGGGGTGTACATATTTAGATAATTATAAGCATATGGATTTGACACGGATACTGCATAATCATAATTAGATTGCTGACTATATGGAGTCCAGTTTTCAAAACTAGTTGCAAATGTATCAGATGACCAGAGTGTTATTTCGCCATAAGATACCGAGGTAGACTTTGCTAATCCTCGTGTCAAAATCGAACCTGCACCTGATTCTAATGTTTCTGGATTAGTTACTTGAATATCTGCAGACTTATAAACTACTAACCAATAAATATGACCATTGGTAAGATTAACGCCTTTTTTGAACTTAAAGGTATACTCGTCACTTTGGTCAGTTAAATCACCATAATAAAGTTTTACTTCGTCTGTGAGTGGCTTGTCTACATCTGGCACATAAAGTGTATCTGTTGCATCTAAAGTTGCTTCTGTATCAAGAGCAGTTACAGTATCAGCATAAGAATCATACAATCTTACAGAAAGATAATCGGATTTATTTTTAACTGTGTAATTTTCTGTTTGATAGAATAGTTTTAAAGATATACCGCCGCAGAAACCATCATTACTAGGCTCAACTTTAAATGCAGTGTAAGAATCAGTTAAAACAATATTAGTATCATCAGAAACTGGAGTATTTGTAAAGTAAGGCTGTTTCTTAATTTCATCCGCATCTGTAATTCTATATTCCATTAAATCTGAAGCTAAATTACCTCTTTTGTAGACATGATAAAACAACCCATCGGCTACATTAGTCCAATTTAACTCAATCATATAATTATTGTTAGAAACTGAATTAGTTACAACTTCAACATACTTTGGAACTGTTTCTCCAGATACATCTGTAGCTATTGATTTAACTACAGATGATCCATAAATATGCGTCCCTTTTTCTAAACTTGATAGACTTCCAGGAGCGGTTAACATTGTTGCAGAGTATGGAGATGTAATTCCTGTAGACCCTACTAATCTTGAATTACTAGTTATTAAATCTCCACGAAAAACTGCAAATGTATGCTGCAAATCCTCTCTATTTAATTCATGGTAAGCTTGGCAGAAATTATAAGGAAATTCAAATCTTTCAAGACCAGTGAAAGACAATCCCTTCGAAAAATAACTTTGCACTCTGAATGGCTGTTCTGCCCATATTTTTCTCAAACTTGTTTGAGAAGATGTAACAAGCCTAGATGATAAAGTTCTAACACCCTGAATAGTTTCTGATACATAATAAGCTGATTTGTAGCTTTGAAGTTCACTTAATGCAGTTTGACAAGCATCAATTACTCTTTGATTATCATCACTATTACCGAAAATAGGATTAGTATCATTATTTAAAGGAAGAGGAATTGCTGTACTTAAAATTGCAGGTACAGCAGCATTTGTTACAACCCTTTGATCTGCTGGATTCTTAACCAAGAATTTGCCAACAGGAAGCCATGTTGTAGGCAGGGGTGGATAATAAGCAAAGTCTTCTGGCATTGCTGTTCCATCAGCAGTAAGAATTGGAAATCCGGCTATTGATTGTAATCTTGGCTGATAAGTGAATCTTACAGGTGTCCCACTTTGTATAGAAGATTGCAATTTGCCATATTTAGGAATATCAACTGTTCCTAAGTTTTGACCTGGATCAATAATGAGAGCAGTTTTATCTGAGTTTAAGCCAACAAACTTGATAAAATATCTTCCAACATGAGCTTCTAATGGAAAGCCTAAGGTTTCTGGAACTGTGTAATCAGCAATATAAATTAATGTTGCCCCAATTCCAGCAGTAGCAGATGTTTCAGTATTCCAAACTTGAGTTGCTTTTTGTGCTTCTGCAACTGGCAATCCAATTACCATTCCATAAACATAGTTGGGTGTATATAATTGACTAAAGCTTCTTCTTATTGAAATCTCTTGTTCCAAAATAGAGATTGTGTTTCCATTATATACTATTTGTCCAGAAGAGACGCTAACATTATAAGGATTGCTAGAGGTATAGCTAATTCCAAAGCCTGCTGGATCTGTTTCTAAAATAGCAAAATAAGGGCTACCTGTTTCTGCCATGCTTAACAAGTTGTTTATTTCGAAAGAAGCAGATGCAGGCGTGTCGTTATCACCTATGCTGGATTTAATCGTATCATATATATTGCCAGCAACTTTTGTGACTTCATATACAATTTCTTCTATTTTAGATGATATTGCCATTTCAAATAATTATACCTAATTCGTCTTTTAAATATTGTTTTATTCTAGTTGGAACTTCTACTGGGCTTGATCTCCAATAGCTTATAAAATCAGGGCTCCAACTAGGAATTAATACCCACTGCTTGATTATATTTTTAATTTTGCTTCTTGCACTTGTATATTTTGAGTTCAAGTTGCGGTCGTTTCTAACAATTGAAGGAACAAAATATACAGATAAGGTCTCAAGAGCAAAAGGGAAAACTCCTCTCACTTTTCTTTTATCCATCAGGTGAAGATAAACTCTTGAGTTTTGAAATGTTCCATCAAAGTATTCAATATCAAGAACAAAATCAAAAACTGATAAGCTACTATAATCATCATAGCCACCATCAGAAACTAATGATTTAGGTGTTATGGTTCCTAAGATATTATTCTTCATCAAAGTCATAGCTTCTTCTACGGTAATGTCCTTTGAAATGAAAGTTGTGTATCCGTTATTGCCTTTTAAAGTTGCAGCTGAGACTGAATTATAATGATTTCCACCATCATTGTAACTTTCTAGAAAAACCTTACCGAAAGCATAACAATTAGAAATAATCTCTGCAGATCCATTTACTAATTGTCTTTGTATCAAGTCATAGCTATTGTTATTTGGGTAAATGCTTATTGATGCAACTTCATTGAGCGTTGAACTAATAATTTCATTTGCTTTAGTTTCAGTTAAGGACTTTTCATACCCTTTTCCTAGAACAAGTATTTTTTGGATAAAGTTTGGATTTGTAGTTTCAACACTGCATAATCCATATCCTAAATCTAAGTCACGAGTTTCTGTGCTTACTCCTAAAGCATATTCTTTAGAAGAGGCAGAAAAATCTACAATGCCTTCAAATATATCTAGACTAAGAACTAGATTATTCATGCTATAAATTGAATTAGGATTGGGAGCTGCCATTATGTACTCCTAAAAACAATTCTGTCACTTGGTGGTGCTCCGTGGGTTGGTGTACTTATTTCTTCTAAAGTTTTACCAACGTTTAAAAATACAATTCTATCTATAGGTTCTCCATCAGGGTCAATATCTACTGGTGCTGGGGTTGTGTCACTATAGAATGAAGAATCTATTGGAGAATAAGAAACATCACTAGTTAATTTCCATTCACCAAGAAGCACTTGTGGGTGACTTACTGAATTAAGAGTATTAGATTTATGAGTGTGAATTACATCAAATGTTACCAGTTCATCACTCACTAAATTCAAAGAAAATGAATGAGCAAAAGTTGAATCTGTATTACTCATATTGTCAATTTCAGGTGTAGTACTTCCATTTATAAAAACTTTTATTCCATAACTTGAATAAAATCTGAAATCATGAGATCCTGTAGTGTTAGGATAAAACTTGCCTTTAACTTTAACCTGAATATATTCTGTTGTTCCATTGACACTATAATTACTAAAATCAAGTGTTGAGGTGACAATGTTGGAATCAGCAGTCTTTTCTAATTCAATATTTTGCCCAATATTGTCTATGGTTGTTGCGTTAGCTAAATACCACCAAGATTGCCAAGATGGAGCTTTAGACAATGTTATGAAGTTTTCTTTTAAAGTATTATTTGCATAATATTTGACATATACAAAACAATCCTTAGAGAACTTTGCCCAATTCCATTCTGGCTTAAATCTTATTGCATATTGCACATTTGAAGCTGATGAGGCAGATGAAGTTAAAGTTAGTGTGCTGTCACTGTCAATAGACTGTACATCGTACCAAGTTGTTATTTCAATATGATTTCTACTTCCAAAACCAATTTGAATATCTTGACCTTCATAAATTAAAAAGCTTGAATTGCCAGAAGCAGTGACAGATGTAGAGCTGACTGAAACTGTGCCAGTAGTTTCTTTAGCTAAACCTCCATAGAAAGCTCTTGGATAAAGTTGCAGTTTTTCCGGTGGGCTAATTTTCTTTGAAGTAAATGACACATAGCTTTCTAGATTGTAAACTGGTGAATTTTCTCTTTGTTTATTTGGAGGAGGCAGCAGGCTTAAAGTGTAGTCTGTTCTGTTAAAAGCACCATAGATATTTGCAGAAGGTTGGAAGAAGACTATATAAGGTCTGCCAGTGTAATAGAACCAATTTAAATCTTTATCTTGGAAAGCAAGCTTTGTATTACCTGTCGCACTTCCCCAAACCTTAAATGCATGTTTAATTACATAATCAGTACCGCTTGAAATTGTTCCTGCAGAAGAGGTAAGAGTAAGCGAAGTATCATTTGTAATAGATGAAATAGTATACCAAGTACTAATATTTTCAGGAATAGTAGAGCCAAATCCAATTTCGGAGTTTTTAAAGTAATTTGTAAATGTGGTGCCTGTACCTGTTACGCTTGTACCAGAACATGCAATTGTTCCAGATAGATTAGTCGCATAAGTTCTGAACTCTTGATTAGCTTTAAACACTAACCAGTAATCAGTATTTGCAGATAAGTTTGCACTCAATCCGAAAGAGTATTCTGTAATATCTGGTTTTATATCAGTTAGATTTAAACTGTTACCTTTTTTGATTATTGACTGCGGTGTGTTTCCAGTAGCTGAACTTGAATAAAGTTCAACCGATAATTTTCCAGTACTTATAAACGGAATTGTATTTGATAATCTTAACTTAAAACTTTGAGATGCTGAATCTAAAGAAGGAGTTACTCTGATTGCAAATGTTGGTTGGGTAACTGCAATCCCTGTATTGAAAGTAGTTTGATTCATTCCATAACTGCTATCCAAGGATGCTTGTTGGTTATGGATATTTTCAATTACCTGAATTGAATCATCTGTAATAGATAACCCTTTAGTTGCAATTGTAAAAGAATCTGCTCTTACATCATTTGAAGTGTATGGGTAATAATCATCTGCTTGTTGAAGATTCTGAGATTTCCCATCTCCCCCTATCAAAGCATAGTAATTGATTTGCCAATAAGGGTTTGTATCAAAGGAAAACTTAGATGTTGACATTCCGATATCTTTAATTTTCACCCATGCTTCTGGATAGTGATTCATATTAATTTCTATGAACTCACCCTCATAATTTGCTAAAGCCTCATTAACATCTTGTCCAGGTGACAAGCTTGCAATAAATTGTTCTTTGGTTTGTCCATCTTGCTTGTCACTACCTACAACTCTAGTTAATATTTGCCTAGATTGTTCCATTGTCAAATCAGGAATACAACCAGCATATCCATAAAGTCTATAATCTTCAATAGTTTCTAGAGTGCCTTCTGCCCTAGCTGCTTGTTCTTCTGCAGTGCCATATTTATAATAACCTTGAACGCTAAGTCCTTTCAAAACTCTCTTATAGTATTCATTGTCAGTTAAGAAATATTTAGAAGCATTTATATATAAATCTTTTTGTAGCGTATTTTGGTTTGAATCTTCTAAGTTCAATCTAAAAGTATAATCTAAACCAATCTTGTCGCCTGAAACATTTGGATCAATAGCCTCACAAAGCAATGAAAGCTCTTGATACACTTCCATGCCTGATGCTACTGGAAGGGTAATTTCATGATTAGTCAAATTATCAGATGAAAGAATCGCTAAGTCTGTGCTTGGACAATCTGCAGCAAAGCTTGAAATTAATGAGTTACCATCATAATCAAATTGAATTGCTTTTGGATCATAAGTTGTATTCTTTAATAAAATATCTGTTGGTCTTTTTAATAAATAATGCAGCAAGCTTCTATAATTGAAAGGGTCAGAAGTCTTAATTTGCAAGAGTTCATCTAGTCTTACTACAGATAATCTAGCAGATTCAGGAATTGTTGCTATAGCAGCAGCATCAATAGCATCTTTGTATCTTGTATTTCTAGCAAAGTTTAAAAGCTCATAAAAAGCTGGTGTTATTAGCTCAGATACATTTTGATCCTGATTTCCATATTTTGAATAATTTATAGCAACTTTTTCTAAATATATAATACTAGAATCATTGATCACATTAATGAAGTTGTAATGAATACCATCACCTTCAAGAATTCTTTTTGAAAGAGGTATCAAACTTGAATCTTGTACTAATTCAAATACTTCATCTACTGGCCTGCACAAAAGGCATTTAAATAAAATATCGCAAGTGTCAGGAATTATTGGATAATTATCAAAGCTTTCATAACTTTCAATTAATTCTCTGTCAAATGGTAAACCTGAAAATATCCTGTAATTTGCTACTGGTGAATCATATTGAGAACCAAGATTTTCAGTACATATTAAAATTGGCAAAAGTTGATTTACTGCAATACCATTGTATCCAACTAGAGATCCATCTGATCCATGATTAGATTTTGGAATTACTGTATCTAATTTATATCTAAATGGTGCTAATGGTTCTGAATACTCACCATCTTTAAATTGGAATAAAGTTTTATTATATGACGTCAAATATAAATTAGTATCATTATATCCTGTCAAATCATATTCAACATAATTGTTTATAGATTGTTTAAAGAAACTTTTCTTGTTCCAGATAATTAGATTTGAATTAGGAACATCTATGGTTCCATCTGAAGAACTGATTGCAATGTCAGTCATATCATATGAAAGTAAATCATCAACATATGGTGTATGAGAGTTTAAAGTAAGATTATCAGTACTGTTCCAATAAATTGCTATGTGCCACCAGTAATTGTCAGTCCAACTCCAAGTTGATCTTCCTGGAAGATTAATTTCTAAAATCCAATAATCTTCAGTATCCTTAGTAAGGTCATAATTCAACGTATCAGCAAAGAACTCATTGTATGGATAAATTTTAAAATCCAAAGAATACAATTGCTCATAATCACTAGGCAGAGTAATTGATTGCCATGAAGAAGTATAGTTTTGAATCAAATTATCATGAAATAATAATTTAATATCCTGGGGTCTGTCATTTGCTCCATTGATTAATTTAAACCCAGTAAGTACATCTTTATGTAATTTGACTTTTATATTTTTGGTAAGTGTATCAACATTGAAAGGATCAAGTTGCTTTCCATCTCTGTCAATGTCTTCGCCATATGTGTTTCTAATTGATATCCAGCGAGCATTTTCGAATTTAGGAACTGTTTCGTAATCTGCTATGTTTAATGGAGCTGCATAATTTCCTACATATTTGGCTGGAGCTGACAATTGCGCTCGTGCTTCATTGAAGTCTTCAATTGTAGCACTTGAAGGCTCTAAGTACTCACCACCATAAGGCGCATACACTGATGTGTTGTCAGTTCTTGGGTTAGTATAAAGAGTTGGTGGAATATAATCCCCCCAACCATTGTATAGCCAAATACCCCATCCTTCGTATGAAGGTGGCCCATCGTATGAGGGATTCCATGTGCCTGAAGTGTAAATTGGAAATGGCTCTGATAAAGTCCTATTAGGGTTTAATTCTCCTCCTTGGATACCAAAACCAATAGGATCTGCTTCATCAAAAGTTAAAAATCTCGGATCAGAATATCCATCTGTAGATTTTTTTGCTAAATCATAATCATGAAAATTAATTGCAGTTTTGAGACGAGTAAAGGTAGTTTCAGCTTCTAGTTGGGCTCCTCTTGTTTTTGTATTATCCCCAATAGAATTGAAAATTTTATTCTTGGTTTTGCCTAGTAAATTGGCTATTGTAACCAAACCTTTTCTTGTCGTTTCGCTCATATTTAGAATGCCGTTGTTGGTACATTATCAGGACCATATATAGTTTGTTTTACCAATTCTTTTGCACTTAAAGTAATTTGCCCACTCTTAAGTAACGCTTGGCCTCTTCCATCATCTGAAGGCTTATTGTCTGAACAAGTAACATCGTAAAGTAATCTAATTGGCTCTACAAAATCTCTTTGCATAGCTAATATATTATTTTTGGCATTTGTACTTAGTCCTGATACTGTTGTACCTAAACCAACTGCATCATACATTCTTAAAAAAGCTTCTGAAGCTAAACCAGATGCAGGCAAAGTAGGTGCGGTAACTGAAGCATCGTGAGTTTCAGCCCATAAAGTATCAAAATTATTTTGTGCGGCTGTTACATAAGGAGATAACAAAGTTGAATGATCTTCGGTAAAATGCCTTGGAGTAAGTGCAAATTTAGAGCAAATCGGGCATGTTTCAATCACCCACATTCTTCTGTGTCTTCTCAGCACAGCTAACACTAGCCTTGTTGCTTCCTGGACTAATCTTTCAGATATTTCTACATTATCAGCGCCAGCATCAACGCCAATTGTGATTCTATGTTCGTACTCTTGCAAACCCAAGGAAATGTCCTTAATTGGCACTGAAGTTCCATAGAAAATAATAGATAAATTTGATGGTTTGATATCTCTATCACCAAAGTACCATCCTAAAATTGGTCTATCATAAACAACAACTTGATCTTTATTGTTTTTGGGTAAGTCTGTGTAAAGTATACCTTTTAAGGTATCGTATATTCTTTCTACCATTTACTTATCCCTTATTGACTTTTGCCTTTAGATCTTTTTCCTTCAGTAGGGTTAACAGGTATGCCTCTCAATGTAGATCTTACAAATCTATCACCACGAGTATTTCTTTGCCCAAACAGCCTGATTTCACCATTTTGTATTCTTACTAATTCATTCATAGCCCATTCAAAACGATCTTTTTGGGCTTCTGAAAATTGTCTATCTGCCCCTTGAAGTGCTTGTGAATAATACATTTGAGCAGCTAGAATTGCACAAATAACAGGAATCGGATGTGGATAGGCTAAATCACCACCAAGATTCATTTGCTTCAAGGGTACATCATACTGGACTGATAAGTTAGCATCAATTTCAGAAGAAGCTTGTTCTATGAAGAAGTCTAAATCTATATTTGTAGCTGTTTCTGGAGCTGGGTTTCTGAAATTAGGTACTGGATTATCTCCCTCAGCAACTACGTTTGGTGGAAGATATTGTTTTACATCTGAGGTTGAGCAATATGATCTAGACATTTGGCGAGTTTACCTTTGGTGTTAAATATTTTGGTTCGAAATCTTCTCCTTCATTTGGAGCCAACAAACCCATTTCTTCAGCTTTTTTTCTATCAAGCAATGTGAATACATTACTGTCTTCCAATCCATTAGCCGATGTAGCTGCTGAAGAGACGAACTTAGGAAAATCTACATCAAGGTCGTGAAAACCACCGGACTTTGCATTGAATATCTCTACTGCATCTGGTGCATAAGTGCTTCCTTGCAATTTGTCAATGTCATGAACTTTTTGTTTAGTTAAATTAGTAAAAATTACAAACCCGCCCATTTTATGAGCTGCTTCACATGCTTTTGGTAATGTTAAATTCTTTGGAATTGGTTGTTTGATTTTGTAAATATACAATTCTTCGCCAGTGGAACAAATGTATGTTTGACCTGGTAATACTGCAATATCCATTTGTTGTTGTTTTGCCATTTGATATGCAATCCAGCCAACATTTGTAGATTTGTTGCTCAATATTCCTACTACATCCAAGCCTTTAATTATAGCAGCTGTAAGAATTGATTTGATCGTAGAGTTCATGACACTCGTGCTACTAAAAGCAGCTTCGTCATCAACAAAGATACAAGGGTCTATTCTCAAAACATGCTTTCTTAGGGATGTGCATTCTTTGGCAATGTGATACCAGGTTCTTTCCATAATTAAAACATACTATATTTAAGGGTTCAATACCTATCTTTTTGTCCCGCAGTCTGGACAGAACTTTTCCATTCCTGGAAAATTGAATCCACATTCGGTACAAAATTGTGAAAGTTGAGCAGTACCGCATTTCAAACAAAACTTAGCATCTTTGGGTAGTGCATAAAGGCATTGTTTATTAAGGCATTTTTTTAAATGAGTGTGAATATTATTAGATTCATCAACAGTAAGAATATTTGATGATTCTTGTGGCAAAAATGGCTTAGATTTATCTTCTTTGATGTCATCAAGCTCAGCAATTAATCTTGAGAGTAAGCCTGACTCAACTGTCTGAATATTTACTGAATCTATTTTCTCTGGGTTAAAATTGTTTGCGTTTATATGACTATCAACTAATTTTGAAAATTGCTCAGAGTCTAATATACTTGATTTTGGATTGGCAGATATTTCGCCATCATCTCCAACTTCAATATCCATTTCAGAAGGAACGAACTCATTTTCACTTAAAATGGTATGCCCAAACTGATTGACTTTATGTTTGGGCAAATCTTCACGGTATGGGTTTGTAAAAGAAAATCTTAACGATTTAATTTCTTCCTCAGACATTTTAGCTCCCTATCTTTTCTTAGAGCTTTCCTTGTCATTTTTTTGGTAAGAAAAGCCCATGACTTCCAAATCACCAATTTCGTTTTCGGATGTTGTACCTAAAGAATTAACTGCTTCACTCACTGCCTTCATGACATCAGCTGTAGGAAACTTTTCTCCTTTTGGAGCCTTGATGTCGATTTTGAAAGTGTGGATGGTATGGGAATCATCTTCTACGATTGGTTCTACATTATAAGCAGGCTTGGCGAACTTAGCAATGTTTGGGCTTCCATAATCTTGTCCATCAGTGTCCAAAGTTTTGATTGTATTCATTGTTTGAAGCTCATCATAGATCTGTGCAATTCTTTTAGCAAGCTGAGGATCAGTACCATTTGCCTTTGCTTGAGCCTTTTGTAAAGTTGTATTTAGTTCGTTGTTCATGATGCCAATTCCACTCCAAATAGATTTTCTGTTTTTTTACACCCGATATATAAGGGAAGATATATATATACTAATATATTAAGTATAATTATAAATGAATTTGTAAATTTACCTTTTATTATTAAATTTATTAAATTCGAAAATTTCCAAAGCTAAGTATTGGTCTACTTCATTTGAAGATTTAATTATTTCACTGATACTCTTTCCCTTTTCAAGTTCATGAAAAGCAAAAGACCAAACCTTGATTAATTCATTCTTTATCTCTTCTGAACTAGACAATTTGTAATTCTTATATGAATCCTGAATCCAATTAATCATTTCAAGAAATCTTTGTATTACTTCACCATAATTACTTTTTGTAATACTATTTGATTTAGGAGACCATGAAGTACCACAACCATTACTATTGACTGATTGAGGAGCAAACTGATTACCACCAATACAGTTGTTTGAACAATCAGTTGATGATGTAAAAGGACCAGAAATATTACAACCAATGTAACCTGTTGTTATTGGAGTATCACCTATTGCAACTTCCTGACATGCTGTGTAAGGAATAAAAGGATCCATTTCACTTCCGTCACATTGAATGCAATACCATTCTGTTCCAGATGCTACTAGTGAAATAACTGTTGAATAATTCTTTAATGCTTGAACTCCTTGAATATGAATATTTGAAGAACTCAGTTTATTAAACTCTTCATTCCTCAATTTAATTCTGTTGAAGTTAGAATCAATAATCACAAATCCTTCCACTTCTAAAGGATTGTTATTCATCAAAATAATTTGCTTAGCTTCATCTAGATTTTTGACCATTATCTTTTCAGGCCAAAAAACCTTCAATTTTGAATCAAAAACTTCTTTCTCTTCTAATGTGTCAAGATCTATTATTGCAATCAATTTCAGCAATGATTCAGCATAAATTATTGTGTTTCTGTTAAGCTTGGTACATAGCTCAAAAACATATGACTCTCTTTTGTTTAATTCATCAGTAAAATCATTCCATGTCATTCCGTAGTCTGATAATGTTTCTTTGAATAATTCATCCCAAAGAATATTAATTTCCCCTGAGTTTGGAGAAAACACTTTGCATTTTGAATCTACACTGAACCTAGTACCAATATGCCATTGATCATTCCAGTAGTAAATTACAAATAAACAACCATCATATTTTGGTATTGCAAAAGCACTATCCCAGTTGAATTGTAATAATGTGTTTTGACAATGAGCATTTTCTGGTTCAAAGAATGCATCAATAGATTTTGCAATTATGTTCCATGAATGTAGTTCTAAAATTAATGCTCTTGATTCTCTGCATATAGTTTTTGACTTATCTGAGTTTGGAAGATAATTTAAAACGACTGCGTTTAGTTCTTCATTAATTACAAAATCAATATGGTATTCGTTTTTAAGATCATTTAATTTTTTGCCAGATCTTAAATATTTTTGCACTTCTAATTCATTCATTTCTTTATCACTAGTATTTCTCTACCAAAGTCTCTTCCAATTAATTCATATTCAATTTCCAAAGCATTGAATATCACCAAGTTTTCTTTAGATGTGAGAATAACAATTTTCCCTTTATTTAGGATTTGATTGAAAAGATGAAGTTTAATTTTGGTGTTAGGCAAATCATCAAAATGATCATATATCAAGCAATCATATGAGTTACTTTTATTTGCGATTTCTTTCAATGACACCCAATCGTTGTTTGCCAACTTATTTGGAAAGTCTAAATTACCAATACAAAGTATATTTTTAAAATTATTTATATGCAGATAATCTTCAAATAAGTTTCTGTTTAAAGCTTCAAAAGCATCATCGCATTCTTTTTCAACTAAATGCTTATAAACTTTTTTAGTTTCAGGAGCATTTAAATGCAGACATGCATTCTCGATTACTGGTAACCAAAGCAGCTGTTGGTTATATGATAAATCTAATATATGGTAATTTTTTGATCTTATTAATGCTAGATTAATTAATGCTTGCTCTCTTGGTCCAGCTCCATTATTAAAACAAAGATAAAACTGACTTTCTGGAAGCATCTTTTTTAATTCATCTTCTAAAATCATGAATGCTTTTTTGTTTCCAGTAATTACACCGCAATTTAAAATATCGAGATGATTGATTTCTTCATCTGAAAATTTGAGTAGTTTCAAGCATTCTTCATTGCCTCTATAAGCACTCCACTCAGAACTAACCAATTCACCTAGAGAAACTGTGTTTTCTTCTAAGTCTCTGCAAATACCAATCTTGTCTTCAATAAATGCTTCTCTTAAATCTTTTTCAACAATGATGTCGATATCTGAAACTATAAAATATTCAGCATCAATGAACTTGACGATTGTATATGTGGAATCTTTGATATCCACGGTAGTTTTATTTTGGTAATTATTTGTTTTATTTGTTTTTATTACTACTGCATTGAATAATTTTGCTATTTTTCTAATGACAAAAGATTCCTCTTCAATGACAATATAATTTACACAATCTTCTAATTTTGAGTTTTTCTGGAATGTTTTTAAAAACGCATACAGATATCCACTCATGTTTCCTGTAGCAAAAACTACTGATGCATACTTTGATTTTCTTTTTTCAAAATCTAAATTAACGAATGTGTTATTAAAAGGACCTATGTGATAAGCAATTTCATTTTCTGAACACACTGGGTCAATCCATAGGGAATGTGCAATTGGATCACCTTGGCTTAAACATCTCAACTCTAAAATATTAGTGCCTGAAATATCTATGTCAACAGATCTTATTTTTTCGAACTTTCTTACTTTCGAACTATTATATTTTAGTTCTCCATCACAAATTACTTGAAACTCTACCACTGCTTGATCTGAAGAAGAATCGTTTAATCCAATGTAGGAATGAAAAGAATTATATTGTTGATTGAGTTCGTATTTGATTATAGAACTTGCGTGTGCGCTTACAATGTGATGAAAGTTTTGTCCATTCACAGAAGGAATAATTTGATAGCCCATGTCCCCATTGGTTCCTAAGTTTCCATGGGATATCAATGTCTCAATCGGTTTTAAGTTTTCTAGATACATCACATTAAATCCATTCTGCTTTCTGTAAAATTTGGTTTCATAATATTTAGGGCTTCATAGCTTTGATACTTATATAAATCTATATCTTTAAAATACAAAACGTTTCTTTTTTTATTATCTTTATAAATATTTTGATTTTCCAAAGATCTTATGCATTCAGAATCTTTGATGTAATAATCATAATCCTCTAATCTGGTAAAAACTCTTTCGCTTAAAATTGCCCGTATTTTTGAACAATTTTTCATGGACAAAATATATTCTGAGTTTCTTTTGAGATAGTTTTTATGAAACATTCCCATGTTTAACCAGCCCATGTCAGTCATTGACGTGTAGTCTTTTTTGTAATTAAAGTTTTTAATAAAATTAATAAAATTATCTCCAGCTATGCAAGTGTCATGAGTTGAAAACCAAAACTCTGATTGATGATTGCCTTCAATAATTTCAATCAAACCAGTATGATCATAAGAATTGTGATCAACATAAATGGTTTGAACATCTAATAAATTGGTTTCTAATTTATTTTCATACCCACCAACTACTAATAATATTTGAGATTTTGGAAAATTATTATTTTCGACTAAGCTTTCAATTAACTTTTTGGCTGTAATTTTGTAAGAAGTTTTGTAAGAAGAAATTACTATTTTGAAATTACATACATTCATTCACGTATCTAATTTTATACATTTGATTCGAATCTGATAATGAATCTACAATCCATGACCCAGATTTGATATATTTATTATTTTTAGATATTAAGCATTCATATATGATTTGTGATAACGAATTAATTTTTATATCTTTGATAATATTTTTAAGATCATAATTTTTCAAACAAATGCATTGAACATGATGATTAATATAATTGACCTTGTATTGTTTGAAGTTCATGAAGTCAATTTTTGCAGATAGATGAAAAATTAATTGCTCATTCATTTCATCCACTATAGGAGTGAAGTTTAAATCTGCAGCATCGATATAATCGTCTCTCCAAGGTTTTGTAACAATATCAGGAATAAAACCCATCACTTGAGCTAGATATAGTTCATTATTTCCATTACTGTGGCAACAAATACTTATATCCTTGTGATGGGTTTTCATTAAGTTGTTTAAACTTTCTGGTTTTATATAAATAACATTATTATCTAAAAAG
>JACCDW010353766.1_pt1 | contig 22018 bp, 21 predicted proteins | sample 7449781 | NCBI WGS metagenome assembly JACCDW01 (sample SAMN15323449, study PRJNA562643) | freshwater metagenome | isolation source: river surface water | place: USA:Blue River Watershed | collected 2017-08-18
CACATCAAGGACGTGCAGAACCGCATGCCCAACCGCAACGGGATGCTGTTGGACCACGCCATGTGGCCGGGCAAGCGGCTGACTGCGGGCAAGTTGGACGTGAAGGCCAAGGCCTGCATGAACAACTGCGCCACCGAACCCTCGGTGGCCTCGATGTTGCCCGACCATGCGCGCAACGCCCACGGCAACCTGGCCGAGCAGAACCGTCTGGTGGGGGCACAGGTGGGTGCCGACACCACGCGCCCGGCGGGCCCGCAGACGGGGCTGCCCAAGGCGCCGACGCGGGCCACGGCCTTGGCCGCGGGCGGTGCGGCGGCGGGAGTCGCGGGTGGTGCAGCTGCCGGAAGTTCCACCGCGGGTGCGGCCACAGCCGACATCGGCAAGCTGCTCAACCAGCACAGCTGCAACGCCTGCCATGCTCAGGATCGCAAGCTGGTGGGCCCATCCTTCAAGGAGATTGCCAACAAGTACGCCGGCAAGTCCGATGCCGTGGCCTATCTGGCCGGCAAGATCAAGAACGGTGGGGCAGGCGCCTGGGGTCAGATTCCCATGCCCGCGCAGGGCCTGCCCGTCTCCGATGCCCAGACGCTGGCCAAGTGGCTGGCTGAGGGTGGCCGCAAACCCTAATGAGATGCACCGCATAGTGCAATACAGTTGTCCAAAAACGGCCGCAGGCCGATCCCCCCTGATTCCAAGGAGAACATGATGATGCAAACCCGTCGCGAGATGCTGCAACGCAGCGCTGCTGTGGCCGGCATGATGGCCAGCCTGGGCCTGCTGCCGCAGACCGCCCTGGCCAACGCCTGGAACAAGGCCGCCTTCGAGGCCAAGAACATGGCCGAGCTGATGAAGGCGCTGGGCACCTCGGCGCCCACTGAAAGCAAGGATGTGACCATCACTGGGCCCGACATCGCCGAGAACGGCGCAGTGGTGCCCGTGGGTTGTTCCACCTCATTGGCCGGTGTGAAGCGGCTGATGATCCTGGTGGAGAAGAACCCCAACATGCTGTGCGCCATGTTCGATGTCAGCGATGCGGTGGATGCCAACTTCACCACCCGGGTGAAGATGGGACAGTCCTCCGATGTCTACGCGGTGGCCGTCACGGCCGACAACAAGGTGCTCTTCGCCAAGAAGGAAATCAAGGTGACCCTGGGCGGCTGCGGCGGTTGATCCCGCCCGCTCCACCTGTTCACCAACCCCGACACTCAGGAGATCAACATGGCAGATCCGATGCGCATCCGCGCCCAAGCCTCCGGCGACAAAGCCACCGTCCGCGTCCTCATGGCCCACGAAATGGAAACCGGCCAGCGCAGGGATTCCGCTGGCAAGACCATCCCCGCCTGGTTCATCCAGGACGTGGTGGCCAGCCATAACGGCAAGGCCGTGTTCTCGGCCCAGTGGGGCCCGGCCGTGTCCAAGAACCCGTTCCTGCAGTTCACCGTCAAGGGTGCCAAGGCTGGCGACAAGATCAGCGTCACCTGGACGGACAACAAGGGCGACAAGCGCACCGACGAAGCCACGGTCAGCTGACCGTGGTCACGGCGGCGCGCCAGGCGCCCTTGTTGTGGAGTACACCGGAGACAAACGCATGAATCAGCCTAACGCTTCCTCGCCGAGGGCCGCAGCGGCTCTTGCCCTGGCCATCCCCCTGATGGCCTTTGCCCAGACCAAGTCCGCCAGCGACGGCATTGCCGAGTACCGCAAGATGCTTGAGGACGGCAACCCGGCCGAACTCTACGAGGCCAAGGGCGAGTCCTTGTGGAAACAGGCCCGAGGCCCGAAGAAGGCCACGCTGGAGAAGTGCGACCTGGGCCTGGGCCCTGGTGTGGTCAAGGGTGCCTGGGTTCAGCTTCCGCGCCATTTCGCCGACACCGGCAAGGTGCAGGATGTGGAGTCGCGCCTGGTCACTTGCATGGCCACCCTGCAGGGCTTCAACGCCGATGAACTGGTGAAGACGCCCTTCGGCCGCGGCGAGATGGCCAACATCACGGCCTTGGCCACCTGGATCGCCGCCGAATCCCGCGGCATGAAGTTCAACCTTCCGCAAGGGCACCTGGAAGAGCAGCGCTTCTACGAACTGGGCAAGCGAGCCTTCTTCTTCCGCGGGGGGCCGATGGATTTCTCTTGTGCGTCGTGCCACTCGGTGGATGGCAAGCGCATCCGCCTGCAGGAGTTGCCCAACCTCACCAAGAACCCGGGTGATGGCATCGGCTTTGCGGCCTGGCCGGCTTACCGGGTCAGCCAGGGCGCGATGTGGAGCATGCAGCTTCGTTTGAACGACTGCTACCGGCAGCAGCGTTTCCCCTATCCCGGCTTCGCCTCGGACCTCACCGTGGCCTTGGGCGTCTACATGGGCGTCAACGCCAAGGGCGCGGAGTCCATCGCCCCGGCCATCAAGCGCTGATTGCGCCCACGCACAGGAAACGCGAACATGAACCAGCCTCTGAACACCTTGCGCAACTTCCTGGCCGCACGCTCGGTGCGGTCCACCGCCTTGCTCATCACCGCAGCCGCAGCAGCCGCCACGGCCGTGGGTTGCGCCTCGTTGCCTTCGCCGCGGGAGCTCGACGCGCAGGCCGGCGCCATGATCAAGGCGGCCTTCCGCGATGAGGGTATCGCCAAGGTCGACCGCATCCAGCAGGATCTGGCGCAGTCGGCTTGTTCCTCTGACAAGTTGCCCCCGCCCGAGACCATGCAGAAGGTCATGCAGGAGGCCATGGCCACGGTGAAGTGGCCCGCCGGCGGCAAGTACCTCGGCGACTGGAAAGAGGGCGAACGCTTGGCACAAGGCGGACGCGGCATGACCTGGACCGACCGGACAACCGACCCCAAGAGCAACGGCGGGCAGTGCTACAACTGCCACCAGATCAGCAAGGCCGAGATCAGCTACGGCACCATTGGCCCAAGCCTTTATCAGTACGGCAAGCTGCGCGGCGTCAGTGACCCCAACAGCCCCGCTGCCGAGCCCATCCTGAAGTACACCTGGGCCAAGATCTGGAACAGCAATGCCTACATGGCCTGTTCGGGCATGCCGCGCTTCGGCCACGCCAAGCTGCTCGATGAAGACCAGATCCGCCACGTCATGGCGCTGCTGCTGGACCCCAAGTCGCCGGTCAACACCCAGTAGTGGCTTGAACCGAAGAATGGGGTCAGCGGACCCCATTTTCATTTTCATAACATCAGTGAGTGCTTATTCATGAACCTGAGCAAGCGGGAATTCCTTCAGCTGCTGGGCGCGGCCAGTGCAGCGGGCCTGGCCCTGGGGCGCCATGCACAGGCTGACGCACAGTCGGCGCAAGCGGGGCTTTACGACATCAAGCCCTTCGGCAACGTCAGCCTATTGCACATGACCGACTGCCACGCGCAGCTCAAGCCCATCTATTTCCGCGAACCCAGCGTGAACATGGGCGTGGGCTCGATGAGGGGCCAGTTGCCCCATCTGGTGGGAGAACAGCTGCTCAAGGCCGTGGGGGTGAGTGCCGGCACGCCATTGGCGCATGCCTACACCTACCTCGACTTTGAAACCGCCGCGCGCCGCTACGGCAAGGTGGGCGGTTTTGCGCACCTGGCCACCCTGGTCAAGCAACTCAAGGCCAGCCGCCCTGGCGCGCTGCTGCTGGATGGAGGCGATACCTGGCAGGGCTCGGCCACCTCGCTGTGGACCAACGCGCAGGACATGGTCGATGCGTGCAAGCTGCTGTCCGTGGACGTGATGACCGGCCACTGGGAGTTCACCTACGGCATGAAGCGCGTGAAGGAGATCGTCGAGAAGGATTTCGCAGGTCAGTCCGCGCCGGGCACGCCGGGCGGTGCCCACCGGGTGGACTTCGTCGCGCAGAACGTGCGTACCACCGATTTCGATGACCCCGTCTTCAAGCCCTATGTGATCCGACCCATCAACGGGGTGCCGGTGGCCATCGTGGGCCAGGCATTCCCCTACACCCCGATCGCCAACCCGCGCTACATGGTGGCCGACTGGAGCTTCGGCATCCAGGACGAGAACATGCAGAAGGTGGTGGATGAGGCACGTGCCAAGGGTGCTCAGGTGGTGGTGGTGCTCAGCCACAACGGCATGGATGTCGACTTGAAGATGGCCGGCCGCGTACGCGGCATCGATGCCATCATGGGTGGCCATACGCACGATGGCGTGCCGGTGGCCATCCCGGTGAAGAACCCCGGTGGCACCACGCTGGTCACCAACGCCGGCAGCAACAGCAAGTTCCTGGGGGTGATGGACTTCGAGGTCAAGGGCGGCAAGGTCACCGACTACCGCTACCGCCTGCTGCCGGTATTCGCCAACCAGCTCAAGGCCGATCCCGAAATGGACGCGCTGATCAACAAGATCCGCGCCCCCTTTGAGGCCAAGCTCAGGGAGAGGCTGGCCGTCACCGACGGACTGCTCTACCGCCGCGGCAACTTCAACGGCAGCTGGGACCAGTTGATCTGCGACGCGTTGATGGACGTGCAGGGTGCCGACTTGGCCTTCTCGCCCGGCTTCCGCTGGGGCACCTCGTTGCTGCCCGGCGATGTGATCACGCGCGAGCTGATGATGGACCAGTTGGCGATCACCTACCCGTACGCCACGGTCACCAACATGAGCGGCGAGATGATCAAGACGGTGCTGGAAGACGTCGCCCACAACCTCTTCCACCCCGGCCCGTACTACCCGCAAGGCGGCGACATGGTCCGTGTGGGTGGGCTCACCTACACCTGCACCCCGGGCGAAAAGATGGGCAGCCGTATCAGCGACATGCGCCTGAAGGGCCAGTTGATCGAAGCGGGCAAGACCTACAAGGTGGCCGGCTGGGCGCCGGTGGCTGAAGAGGCCAGTCGGGCCGGAAACAAGCCGGTGTGGGACGTGGTGGAGCAGTGGCTGAAGTCCCAGGGCGGCCGCGTCAAGCCGCGCCGGATCAACACGCCCAAGCTGATGGGCATGCAGGGCAACCCGGGCATCGCCTAACAAAAAGGGCACCCGAGGGTGCCCTGCTGGATGGATGGGTGTCCGCCCGTCACGCGCGCAACATGTCGGCCCAGATGTTGTCTGCCCAGCCCAGGGCATAGCGGCCCTCCAGTTCGCTGGCCGCAGCCGACACACCGCCCGAACCGGGTACGGTCAGGAAGGTCTTCTGCTCGGCGTTGTACTGGTGCACCGAGGCCACATGCACCACCTCGGTCTTGGACACAAAGCTGTAGCAGGTGTTCATCACCACCGGGGTGGCGTTGACCGGCAGGCCCTTGAGCTGGTTGATGATGGCCGCAGCCGCCACCTTGGCGTGCTGGTTGGCCATGTGGCCGCTCTTGGGCATCAGCGGCGCGCTCATGGTGGCATCGCCCAGCACATGGATGTTGGCCACGGCCGTGCTTTCCATCGTCAGCCAGTTCACGCCCACCCAGCGGTTGTTCATGTTGACCAGGCCCGCCTGGCGCGCAATGTCGCCCGCGCGCTGCGGCGGGATCACGTTGATCACGTCGGCCTTCACATCCTCGAACTCGAGCTTGGCCACGCCGTTGCCCGCGTCCACCTCGCGCAGTTCGGCATTGGCGCGGTACTCCAGGGTGCCGCTGTAGCGGTCCTTGAAGGCCTTCTCGAACAGGCCCTTCTTCGAGACGATCTCGGGGTTTCCGTCCAGCACCAGCACCTTGCTGCGCGGCTTGTGCTCTTTGAGGTAGGCGGCCACCATGCAGGCGCGCTCGTAGGGGCCGGGCGGGCAGCGGTAAGGGGCTCTGGGAATGGAGATCGCCACCACGCCGCCGTCGCGCATCGCGGTGAGCTGTTGGCGCAAGGCCACCGTTTGCGGGCCGGCCTTCCAGCTGTGCAGGAACCTCGCCTGAGCCGCGGGGGTGGCCAAGCCGGCCACGGCGTCGTTCATGAAGTCCACGCCCGGCGAAACCACCAGGCGGTCATAGGGCAGTTGCGTACCGTCGGCCAGGCGCACCCGCTTGCCGGCCGCGTCAATCGCGGTCACCTCGCCCTGCACCACCTTGATACCCATGGCTTTGAGGCCGCCATAGCCCTTGGTGACGTCAGCGATCTGTTTGTAGCCACCCAGCACGAGGTTGGAGATGGGGCAGGACACGAAGTTGGCGTTGCGCTCCACCAGGGTGACATCGATGTTGCCGCCCCACATCTTCAGGTAATGGGCGGCGGTGCTGCCGCCGAAGCCGCCACCAATCACCACCACGCGGCCGATGGAGGGGCCCGAATCGGTGCTGGCGCAACCGGCCAAGGACAGGCCCGCCAGGGCCGAGCCAGCGCCCAAGAGGCGGCGGCGTGAAATCGTGTTCATCGACATGTTGGGTTCCTTCACTTCTTCGCGGGCTTCTGGGCAGCGAAGTACTCGGCGATCAGCTTGATCTGCTCGTCGGTATAGCCCTTGGCGATCTGGTGCATGATGGTTGTATTGGGGATGGAGCCCGCCTTGAAGGCGGCCATCAGGGACACCGTGTTGGCGGCCGGCACGCCCGCCAGGGGCTTCATATCCTTGCCCACCACGTTGCCGTTGGTGCCGTGGCAGTTCGCACAGGTCGCTGCCAGGTTTCGGGCCAGGTTGACATCGGTCTGGGCTGTGGCCCAGGTGGAGGCCATGGCCATTGCGGCGATGGCCAGGTTTCGGCTCAAGGACATCTTGGGTTCTCCTGGTTCAAATCGTCTCCAATATTTTGCGACAGGGTTCTAACCTTTAGGCACCTGATCGGTGGGCTTGCGAACGGGGCTTGGAGTGTCGTCAAATATCAGTCCGATTGAATGTAGTGTGCGTATCCCATGCCCGCCATCGTGAAAACCCTTCCCAACCCGGACTCCCCTGTCGGGCACGCCGGTCGCCGCGGCGCGCTCGGGGCGATAGGCCGCTGGTTCTGGGCGGGAGCAGCCGGAGTGGCCTGTCGCGCCGCAGGGGCGCAATCTGCCGAGGCCCCAGCCGGGCAGATGGTGCGGTGGCCCGCGGTCAGGCTGATCGACGGCAACAGCTGGGCGGCGGAGGGTGGGCGACCTCAGGTGGTGGTGTTCTGGTCTGTCACCTGCCCTTTCTGCGTGCGCCACAACGCGCATGTGCAGCGACTGTACGAACGGGTGCAGCGACAGGGTGGCCCGCAGATCCTGAGCGTCAGCCGGGACCGTGACCCGGCGGCGGTCGCGCGCTACCTGACGCTCAACCGTTATACATTTCCAGTGACCCTGGAACATGAGCCCTTGCGTGCGGCCCTTTCGGCACGAAAGTCGATTCCCCTGACCGTTCTCGTGGACCGCACGGGTCGCATTCGACAGTCGATCCCGGGCGAAATGTTCGAAGACGACGTGCTGGAGTTGCAGGGCCTGGGCTGAGCACGAAACAAGGACACCCCAATCATGAAGTCTTCACAAACCCTTCGACCGAGCGCAGCGGCCTGCCTGTGGGTGGCGCTTGCGGCCTTCTGGCCGGCAGCGGGTTGGGCGCAGGCGGGACCACTCTTCAAGGACGCTGACCTGCCCCTGGGCGTCAAGCTGATCGCCGAAAACAAGTGTTCGGTCTGCCACGCGCGTCGGGTGGGCGGCGACGGCAGCGCCATCTACCGGCCAAAGGGCAAGATCAACACGGCCGGCCTCCTGCGCGGCATGGTGGACTATTGCAGTACGGAGCTCAACTTGGGGCTCTTTCCGGAGGAGGTCACCGCCGTGGCCGCTGTGCTGGACCGCGACCACTATCGGTTTGAGTCAAAGCCGACGGCCAAGCGCTAGTGCGCTCTTGCATATTCGTTGTTTCGAATAAACTTCGGCTATGTCCCAAGTCACCCACGCCGGCGAACCCGAACTCGACCAGGATCGCGTCTTTGAGACAGCGGCTGAGCTGTTTGCCATCCTGGCCACACCGGTGCGGCTGAAGATCATCAGTGCGGTGTGCCAGGACGAGAAGAACGTCTCGGAATTGCTGGAGCTGATCGACACGACCCAGCCCAATATGTCCCAGCACTTGGGCACGCTTTACCGCAGCGGCATCCTGGCCAAGCGGCGCGAGGGCACGCAGATCTACTACCGCCTGCAAAGCGAGCGTGTGGCCACCTTGTGCCGCGCGGTGTGCACGCAGGTGGCCATCGAGCTCGATGAGGTCGACGACATCGACAGCAGCGACCGCTTGCTGCCTTCCTCCCAGCGCTGAACCACCCCTTCGCGATGCACGGCGCATCGATCTGAACCGATGGTGTTGAGCCGAAGATCCATTCTGACGGCCGCCGCCGTCACCGGCGTTGGACTCGCGCGCCCCATGGCGGCACTGGCCATCGAAGCCCACGACTTCATCTCCGGCTCACCGGTGCCGGACCTGCCGCCCGTGCAACTGTCGCCGCGCGTGTGGATGATTCAGGCCCCCGATGGATTCCCCACTCCTGAAAATCGCGGCCTCATGGCCAATGTCATCTTCGCCATCGGCCCCAGTGGTGTGGTGGTGATGGACTCCGGTTGCTCTCTGCAGATCGGCGAGATGGCCATCCGGATGATCAGAAGCCTCACGGCGCAACCGGTGGTGGCCGTGTTCAACAGCCACTACCACGGTGATCACTGGTTGGGTAATCATGCCTTTGTGAAGACCTATGGTCCTCAGCTTCCCATCTACGCCCTACCGCACACGCAGTTGATGATCCGCGGCACGGAGGGCAGCCTGTGGAAGAGCTTGATGGAACGGTGGACCAACCAGTCCACCGCGGGAACCGAGGTCGTGGCGCCCAACCGCACAGTCCAGCCTGGACAGGTGCTCGCCATCGGTGGGCTGCGCTACCGGATGCACCACTATGGCACGGCTCACACCCCGTCGGACCTGAGCGTGCAGGTGCTGGAAGAGGGTCTGACCTGCGTGGGGGATGTGGCCATGGGCAACCGAATCGCCAACATCGACGATGGCTCCTACCCGGGCACCCTGGCCTACTTCGACAAGCTCAGCGCGCAGGCCGGCGCGGGGCAGCTGTGGGTGCCCGGGCATGGCGCAGCCTCCAAGGACCTTCTGCGGGCCTACGGTGCCTTTCTGCGCGGCATCTGGGAGAACTGCCTTCAGGCGGTGAAGGCGGACAAGACCGAGGCACAGGCCAAGGCCATGGTGCTGGCCGACCCGCGCGTGGCCTCACGTGCCGCGACCATGCAGGGGTTTGCCGGCAACATCGGGAAGTATGTGAGCCTGGCCTATCTCGAAGCGGAGAAGGAAGCCTTCTAGCGCCCAGGGCGTCAAGCCTCCGGGCATTCCCCTATCCCCGTTCTGGCACGCTCGTCGTCGCGTAAGCTGCGCGCCTTTGCAACACGACGAGTTGACGATGTCCGACTTCTTCGCCTCGAACCGTTCCGCCACTGCCTCGCCCGCCCGCAGCCGCTGGTCACGCAACCTGGCCGCCCTCGGCCTGTCGGCCCTGTTGGCCGCCTGCGCGGGCATGGCGCCGCCCGGTGGCACAGGGTCTGCGGCCGGCTCCGGCGCGGTCATTGCGCCCAACGCCAACCTGCTGGTGCAGGGCATTCCGCCCATCCCGGCCTCTTTGGCTGCGCAGGTGGACAAGTACACGGACTTCCGCGGCCACGGTTTCGTGACCTGGCACCCCACGAAGGCCGAGATGATCGTCTCCCATCGCGCGCCCGGCTCCAGCGTCAACCACTTGTTCCGCCTGGCTGCACCCATGGGCAAGCTTGAGGCGCTGACCGACGGGCCGGACCCGGTGAGCTCAGCCCACTACGAACCCAAGGAAGGCCGCTTCCTGATCTATTCACAGGCCAGGGGCGGCAACGAGGTGTCGCAGTTGTACCGACTGGACCTGCCGTCTCGACAGTCCACCCTGCTGACCAACCCCGACGAACGCCACTCGTTCGAGACCTGGTTCAGCAGGAGTGGCCGCTTCCTGTTCAGTTCGGTGCCGCTGGACCGTACCGCGCGCGGCGGCACGCGCAGCACCGTCAGCACCGTGCTGCGCAGCATGGACCCGATGAACCCGGCTGACATCAAGGTGATGGCCGAATTGCCCGGCACCGGCTGGAACGCCGGTACGCTGAGCAAGGACGAGAAGACGCTGATCGTCAACCGGTACATCTCGGCCAATGAAAGCCAGGTGTGGCTGCTGGACGTGGAAAGTGGCCAGCGACGCCAGGTGCTGCCGGCGCCGGGCTCCAATGTGCGCGGCGTGCACGGGGCCACGCGGTTCCTGCCCGACGGGTCGGGTCTGCTCGTGGCCACCGACCGATTCGGCGAGTTCCGCGAACTGGCCACCTTCGACTTCAAATCCGGTGAGCTCAAGCGCATCACAGGGCACATTCCCTGGGACGTGGCGGGTGCAGCCATGAGCTACGACGGCAAGTTGCTGGCGGCCTCGGTGAACGTGGACGGCAAGGATGAGCCGCGTTTTTTCGATCCGGCGCGCAACTGGGCCGAACGCAGCTACAAGGGCCTGCCCGAAGGCAGCGTGGGCGCCATGCGATTCCACAAGAAGCAGCCGCTGGCGGCCTTCGGTGTGAATGGTGCCAAGGGTCCGGGCCAGATCTACACGCTGGATGCGGCCAGCGGCAAGGTCACGCAGTGGACCAAGGCCTACGCCCACCCCGATGTGGACACCGCCTCGTTCACCGAACAGCAGATCATCCGCTGGAAGAGCTTTGACGGCCGCACCATTTCTGGCCTCATCTCACGCCCGCCGGCCAAGTTCACCGGCAAGCGCCCGGTGCTGATCAACATCCACGGCGGCCCCGAGGCGCAGGCCAAGGTGGGCTTCCTGGCGCGCAACCAGTACTACGTGCAGGAACTGGGCGTGACGCTCATCCAGCCCAATGTGCGCGGCTCCACCGGCTACGGCAAGACCTTCGTGGCGTTGGACAACGGACGCCTGCGCGAAGACTCGGTCAAGGACATCGGTGCCCTGCTGGACTGGATCGCGCAGCAACCCGACCTGGATGCCTCGCGCGTGCTGGTCACCGGTGGCAGCTACGGCGGCTACATGAGCCTGGCCGTGGCCACCCACTATGCCGACCGCATCGCCGGCAACATCGACGTCGTGGGCATCTCGCACTTCGTGACCTTCCTGGAAACCACGGAAAGCTACCGGCGTGACCTGCGCCGCGTGGAATACGGCGACGAGCGCGACCCGGCCATGCGCGAGTTCCTGCACAGCATCTCGCCGCTGACCAACGCGCACAAGATCAAGAAGCCGATGTTCGTGGTACAGGGCAAGAACGATCCGCGCGTGCCTTGGACCGAGGCCGAGCAGATCGTGGCCAAGGCCCGAGCCAATGGCACGCCGGTGTGGTACCTGCGAGCCGAGAACGAAGGCCACGGCTTCGCGCGCAAGGAGAACGCCGACTTCCAGTTCTACGCGACCATCCTGTTCATGCGCGAGACGATCCTGAAGTAGAGGCCTACTGCAGGGCCTACAGGGCCCACGCAGGCTATTGGGAGACTTCCACCCAATCGGCCTGCGCCAGTTCCACCAGGCGCGCCACTGGCAGCCGCACCGCCGAGTTCACCGACCCGGCGGCCGGCACCACCTCGTCGAAAGCCTTCAGCGAGATATCGGCGTAGATCTTGAGCGGGTGTGCGAGACCGAAGGGGCACACGCCACCCACCGGGTGGCCGGTCCAATGCACCACTTCCTCGGCGTTGAGCATCTTGGCCTTGGTCTTGAACCGTGCCTTGTATTTCGGGTTGTCGATGCGCGCATCGCCGCCCAGCATCAGCAGGATCACCTCGTCGCCCAGCCAAAGGGAAAGCGTCTTGGCGATCTGCCCGGTGGCCACCCCATGAACCGCGGCGGCCTCGGCCACGGTGGCGGTTCGCTCGGGCGTTTCAATGACCTGAAGGTCGGGTGCGTGGTGCGCCAGGAAGGCGCGGACGGATTCGAGGCTCATGGTGGATTCAAGGTTGGGCGCCCGTTTTGGTGCGCACCAAAACGGGCGAAGGGCGGTGGGCTGAACTGGTGCATGTCCTGGACAAAAGTGCCCTATTCTGATCTGAGTTGGGTTATTTCTCTCTACAGAAGGATGGTATGCGAGTTGCTTATTAGCGTTTGTCCACCACAAACCGGAGCTGACCATGCAACTCAATCGACGTTCCCTGTTGACCAAAGGCGCCGTGGCCGGCGCCGCGGGTGCCGCCTTGGCGGCCCCGGCCATCGTGACGGCGCAGTCCACCATCACCTGGAAAATGACCAGCGCCTATCCCAAGGGATCGCCCTTCTACATGGATGGCCCCGGCAGCGCCACAGACCTTGCCAAGCGCGTGGAAGCGATGTCCGGTGGGCGCATGAAGATTCAGGTCTTCGGTGCGGGCGAACTGGTGCCGGCTTTCGAAGGCTTCGATGCCGTCCGCGCCGGCACGGTGGAAATGAACCACGCCAACGCCTATTTCTGGACGGGCAAGACCTTTGCCGCCCAGTACTTCACCGCTGTGCCCTTCGGCATGAATTTCCAGGGCATGAATGGCTGGCTCTATGACGGTGGGGGCATCGACTTGTGGAACGAGGTGTACGCACCGTTCGGGATGATCGCCATGCCCTGCGGCAACACCGGGGTGCAGATGACGGGTTGGTTCAAGAAGGAGATCAATTCCGTGGCCGACCTCAAGGGCCTGAAGATGCGCATCCCGGGACTCGCTGGCAAGGTGTACGCCGCCCTGGGCGTTGACGTCAAGGTGCTGCCCGGTGGCGAAATCTTCCCCGCGCTGGAGCGCGGCGTGATTGACGCGGCCGAGTTTGTGGGGCCCTTCCAAGACCGTCGCTTGGGCCTGCACAAGGCGGCCAAGTTCTACTACACCACCGGCTGGCACGAGAGCGCCACGGTCAGCGAACTGCTGATCAACCGGGCAGCTTGGCAGAAGTTGCCCAAGGAGTTGCAGGCCATCGTCGAGAACGCCGCGGCGGCTTGCAACGTGATCAGCGAAGGTTGGTGCCAGCGGGCCAACTCGGATGCCATGGAAGACCTGATCAAGAACCACAAGGTGGTGGCCAAGCCCCTGCCCGACTCGGTCATCAAGGCCCTGCGCACCGAGACCGACAAGGTCCTGGCCGAAGCCGCCGCCAAGGATCCGCTCGTGAAGAAGGTGCATGACTCCTACATGGGCTTCAAGGCGAAGTTTGACCGGTGGAGTGAGATCAGCGAAGAGGCCTATCACATCAAGGTCCGCGGCTGATCGGTCGACCATGAGCACCCCACCGCCCTTGGAGCGGTGGACCCTGCGCGTCGAGCGCTTCATCGACGCGGTGGGCCACCTCACGCTCTGGATTGCCCTGGGCATGATTGCCCTCGTGGCCACCAATGTGGTTCTGCGCTACACGATGAGCCTGGGCTCGGTGTGGGCGCAGGAACTTGAGTGGCATCTGCTGGCCGCGCTCATTCTCTTGGGGATGTCCTATGCCCTGCAGCGCGGGGACAACGTGCGCGTGGATGTGTTCTACGCCGGCTACTCGCCGCGCAAGAAGTTCGTCGTGGATGTGGTTTCGCTGCTGCTTCTTCTGGCGGTCTCTCTGCTTCTGATCAAGCTCAGCATCCCGTACGTCAGGCAGGCCTGGGCGATCAATGAAGTTTCGCCCGACCCTGGCGGCATCCCGATGCGCTGGTTCATCAAGGCCTTCATCCCTTTGGGCTATGTGCTGCTTGTGCTGCAGTGCCTGGCCGCCCTGGCCCGCCGATGTCTCACCGAGCAGGCGCGGCTTCAAGCCGCGCCCCACACCCCTGCAACTGCAGGCTGATCGCCGATGTTCGAACTTCAAACCCTGGCCCTGCTGATGCTGGCAGCCTTTTTTGTGCTGCTGATGATCGGCATCCCCGTGGCCACCACGCTGGCGGTGGTGGGCTTCGTCTTCGGCTGGCTCGGCTTCGGAGACGGCCTGTTCAACCTGCTGCCCGCGCGCTTCTACGGCATCGTGGCGGGTTACCAGTGGATGGCTATTCCGCTGTTCGTCTTCATGGGCGTGATGCTGGAGAAGAGCCGACTGGCCGACGACCTGCTGGACGTGATGGGCCTGGTGGCCGGGGGCGTGCGTGGCGGCATGGGCGTGGGCATCATCCTGTTTGGCGTGTTGATGGGGGCGACCACCGGCATCGTGGGCGCCACCGTCATCACCTTGGGCCTGCTCACGCTGCCCACCCTGATTCGGCGGGGCTACGACAAGGGCATCGCCTGTGGTGCCATCTGCGCATCGGGCACTTTGGGCCAGATCATCCCGCCCAGCCTCATCCTCATCCTGTTGTCCGACATCATGCAGTTGAGCGTGGGCACGCTGTTCGCAGCGGCGGTGATGCCGGGTCTGATGCTTGCGGGCCTGTACATCGTGTATCTGCTGGTGCGCGGGTGGATGAACCCGAACCTGATGCCGCCCATTCCCCTAGAAGAGCGCTCGCAGGTCAGCCGCCAGGAGCTCTTCAAGCGCTTCTGGAAGGTGGTGGTGCCGCCCATCCTGTTGGTGGTGGCGGTGCTGGGGGCCATCGTCGGTGGCGTGGCTGCGCCCACGGAAGCCGCTTCAATGGGCGCGGTGGGTGCGGTGCTCATCACCATCGGTGCGCGGCGCTTTTCGCTGAAAGTGCTGAAGGACGTGGCCCTGGAGACTTCCAAGATCACCGCCATCATGATGTTCATCCTGATGGCTGCGCAGGTCTTTGCCCTGGCCTTCCGCGGCCTGCAGGGAGAAGAGCTCATCACCAAGATGTTCGATGTGCTGCCTGGCGGGGTGAACAGCGACATCTGGTTCATGATGTTCCTGATCTTCATCTTGGGCTTCTTCATCGAGTGGATCGAGATCAGCTACATCGCGGTGCCTTTGTTCATGCCGGTGCTGATTGCGCAGGGGGTGGATCCGGTGTGGCTGGCCATGCTCATCACGGTGAACCTGCAGTCCTCCTTCCTCACGCCGCCCTTCGGCTGGGCCCTGTTCTATCTGAAAGGGGTGGCGCCGCCTGAAGTCACCATCAAGGACATCTACCGTGGCGTGGTGCCCTTCATCATCCTGCAAGCGGTGGCCCTGGCGCTCGTGTTCTTCTATCCCCAGATAGCCCTGTGGCTGCCTAAGGCGATCGGCTGGGACTAGGATCGAACCATGCAATCCACCATGGGCACCCGCGGCATTGCCGTTGCCCCCCATTCCCTGGCCGCGCAATCAGCGCTGGATGTGCTGCGCGAAGGCGGCAATGCGCTGGAGGCCATGATCGCCGCGGCGGCCACGATTGCGGTCGTCTATCCCCACATGAACGCCATAGGCGGTGATGGGTTCTGGGTTATTCGCGGCCCGGGGGGAGTGCCTGGCGGCATCGATGCCAGCGGGCGCAGTGCTCGGGCGGCCACGCGCCAGTGGTATGCCAAGCGCGGCATCGCGGGCAGCATCCCCTTTCGCGGCGGCATGGCCGCGCTCACCGTGGCAGGCACCGTATCGGGTTGGGGGGCGGCCCATCGGCTGTCGCAGCAGTCCCTGGGCGGTCGACTGCCGCTGTCGCGCTTGTTGGCCGATGCCATCCACCACGCCCTCAGCGGCATGCCCACCACACTCAGCCAAAGCGCGCTCACGGCGGCCAAGCGGACGGACATCGAGCACGCGGCGCCTGGTTTTGCCGAGACTTTCCTGCCGGGTGGGCAGCCACCCGTGGTGGGCAGCCTCTTCAAGCAGCCGCGGCTGGCGCGCACGCTTGAGCGCATCGCCGCCAAAGGCACCGACGAGTTCTACCGCGGCGCGCTGGCCCGAGAAATGGCCGCTGAACTGAAGGTGGTGGGCAGCCCCCTGACGCTGGACGATCTCAACGCCCACCACGCGAGTTTGGTGGATCCGCTCACCCTGAGTGCCCACGGTGCCCGGCTGCACAACATGGTGCCGCCCTCGCAGGGTGTGGTTTCATTGATGATCCTGGGCCTGATGGAACGCATGCTGGCGGTTCACGATTGGCGCCAGGGTCCGGAAAGCCCGGCCTTCCTGCATGCCCAGGTGGAAGCCACCAAGCGGGCCTTCAAGGTGCGCGACGCGCACCTGACCGACCGCGCCTTCATGAAGGTGAGTGCGCAAGACCTGCTGAAACCGGCCTTCCTGGACAGCCTCTTGGCCGACTACCAGCCGCAGCAGGCCCTGCCCTGGGGTCGCAAGACCGACCCTGGTGACACCATCTGGATGGGCGTGATCGACCGACACGGCGTGGCGGTGTCCTTCATCCAGAGCATCTATCACGAGTTCGGCAGCGGTGTGGTCCTGCCCGGCACCGGTGTGAACTGGCAGAACCGTGGCTGCAGCTTCTCGTTGGACCCCTCGCACATCAACACGCTCGAGCCCGGCAAGAAGCCCTTCCATACATTGAACGCAGCGCTGGCCGAATTCGGCGATGGACGCTTTGCGGTCTACGGCACCATGGGCGGCGATGGCCAGCCCCAAACGCAGGCCACCTTGTTCAACCGCTGGCGCCATTTTGGTGACCATCCGCACCAGGCGGTAAACCGCCCGCGTTGGTTGTTGGGCCGCACCTGGGGCAATGCCAGCGACACGCTCAAGCTGGAGTCACGTTTCGACCCGGCCGTGGTTCAGCAATTGCGCACCTGGGGCCATCAGGTGGAGACCATCGGTGCCTGGGACGAGGCGGTTGGCCACGCCGGCATGCTGGTGCGCCACGCAAACGGCGTCCTCGAAGGCGGCTTTGATCAGCGCTCGAACGGGGGCGTGGCCGCCTTCTGAAGCCGCGGCGTGCCCGCTTTCAGAAAGCCCCACTGCACCAACAGCGCCAGCCCGGCGGCCGGCAGTGCGCCTGCCAGCATCAGTGCCACATCGTTGACGGCCAAGCCCGCCACGATGCGCTCGCCCAGGCCGCCGGCACCCACGAAGGCTGCCACTGTGGCCGTGCCCACGCCGATTACCGCAGCCGATCCAATGCCCGCCCGTATGACCGGCCAGGCCAATGGGACTTCGATGTGGTGCAGCACCTGGACCGGTCGCAAGCCCAGGGCCAGGCCGGCCTGTCGTGTGCCGGCGCTGACCTGACACAGCCCGGCGTGGGTGCTGCTGATCACCGGCAGCAGGGCATACAGGAACAAGGCCGCCAAGGCGGGCGCGAAACCGATACGGCCCATCGCGGCGATCAGCAGTGCCAACAAGGCCAGCGAGGGAATGGTCTGCAGGGTGCCCGCAGCCCCCAAAATCCACGGCGCAGTCCGCGGCCGCCGTTGGGCCATCAGCCCCAGGGGGGCGCCCACCCCGATAGCCATACCGGTAGAGGCCATCACCAGCACCAGGTGCTCCACCAGCAGGCGCGGCAGGTCGCGGGCGAACAAGCGCGCAGTGAAGGAGGGTGTCTCTTGGGCATGGGCGACCTGTGCCATGGGCCGGGCCACGCCCAACGATTCCAGCGCGCGTGCGGCCACGTCTTCGAAGCGCTGTCCGCTCTCGGCTTGCGCATTCAGTGCAGCCATGCGCGCTGCGTCCAGGCGACCTTGCAGCACCATCAACGGCGACTCGTCCACACTCAGGCGCATCAGCAACACCGCGTCATAACGCGGAAACACGCCACGGTCGTCTTCCAAGAGAACCAGCCCGAGCCGCGCCACCGCCGCGTCCGTGGAATACGCGTCCATCAGGTCGGCTTGCCCCAGCGCAACCGCCTGGTAAGCCAAGCTGTGTTCCAGGCCTCGCCCGGGCTGCAGCTGCAGCCCGTAGCCCTGCGCAATTGCCGGCCAGCCGTCGCGCCGTGCCGTGAATTCCTGGGTGAAGGCCGTGCGAAGTGCACGTTGCTGCTCGGCCGGCAGAGCAGCCAGGTCGCCTATGCGGCGCAGGCCCAGCGCCTGCGCGCGATCGGCCTTCATCGCCAAGGCATAGGTGTTGTTGAAACCCAGCGGTACGGCGGCCTTCAGGCCCAGGGGTTGCAACCACTCGTTGAGTTGCGCCAGATCGCGCGGGTCATCTGTGCGCTTGAGGATCTCGCGGACGATGGTGCCCGTGTACTCCGGGTACAGGTCGATGCGGCCACTGCGCAGGGCCTGCTCAACGATGGCGGTGTTGCCCAGGCCCTGTCGGTGAACGGCCGGTACGCGCGCGTGCTCCAGGGTCAGCCGAAGCAGTTCGCCCAGCACATAACTCTCAGTGAAGCGTTTTGAACCGACCACCAGAGGTTCGGTCGGCGCGCTTGCCGTGGGTGGCGTTTCGGGGGTGGCTGCGGCAGGGAAGGCCGTCATCAGAAGCCCCGCCATGGAGCAGGCCACGAGCACAGCACGTTGGACAGCGGCAAGGAGCAGGGCCAATCGCATCAGCCGATTGTGCACAGGGCGTGGAACTCGTCCTGAGATCCATAGGGCTATTGGCAGCTGCGCATAGGATGTGGGGATGAACACGCGCAACTTTTACCGCTCCCTTCTTCCCTCGTCGGCCCTGTTGACGGCCGCTGTGGCAGCCACCTTGTTGGGTCTTGGGCCGGCCGACGCCCAGTCCCACCGTCCCACCACCTTTTCCAAGGATGTGGTGGCGGCCACGCCCGCGCCAGCCGTGGCGGTCAAGGCCACCGCCGTGGTAACCGGCTTGAACCGCCCATGGTCGCTGGCCTGGCTGCCGAGCGGCGAGTGGCTCGTGACCGAGCGCGGCGGCACGCTGCGCCGCATCAGCGCGGACTTCAAGCTCGACCCCAAGCCCATCGAGGGCGTGCCCACGGTCAAGGTTGCCGGTCAGGCAGGTCTTTTCGATGTGGTACCGCATCCGCAATACGCGAGCAATGGTTGGTTGTACATCGCTTTTGCCGAACCCTCACCCACCGACGAGGGCGAGTATGGAACGGCCCTTGTCCGCGCGCGCCTGAAGGATGGTCGGCTGGTGGATCAGCAGAAACTGTTCGCCATGTCGCCCAAGTCGCGCCGTGGATTCCACCTGGGCGGCAAGATCGCCTTCGATGGCAAGGGCTTCGTGTACCTCACGCTGGGTGATCGCGGCGAGATGCCCCGCGCGCAGGCCCCGCGCGACCATGCCGGCTCCGTCATACGGCTGCACGATGACGGCCGTGTGCCGGCGGACAACCCGTTCGTGGGCAAGCCCGACCAACTGCCCGAAGTCTTCAGCCGCGGCAACCGCAACATGCAAGGCGCGGCCTTTCACCCGACCACGGGTGAGCTCTGGACCCATGAGCACGGCCCGCAGGGCGGGGACGAACTCAACATCATTCGCGCGGGTCGCAACTACGGCTGGCCCACCATCACCTACGGCGTGAACTATGTGACAGGCACCAGGATCGGCGACAGCACGCCGCGCGAAGGCTTTGAGCAACCGGTGCACGCCTGGATCCCATCGATCGGCATCTCGGGCATGGCCTTCTACACGGCTGACGCCATCCCGGCCTGGAAGGGCAGCCTCTTGGTGGGCGGCTTGAGCGGGCAGTCGCTGGTTCGCCTGGTGTTGGATGGCGAGAAGGTGGTGCGCGAGGAGCGACTGCTGTTTGGCGAAGTCGGCCGCGTGCGCGACCTGCGTGTGGGGCCCGATGGCTGGGTGTACCTGGTGAACGACTCGCCCGAGGGCGCACTGTGGCGGGTTCAGCCGCGCTGAAGGTTCGAAAAATTAGAAGTATCCATATCGAATAATCTCATTTATTCGAAGCATTCAAGTCTGCACACTGCGGGTTTCGGCGCCCTTGGCGCGCCCTCATGACTTGACCGGATACCCCATGGACACGATTGCTCCCAACTGGCTTTGGGCCTTCTTCATCATTTCGGTGCTGGCGGCCCTTTTCATCGACTTCGTGGTGCTCAAGAAGCAGGGCGCGCATGAGGTTTCCGTCAAGGAGGCCCTGAACTGGTCGATCATCTGGGTGCTGCTGTCCTTCGCCTTCAACGGCCTGTTCTGGTGGGCTGTTTACCAGGACCACGGCCTGGAGGTTGCCAATACGCGCAGCATGGAGTTCCTGACCGGCTATCTCATCGAGAAGAGCCTGGCGGTGGACAACATCTTCGTGTTCCTGATGATCTTCACCTACTTCGCGGTGCCGCCGGCTTTCCAGAAGCGGGTGTTGATGATCGGCATCATCGGGGCCATCGTGTTGCGCACGGTCATGATCCTGGTGGGTTCGTGGCTGATCAGCGAGTTCCACTGGGTGCTGTATGTGTTCGGTGCCTTCTTGCTGCTCACTGGTATCAAGATGTGGTGGGCTGCCGGCAAGGAGCCTGATCTGGAAAGCAACCCGGCGCTCAAGCTGTTGCGCCGCGTGATGCCGGTCAGCAAGGACTTCGATGGTGAGAAGTTCTTTACCCTGCAAAACGGCAAGCGTGTGGCCACCCCGCTGTTCCTGGTGATTGCGCTGGTGGGCCTGACCGACGTGATCTTTGCGGTGGACAGCATCCCGGCCATCTTCGCCATCACGACCGACCCCTTCATCGTGCTGACCTCCAACATCTTCGCCATCTTGGGCCTGCGCGCGATGTACTTCTTGCTCGCGGCCGTGGCGGCCAAGTTCCACCTGCTCAGCTATGGCCTGGCGGTGATCCTGGCCTTCATCGGCACCAAGATGATGCTGATCGATGTGGTGAAGATCCCGGTGGTGGTGTCTCTGGGGGTGGTGGTGGCCATCCTGGTGGTGACGATGGTGGCCAGCGTCAAGACCGCGCCCAAAATTGGGCCCAAGACGGCAGCCCGGACCGAAGGCTGACCACCACGGTAGGCCCGGGGCAGCGCCTCGGGCCGCTGTCCCTCAGGCTGGCAGGGCCAGCGGCAGGTTCACCAACAGGTTCTGAGGCTTGAGCCGCACCTGCCCATCGGCGGTGCGGCACAGCCCCAGATACACCGGGCGGCCGGCCATCTCGGCAAGCGCCTGCGCGGGTCGCACGAAACGCAGGGCAAACAGGCTGATCAGGCGGCTGTGCCGCTCGCTGTCCACTTCACGGCCTTCATAAAGGTCGTTGAGCAGGGCGGTGGACTCGGCGTCCAGACCGACATGCCAGCGCCAGTGGTCATCATCGATGCGCGACAGCGGCGTGATCGTCACCTCCACGCCCAGCAGGTGCATCACCCAGCGCTGCAGCACGCGGCCCAGTGCGGCCAGGCCGGAATCGGCGCGGGCCATCGTGAATTCAAGGCCGTGGCCCAGGTCCTGCTTCCGTTCATGCCGCAAATCCAGCAGGAAGTCGTGAGGCCGAGGCCCTGCCGCCGCACGCCAGTAGTCGGCTGCGTTGTCGGCCGTCAGCACCTTCATCTGCGCGGCCTTGATCGGCGCCTGGGCTTGCGCCAGCAGCCGACCAAGTTCACCGAAGCCGCCCGTCTCGTTGAGCAGGTCCAGGGTTTGCGCATCACCGGCCAGTGGTACACCGTCCACGGTGGTGACGCGCTGCGGGCGAAACAGCACCTCACCGGCGCGGGCTTCCAGGGCATCGTCCACGTCGCGAAGCACGTGGCGCACAACAGCATGCGTCATTGCCTCCATGAAGGGAGGGGCCAGCGTCACCTGTGCACTGCGGATTTGCCGCAGGTAGCAAGCTTCCACGGTACCGGCCTCCAGCAGCGCATTGCGGAATGCCAGATAGGCACGGTAGTTGTCGGCCGCATCGGGGTCGGCCAGGGTTCGAAGCCGGGGTTCTTGCACGTCCAACAGGGGGTCGTCGCGCAAGGCGTGGTGCAGTCGGCGCTCTGCGGCGCAGGACTCCTTCACCAGCGCCAGTTCGGGGCGGTCAAGAAAGCGGCGCAGCCACTTGGGTGTGGGGCAGAGCCATCCCTGCTCGCTGATCTCCAGCAATGGCCAGCCAGCCGAGGGCCAAAAATCGTCCATGGCACGCAGTGTAGGCAGCGGGCGGGACCCAGCAGTCACCCATGCGTCTTTACCCTTTGCGGTCCTGGGCCAAGGGCCATGGCAGCCGAGCCAATACGGCCGCGCCATCACCCGGGGCGGTGGTGACCTCCAGTCGACCCCCCAGCGCCTGCGCACGCTCCTGCATGCCACGAAGCCCGTTGCCTGCTTGCCGTGTGTCCGGGTCCCGGTGGAAGCCCACACCATCATCGACGACCTCTAGGATGGCTTCGCCTCCGGGTGTGCCGGACAGGCCGACGTGGACAGCGCGAGCGTGTGCGTGCTTGCGGGCGTTGTTCAGGGCTTCCTGTGTAATCC
>JACCDW011867365.1_pt1 | contig 22017 bp, 20 predicted proteins | sample 7449781 | NCBI WGS metagenome assembly JACCDW01 (sample SAMN15323449, study PRJNA562643) | freshwater metagenome | isolation source: river surface water | place: USA:Blue River Watershed | collected 2017-08-18
CCCTGTGCGGCATGGGCGTGGCCAGGGCTTTTGACGCCCCGCTGAACCTCAAGTCAGCACTGATCTGCTGCGCCATTGCCAGTACTTTCTGGTTTGTGTTTGCCCAATTGCTGGGTGTGGGTTTGGGCCCTGCACTGCCTTGGCTGATCTGACGCGGACCTCGTCCGCGCAACGCCCGCCAGTTTTCACGTTTTTCGATCGGATACCCCATGGAAGCTTTTGACGCCCTGATGGGTGGCTTTGCCATCGCCTTGCAACCCACCACCTTGATGTGGGGCTTCGTGGGCTGCTTTGTCGGTACGCTGGTCGGCGTTTTGCCCGGCATTGGCCCGGCGCTGACCATCGCCTTGTTGCTGCCCCTGACCTACCACGTACCTGCCACCAGCATGTTCGTCATGTTCGCAGGCATTTATTACGGCGCGGCTTACGGCGGCTCCACCACCTCCATCTTGCTCAACACGCCGGGCGAATCGTCGGCGGTGGTCACGGCGCTTGAGGGCAACAAAATGGCCCGCCGCGGACGCGCAGGCCAAGCTTTGGCCACCGCAGCCATCGGCAGCTTTGTGGCGGGCACCATTGGCACCTTGGCACTGACCTTTGTGGCCCCTTGGGTGGTCGAGGCCGCGCTGGCCTTTGGCCCTGCCGAATACTTCAGCCTGATGGTGCTGTCGGTCGTGGCCGTGTCGGCCGTGTTGGGCAATTCCATGCTGCGTGGCTTGGTTGCGCTCGGCCTGGGATTGCTTTTGGGCATGGTGGGTGTAGACCTGCAAACTGGCCAACCCCGCTTCACCTTCGGCCGTCCCGAACTGCTCGATGGCATCGAAGTGACGGTGGCAGCCGTAGGCCTGTTTGCCGTGGGCGAAGCGCTGTACCTGGCCTGGCAAGGCCGCGAGTCCAAAGGCGGCGAGGTCATGAAATTGACAGGCAGCCTCTGGATGAGCAAACAAGACTGGGCGCGCTCTTGGAAAGCCTGGTTCCGTGGTGCTTTCTTTGGTTTTCCCATCGGGGCCATGCCCGCAGGCGGGGCTGAATTGCCCACCCTCTTGTCTTATTACACCGAGAAAAAACTCTCCAAACACCCCGAAGAATTTGGCCACGGCGCCATCGAAGGCGTAGCCGGACCTGAAGCCGCCAACAACGCCGCCGCAGCGGGTGTGCTCATGCCATTGCTCACCTTAGGCATCCCCACCTCGGCCACGGCAGCCATCATGCTGTCGGCCTTTGAAGGCTATGGCATCCAGACTGGCCCACAACTGTTCAGCCAACAAGGCAGTCTGGTGTGGACCCTGATCGCCAGCCTCTACATAGGCAATGTGATCTTGCTAGTGCTCAACCTGCCCTTGGTCAGCCTCTGGGTCAAGTTGCTCAAGATTCCACCACCTTGGTTGTATGCCGGCATCATCGTCATCTCCACCGCTGGCGTTTACGGCGCAGGCAATTCGGTGTTCAACGTCGGCTTGCTGTTCGTCTTTGGTTTGCTGGGCTACATCATGCGGCGCTTTGACTTCCCGGCAGCTCCCCTGATCGTGGGTTTGATTCTTGCGCCATTGGGCGAGCAATCGATGCGCCAGGCGCTCACCATCAGCCAAGGCGATTGGTCAACTTTCTTCACGCGACCATTGGCAGGCAGCTTGATGGCAGTGGCAGCCTTGTTGCTGATCGTGCCACCACTCTACAAAGCGTTCAAGCGCACTTGATCTTTCACTGAGCCATGAAAAAGGCCTGTCCATTGGACAGGCCTTTTTTTGGAAACAGGGCGTGCTGGATGAGGCTCACACCACCTTGTGACAAGCGATCTTGATGCCTTTGAAGTCGCGCAGCGGCGGGCGCTCGGCGCGGCAGATGTCGGTGGCCTGCGGGCAGCGCGGGTGGAAGGTGCAACCTGTGGGTGGATTGAGCGGATTGGGCACTTCGCCTTGCACCGGGGTGCGGGCGCGCCCCGTGTCATGCATCTTCGGAATCGCGTCCAGCAGCATCTTGGTGTAAGGGTGCTGCGGGTTACTGAATAAAGTGTGCTTGTCAGCCAACTCCACCAGTCGGCCCAAGTACATCACGCCCACTTGGTCGCTCACGTGGCGCACCACGGCCAGGTTGTGGCTGATGAACAGATAGGTCAGGCCGCGTTCGCGTTGCAGGTCTTTCATGATGTTGAGCACCTGCGCCTGCACGCTCACGTCCAGCGCCGACGTCGGCTCGTCACACACCAAAAACTCTGGCGCGGTGGCGAGGGCTCGGGCGATTGAGATGCGCTGACGCTGTCCACCCGAAAACTGGTGCGGGTACTTGACCATGTCGAGCGGCGACAAGCCGACCGACTTGAGCAACTCGGCCACGCGGGCCTTGAGCTCATCGGCATCCTTGATCAAACCATGCTCTTTGAGTGGCTCGCCGATGATGTCGTCCACCGTCCAGCGCGGGTTCAAGCTGGCATAGGGGTCTTGGAAAATCATCTGGATGCGCTGGCGCATGGCCTTGGCATCGCTGGACTTGAAAGCCGCATGGGCGTCTTGCCCATCGAAAGTTAATCCACCGCGTGTGGGTTCGTACAAACCCACCAGCAATCGTGCCACCGTGCTTTTGCCGCAGCCGGACTCGCCCACCAAGGCCAAGGTCTTGCCGCGCTCGATCTCAAAGCTCACGCCGTCAACAGCGTTGAGCATTTGGCGCGGTTTGCGCTCGATCACGCGGTTGAGCCATGGGGCCGACACGTCAAAGGTTTTGGCCAGGTCGTGTGCCACGACCAAAGCTTGGGTCTTGTTATCGCTCATGCGGCGCTCCCATCGTGCAGCCAGCAAGCGGCCTGATTGACGCCAGCTTGCACCAGATCGGGCCGCTCTTGGCGGCAGCGGTCGAAGGCTTGAGGGCAGCGTGGGTTGAAGGCGCAGCCTTGCGGAATCGCGTTCAGGCGCGGCATGGCGCCGTCAATTTGGTTCAGACGTTCACGGTCACTGTCCATGTCGGGGATCGAGGCCATCAGGCCTGCGGTGTAAGGGTGTGCGGGGTGGTTGATGACCTGATGCACCGGGCCGATTTCGGCCACACGCCCGGCGTACAGCACCGCCACGCGGTCACAGGTTTCAGCGATCACGCCCATGTCGTGGGTGATCAGCATGACAGCTGCGCCACGGTCTTTGCAGACCTTTTTGAGCAAACTGATGATCTGAGCCTGGATCGACACATCGAGCGCGGTGGTCGGTTCGTCCGCCACGATGAGTTGCGGCTCGGCAGCCAAGGCCAGCGCAATCACCACACGCTGACGCATGCCGCCCGAAAACTGGTGCGGGTAGTGGTCGATGCGCTCCTCCGCGGCCGAAATGCCGGTGTCTTTGAGCAAGTCAATCGCACGCTGACGGGCCTCTTGGGGCGTGACCTGCAGGTGCGCCAAAATGGTCTCGGTCAACTGCCGCCCGATGGTGTAGAGCGGGTTGAGCGAGGTGAGTGGGTCCTGAAAAATGGCACCGATCTTGCGACCCCGGATGTGACGCATCTGGTCGGCATTCAGATGGTCAATGCGTTGACCTTCCAGCAAAATTTGACCACTGGCCACACGCCCTGGCGGCTCCAGCAGGCCAATGATGGCTGCGCCCGTGAGCGACTTGCCCGCACCAGACTCACCCACCACCCCCAGGATTTCGCCGGGCGCAATGTCGAAAGAAATATCGTCCAGCGCACGCAGCGTGCCATGGCGGTTGGGGAACTCCACCACCAGGTTTTTCACTTGTAAAAGGCTCATCGCAATCTCGGATTCAGCGCATCGCGCAACCAGTCACCCAACAAATTGACCGACAGGGCAATCAGCACCAGCATCAGCCCCGGAAAAATCGTGATCCACCACTCACCCGAGAACAAATAATCATTGCCCACACGGATCAGAGTGCCCAGCGAAGGCGAGGTAGGCGGCGCACCCACGCCCAAAAACGACAGCGTGGCTTCGGTGATGATGGCTGTGGCCACCTGAATCGTGGCCAGCACCATGACCGGACCCATCACGTTGGGCAAGACATGCTTGACCATGATGCGCAGCGGGGCCACCCCCGTCACACGCGCAGCCTGCACGTATTCCTTGTTGCGTTCGACCAGCGTCGTGCCGCGCACGGTGCGTGCGTATTGCACCCAGCCTGTGAGCGAAATCGAGATGATCAACACACCAAAGGCCAGTGACTCGTTGGCGTTGGGGAACAAAGCGCGCCCCACTCCCGCGATCAACAGGGCCACCAAAATGGCCGGGAAGGACAACATCACATCGCACAAGCGCATGAGCAAGGCGTCAATCCAACCGCCTTTAAAGCCAGCCAGCAAACCCAAGCCAACGCCCACCGCAACCGACAACACCACCGAGGCCAAACCCACCACCAAGGAGATGCGGGAGCCATAGATCAAGGCCGACAAAATGTCGCGCCCTTGATCATCGGTGCCCAACAAGAACTTGGTGGTGCCACCGTCCATCCACGAGGGTGGCAAGCGGGCATCGCTCAGCTCCAGTGTGGCCAGGTCAAACGGGTTGGTAGGCGCCACCCAACCTGCAAAGACCGAACAAAAAAGACACACGAAGGCGATGCCAGCCGCCACCATCGCCGTGGGCGATTGGCGGAAGCTGTAACCGACGTCGCTGTTCAGCCAACGTTTCAGTGCGTTCATGGTTTATTTGACAGTGATGAATTTCCAAGCCATGCCGTTGTCCGGAAACTGCACCAACTCGATGTTTTTCTTGGCGGCCCAGTTCAGCGCTTGCTGATGCAAAGGCAGGTGACCCACGTCGTCTTGGTGGATCTTCATGGCTTCGCGGATCATTTCGTTTCGCTTTTTCTGGTCGGTTTCAGAGGCCACTTTCGCGGTCAACTCATCCACCTTGGGGTTGCTGTAAGCACCCAAGTTGAACTGACCGCGACCGCCATCACCTGGAGTCGACAAGATGGGGTACATCACGTTATGGGCATCCACCGTGCTGGCGGTCCAACCCAGCATGTAAAAGCTGGTGTTGCGGCTCAAAATCTTGGGGAAATATGTGCCCTTGGTCTCGGCTTCGAGGTTGATCTTGACGCCCACCTTGGCCAAGTTGGCGGCCACGGCTTGGCAGATTTCTGCGTCGTTGACATAACGGTCATTCGGGCAGTTCATCTTGACTTCAAAACCATTGGGGTAACCCGCTTCGGCCAGCAGCTTTTTGGAAGCCTCGACGTCATAAGGCAAACGCTTGGCCAAGTCGGCGGGGAAGCCGTTGATTTGCGGGGGCATCATCAGCGCCAACGGGGTTGCGGCACCGCGCATCACGCGGGTGCGGATGGTTTCGATGTCGATGGCCTGGTAGAAGGCCTTACGAACACGCACATCCTTGAAAGGGTTTTTGCCCTTCACGTTGGAGAACAACAGCTCGTCGCGTTTTTGGTCCATACCTAAAAATATGGCACGCAACTCAGGGCCTTGAAGCACCTTGAGTTTGTCATTGGCTTTGATGCGATCCACGTCTTGCACCGGCACAGGCTCCATCACATCGAGCTCACCTGACATCATGGCCGCCACACGGGTGGCATCGTTGCCAATCACGTTGTAGATGACCTCTTCCACGTTGCCTGGGATCTTGCCCCAGTAATTGCCATTGCGTGAAAAAGTGGTGCGCACGCTAGGCTGACGCTCACGTACACGGAAAGGGCCTGTCCCGTTGGCGCGGAAGGATGCAGCGTTTTCAATGCCCTTGCGTCGATCCACTGGCTTGGTGGCTTGGTTGTCTTCGCACCATTTCTTGCTCATGATGGCCCAGTGCGTGATCAACTCAGGCACGATCGGGAAAGGTGCGTTGGTGATGATGTCGATGGTGTGGTCGTTGATCTTTTTGATCTCTTTGAATTGACCCACGTAGCTCTTCATGTCGGAGCCATCGCCTTTGGCGCGTTCATAACTGAAGATCACGTCATCTGCCGTGAACGGTGTGCCGTCGTGAAACTTGACGCCTTTGCGCAACTCAAAACGCCAAACAGTCGGCGCGGTTTGCTTCCAGCTGGTGGCCAGCAAGGGGGTGAGCTTGTAGTTGGCGTCGCGTGAAACCAGTGTTTCGTATACGTTTTCAACGACTGAAATTTGCAAGGACTCATTGAGCGAATGGGGGTCCATGGACAAGGCATCGCCTTGGTTGCCCACCCGCAGTGTCACGGCAGAAGCCGACACTGCCGTCAGAGCCAGCGCTGCAGCCAGTGTGGCCACGAGAGGATTGAGTTTGAAAGCCATGGAGTTCTCCTTGTTGAATGAAATCACTGAACCAAACCAAAAATCATGTGTCTTGCAGAGGCAAGGCTTGCTCGATCAAGCTGGCGTGCAATGCAGCGCCCAGAGGCAAGATCTCGTCATTGAAGTCGTAACGGCTATTGTGCAGCGGGTGCGGGCCTGGGCCGTGCGGCGAGCCTTGGCCAATGCGCATATAGGCTCCGGGTACCGCCTGCAACATGAACGAAAAATCTTCACCGCCCATGCTGGGCGTCATGTTGCGCCAAACCTTGTCTTCGCCGACCAAGCTGGCGGCCACATCGCATGCGAAGTTGGCCTCAGGCACGGTGTTGACGGTGGCGGGATAGGTGCGCTCATAGGTCAATTCGGCAGAGGCCCCAAAGCCTTGCGCAATGCCAGTGCACAAAGACCGCAGGCGATCTTCAATTTGGTCTTGCACGCTTTCGCTGTAAGTGCGCACCGTGCCCACTAAGGTGACTTCACCCGGAATCACGCTCATCGCACCGGGGTTGCCGCCCTGCATCGAGCAAATGCTGACCACCGCCTGGTCAAAGGCTGACAAGCTGCGTGACACCACACTTTGTGCTGCCGTGATGATGTGCCCCGCCACCAACACCGGGTCGATGGCTTGGTGAGGTCGTGCGCCATGACCACCTTTGCCGCGAATCAAAATTTCGATCCGGTCCACCGCCGCCTGCATCGGGCCGGGGGTGATGCCGATCACACCCAAAGGCGTTTCGGGCGAGTTGTGCTGGGCATAGACCTGCTCACACGGAAAGCGCTCGAACAGGCCGTCTTGGATCATGGCGCGGGCACCGGCATAGCCTTCTTCGCCGGGCTGAAAAATCAGCACCGCGGTGCCGTCAAAGCGCCGGGTTTCGGCCAAGTAGCGGGCGGCGCCCATGAGCATGGCGGTGTGACCATCATGTCCGCAACCGTGCATCAGTCCCGGTGTACCCGACTTCCAAGTGCATTCGTTGTATTCAGTCAGCGGCAGGGCATCCATGTCTGCGCGCAAGCCAATCATGCGCCCTGGGTTCGCAGCCGAGCGGCCTTGACCGTGGACCAAAGCCACCACGCCGGTTTTGCCGATGCCGGTGTGGATGCTGTCCACGCCACACACCTGTAGCATTTCGGCCACGCGGCGTGCGGTGTACACCTCTTCAAAACCCAGCTCGGGGTGGGCATGCAGGTCGCGCCGAAAAGCCGTCAACTCGGGGTGGAACTGGGCAATGCGTGCAAACGCGGCCCCGCGTCCCAACACCGATTGCAAAGAAGCGCCCATGCTCAGTGCCCCCCAGGTTTGCCCACGCGCAGACGCGGATCAACCACAAAGTAAAGCAAATCCACGATCAGGTTGATGACCACAAAGATCAGCGCGATCAGGCATAAATAAGCCGCCATGACCGGGATATCGGCAAACGTGACCGCTTGGATGAACAGCAAACCCATGCCGGGCCACTGGAACACCGTCTCGGTGATGATGGCAAAGGCGATCAAACCGCCCAACTGCAAACCCGTGATGGTCAGCACCGGCACCAAGGTGTTTTTGAGTGCATGGCCAAAGTGGATGGCCCGATTGGACAAGCCCCGCGCACGGGCGAACTTGATGTAGTCGGTACGCAGCACCTCCAGCATCTCGGCTCGGACCAAACGCATGATGAGGGTCAGCTGAAAAATCGCCAGCGTCACGGCAGGCAACACGATGTGGTGCCAGCCCTTGGCGGTGAGCAAACCGCTCGACCACCAGCCCATTTGCACCACCTCGCCTCGTCCAAAACTGGGGAACCAACCCAAAATCACAGCGAACACCAAGATCAGCAAAATGCCAATCAAGAAGGTGGGTAGCGACACGCCCAGCAGCGACACCGTCATGATCAGCTGGCTGGCCCAGGTGCCGCGGCGCAAAGCCGCGTACACACCCATGGGGATGCCAACGACCAAGGCCAGCGTGGCCGCCACCAAAGCCAACTCCAGCGTGGCAGGCAGGCGCTCTGCAATCAGGCGCGAGACCTTGGAGCCTTGGCGCAAGCTCAGGCCAAACTCCCCTTGCACCGCGTTGGACAAAAAGTGCCAAAACTGCACAAAAAAAGGCTGGTCCAAACCCAAGCCCTGACGCAGCTCCTTGATTTGTTCTGGCGTGGCGTCTTGGCCTAGCAAGAACACCACCGGATCGCCCACATACTGAAACAACAAAAAGGCGATGAAAGCGACCGTGACCATGACGACCACAGCCTGGATCAGCCGCTGCAAAATGAAAGCAAACATCAATTGACCTTGATCAGCGACCAGTCGAGACGGTTATCCGGGCGGTGCACCACGTCCACGTTTTTCTTCATGGCCCAAGGGATCACTTGGTTGTGCAGAGGGATGTGCGCCACGGTGTCGTTTTGCAGCTGCAGACCTTCAGTCAGCAAACGGTTGCGCACAGGCAAGTCGGTCTCGGTCTTCACACGGTCCACGATGTAGTCCATGCGCGGGTTGCTGTAGCGACCCACGTTGTAATTGCCATCGCCACCTGTGCCCACCGAACGCACCAAAGACTGCAGACTGTACAAACCGTCAAAAGTGGGTACGCCCCAGCCCAACATGTAGATGCTGGCTTCGTAGCGCTGGATCATCGGGAAATAGGTGACCAAAGGCATGGTGCGCAGTTTGGCTTTCACGCCCACTTTGGCCCACATGGCGGTGACGGCCTGACAAATTTCTTCATCGTTGATGTAGCGGTTATTGGGGCAGGCAAAGTCCACCTCAAAACCACTGGGGTAGCCTGCCTCGGCCAGCAACTTTTTGGATGCGTCTTGCGAGTAAGGGAAACGGGTGTCCACCGCCTTGGTCCATCCGTTGACTTGCGGTGCCACCAATGCACCGGTGTTTTGCGACAAGCCGCGCATGGTCACGCGCTGGATGGTGTCGATGTCGATGGCCTGGTACAAGGCCTTGCGCACCTTCACGTCTTTAAGCGGATTCTTGCCCTTCACGTTCGAGCCTGGCAACTCGTCGCGGTGCTGGTCCATGCCTAAAAAGATGGTGCGGTTTTCAATGCCATCGACCACTTTCAGGTTGGCGTTGTTGCGCATGCGGCCCAGGTCTTGCGGGCTCGGGTCGAGCACAAAGTCAAGTTCACCCGACAACAAAGCTGCCGCACGCGTGGCTTCGTTCTTGATGGGGGTGTAGATGATCTCGGTCACATTGGTGGGCACCTCGGACCAGCCCCACCAGTTGGGGTTTTTCACCAAGACCAGCTTTTGATCGGGTTGCCATTCTTTGACCATGTAGGCGCCGCTGCCCATGGCGTTGCGGTGGGCAAAGTTTTCATCTTTGGTCTTGGCATCTTTGGGCTCGACCGATTTGTTCTTTTCAGCCCAAGCTTTGCTCATGATGCGCAACTCGGTCAGCTGGTTCATCAGCACCGGGTTGGGGCCACTCAAGAGGATGTCCACCGTGTTGGCATCGACCTTGACCACTTTGCTGAAGCCTTGGGTGTAGACGTTGAAATTGGAGGTCTTGGCGCGCGCGCGCTCCAAGGAGAACACCACATCGTCGGCCGTCAAGGCCGAACCGTCGCTGAATTTGACCCCCTTGCGCAGATTGAAGCGGTACTGCGTGGCCGACATTTCTTTCCACGACGTGGCCAGCTTGGCCTCGACCTTGAAGGTGTTGCTGTTGTAGTACACCAGCGAGTCAAAAATGGCCGCATGCACGCCATTTCCCAAGGCGTTGTTTTGCGAATGGATGTCGAGCGTGGGAATGTCACTGGCGCTGGACCATTTGAATGGCTTGGCCTGCGCGGCTGTGGCAGCAAGCAAGCCAGCCAAACCCAAAGAAATCACCAATGCGGTCGAACGGGAAGCTGAATGGGGCACGAATTTCATTGAAGTCACCTCGGTCAAAAAAAGTGGGCTACAGGTGTCAACACTATGCAACATTCAGGCCCGTGTCAGGGAGAGGGAATTCCCCCAAATCGGGTGTCGCGCACAGGACTGGTGCGCATATGGGCCGTGCATTCAGTCGAACCGAATGTCCCCATACCAAGCCCGCACCTTGCTGCGGGTGTTGTCCGTGTCCGTCATGATGGCAATGCCCACCAAAGCACCAGGCGCTTCCCCAAACGCCTTTTCATAATCCGCCCGTACGTCACGGTCGTACTGACGCCATTGATTGACGTGGGACGCGCCGGACTCCATCACCAGCTTGCGAACACGGTCAGTGCGCGGGTTGACAATAACCGACTCCACCGGGCGATGGTTACACCACACATACATCAGCGTGGCATAGGGCAAGGGCTCACCCGTGAGCGCCTCGGTCAAGTCACTCAGCATGGCATTTTTGGCCGAAAAACGGCTGCGGTTCCCCTCAAACGCGAGAATCAAGCGAACCGGCGAGTCTTCACTGTCACGGTCCCCCATGTCGGCTTGCGCAATCAAGCCCTCGATTTGCCACTGAAAGTGCAAACGCCCCAGTTGTTCGGGGGGCACCTTCAACCGTTGACGCAACATACTGGCCGACGACTGGGCATCGGCTTGCAGGGCTTGGCGCTGGTCGCGTTTTTCGAGCTTGAAAGCGGTGCGCAACTTGCCCGGCAAGGTCACCGCTTCCCACTGCGCTTTGTCCTTGGGGCTGAACGACAAAGGCACTTGTGCAGACTTTCCAATCACTGAATGGGGCTGCTGAGCACCTTGTTGACTCGCGCACCCTACCAGACCCAAGGCCAACAAAGCCGCCATCAAGCACCGATTCAGCACACAGCGAACACCCATGCAAAGCTCCTTGATCACACACATTGACCGCAAGTTCTGCTGTGCATCTTAAGACAAGGGCTTGCGCGCGCGGACCGACAAGCACAAAGACCTGCAATCGCCCATGAAAAAACCCACCGTGTTGCCACGGTGGGTTTTGGTCTTTTAACTCTCAGCTGGCTTGCGCCAGCATCAAATTAGAAGGAGTGGCGAACGCCAGCGTACATGCCAGTTTGCATGTTTTTGGTCTTGTTCATGGCTGCTGTCAAAGCAGTACGCTTGCTCAGAGCGTAGTCAGCACCCAATTCGAAAGAAGTGACTTTCGTGTTGGTGTTGTTAGCGTATTCAGCCCAGACGGAAGTCGCACCGAAAGGAGCTTTCACGTTCAGAGCGTAACCTTTGGCTGCACCAGCTGGGTCAGAGTATGTACCAGCGATACGGGCGACGCCCAGATCGTAGGAAACGGCCACAGCCAAGTCTTCATCAGCAGCGCCTTTGTTTTTGGCATAAGCCACGGCAGCAGCCAGAGGGCCGTTAGCGTAGTTCAGAGTAGCTTCTGTGGAACTTGTGATGGAACCGAAAGCAGTGGTTGTTTCGTTTGCAGCAACATAACCCACGCGGCCAGTGAAGCCAGAGAATGTAGGAGTCACATACACGGTGGCAGAAGAAATGCGCGAGCTAGGAGCGATGGACCAAACCAAGCCAGCGTTGATATCGGCAGCAGTACCGCGCCAGCCGCTCGAGCTGAAGCCAGCCAAGGAAGAGACGGAAGGACGTGTTTGACGACCCACTTGCACGGTACCGAAACCACCTGTCAGGCCAACCCATGTGGCACGACCAAAGTCCAGACCACCGTCTTTAGAAGCAGCTGCATCAACGCCGGTTTTACCGATGTCACCAGCAACAGTGTTGGATTCCAGTTGGAAGGAAGCAGACAAACCACCGCCCAGATCTTCAGTGCCCTTCATACCGATGCGCAAACCGCCAACGTCAGCAGTACCTGGGTTCAATTGAGCCTTGGCACCAGAAGCAGCGATGGACTTGCCAACACCCATATCACCGTAACCGTACAAAGTCACTGTGGACTGAGCGAAAGCGGAAGTGGCAGCAACTGCAGCCAGAGCAACAAAAGCTTAATTTTTCCTTAGAGCATCCGAAAAGTTCGCAAGAGCAAGCCAAGGTTTTTCCAACCTAAAAGTGACGCTTGTTGCAAACCTGCTGGTCTACAACTTGCCAGTGTGCTGCATGTCTTTTTATCAATGTGGATGCGAACGGTGCAGCACGGCAACGACACGGCAAGACTGTGCCTGTAAAACGCATCAACCGTTTTTGTGCGCGGTTGCATTTGCGATGTACAACAGTACGCTTGAGTGATGCATACCGTTTTTACCGCAGCCGCAGCCAACGATCCAGTGCTGCGCACTCAAGCACGTGAGCGCACAGTGCCCATTCCTGCAACCATTACGCCAGTGCCAGGTTATCCCCGCAAACTATCAGTGTTCAAAATAGCTGCCAGCAAGTTTTGGCAAGTGCGCTGCTGGATTGCGGGACGTACACACAGACGCAGCACACAAACGCAAAGCCTGCGCATGGCACAAAGCTTTGCACGTGACTTTTATGAACAACTGCTAGCGCAGTCTGCCAGTTTGCGCACTGAGCCAACACCAACACCAACATCAACATCAACATCAACATCCAGTGTCGTTTCTCACGACACCGCCGCAGTCAAACCACAACTGACATTTGCTGCAATGGCAGCGCAGATGATCACAAACGAGCATGCCCGTGTTGAGCGCGGCGAGTTTAGTTCAGGCAGCTTGAAAGTTCTGCGCAACAGACTTGATGCACACATCCTACCGCGCTGGGGTAAACAGCGACCAGCAGACATTGACCACGCACAACTGCTGTCATTCACGCAGTACCTGAGCAAGAGCTTTTCCACCATCACCGTCAGCCAGTACTTGGTTGCAGTGCGCAAGATATTGACACTGGCTGTGGCAGTGAATGCACTGGACAAGTTGCCAGAGTTTCCCAAAGTTCGAGTGCAAACCAACTCGCGCGGCGCATTCACGCCCACAGAGTACTGGCAGATCATGCGCACTGCACGCAAGCTGCAAAACACACGACACCCTGACAGCGACAGCACACTGCGCAAAAGCTATCGCTTGCGCTCAGCTGAGTACACCATGCCGCCAGATGTTGCATGGGTCATAGGTTTTATGGTCAACAGCTTCATACGCCCAAGCGACCTCAAAACACTCAAGCACAGACACGTGGAAGTGGTGCGTAACGGCAATACCTACCTGCGCCTGAACCTACCCAAAACCAAAAGCCACACTCGTCCCATCGTCACGCTACAACCTGCTGTTCGCATTTACCAGCAGCTGACCCAACACCACAGCGCACGGAACCTTGCTGCACCAGACGACTACTTGTTTCTACCGCACCTGCGTGACCGCGCCTATGCGCACTGGGTGCTGAGCTTTTATTTCAACTGGGTATTGGCTCGCACTGGATTAAAGCTGGGTGCGCACGGACAAGAGCGCAGCCTGTACAGCCTACGTCACTCAAGCATCACGTTCCGTTTGCTGTACGGACAAGGCATTGACTTGCTGACACTGGCACGCAATGCACGTACCAGTGTGGACATGATCAACCAGCACTACGCCAGCACCGTAACAGGCGAGCAGAACATTGGCATGCTGCAAAGTCGTCGCACTCGTCAGCACAGCCAGTTATCACACACAGTTATTTCTTGAACCCATCGCGCAGTTTCACACTGGCACTTTCAATCTGCGTGTCCAGTTCACCATTGCGCACAGCATCAATCACCGTGTCCAAGACTGCGCATATGTTCTCAACTGCACCAACATCGATAGCAGTCTTGCCTTTTTGCAACTCAATTTGCTTGCTGCCATAGTTGATAGCCAACAAACACTCGCCCTTCTCTCCAGTCCAAAACCAGGGCTTGATGCGCACGGGCACTTGTTTGACGATACGTGCGCCAGTGTCAGCATCTGCAAATGAGCGGTAGCGTGTGGGTGTGTAGTGTTCGCCTTGCGCTTGTGCTGCTGCCAACATGCGCTGCTCGCCCAGTTTGATCAGCAGCTTGTTGCGGCGTTTGACAACGTCAGGCAGTGCACGTGTCTTGCGGGCTGCAGTCAACTTCAATGTGTTCAGAATGGCTGTCATGTGCTTTTCCTTTCGAATGTTTGTAAAGCACAGACAATTATGTTTTCGGCGGGTGCGAATGAGCAACCGAATTCCGTTCAGTATTGCGGGTCATTCAAGTGTCGCTTTAAATGACACCAACAACTGCACCAACATTTGCACCAACAACTGCACCAACATTTGCAGCACAAACGCAGATGGAATTTTTACAGCATGTTGACACTTTCGTGCAGCACCGTTGGATTCTTTGCAATGTACTTTTCGGTGACCACAATCGATCTGTGTCCTGCCAACTCTTTCAACACATGAATCGCCACGCCTTTGTTCGCCAAATTCGTAATGAATGAACGACGACCACTGTGACTGCTGCCATGAACAATGTCACAGTCCTTGTACCAGTAGTGAAACATTTGACAGCCAGTTGATGCAGAAAACCCACGGTCAGCGCTCTTTTGCGTAGCAAACAGTGCACGACTCGTGTTTGACATGGTCACAGCCAATAAATCCTGCACACCAAATCGTTCGCGCAAATAATTGCGAATCACATCACGCATTTTGTCAGCCAGATACACAGTGCGCCCACGAGCGCCCTTGGTTTGGTTTCTGTTGAGATTGACTTCTTGCTTGATATCGCCGTTGCGTTCCAACACATCACAGATACGCATGCTGACCAACTCTTTGATGCGCACGCCACATCCGTGCGTCAACAAGAACATTGCTTGGTTTCTCATTGCGTGCTGCTTCTTGCCGAGATATTGCATCACTCGTTCAACTTCATCTTGTGTCAGTACCTTTGCTTGCGCCATATTTGCCACTCCTTGCTATCAAATATTTATTCAATGCAAGTGTGCAACCAAACATCTACGCGGACAACCAAAACAATCACACCTGAAACTTGTACGAATGTATTGCCTTTTTGCAAAACCAAATATTAGTGTAATTTCACTTGGTCTGCGATTGCGCAAAACAGCGCACAAGCGCTTAACGGCTCACTCAGCATACTGCATATGCATTTTCAAAAATAACGCAGCACAGCTTGTTTAAACAAGTCTAGCAGCGCAGCGCAAAGTGCAATGCAACTTTCTAAGTTGAATCACAATAATATTTTGTTGCAACAGTGTGAGTCAAACGCAACACTCAGAAGTTTTTGGGCACGTAGCTCTTTGCCAACTGTTCTTGCTGCGCAATAAACGCCTTGTGTACCAGCTCTGCCTTGCGCACTTCGTCAGAAATACCTTTGTAGCCCGTAATTTTTTCTTCATCCAAATACCAAAACTGCAATCCCGTTTCTCTGCGCATCAGCAGTTCAATTCGTTTCTTGTCTGCACTGTGCAGCCGCTCATTGATGTAAATGGCATCATGCACGTTCGCCAAAACTGTTTTGTAAACCGCACCAACTTCTCTGCGCACAATGTCCATCACAATTGACTCTGACTGTTGATACAAGAACGACATCAATTTGCTTTTGCTTATTCGTCCTGATGCTGTTTGCAGTTCTGTGTCTGCGAGCAGTGCTGGATCATTTTCTTTCGCATACTCAGTGATGATCTCGTCCATGCGCTTGTTCTCGTGCATGTACGCTGCTGCCTCAACACAAGCGTAGAAGTTGCTGCGTGCATGCTCATCTGCAATGATTTTGACGATTGCAGGATTAAATGCTTTGCCGCTGCGATCAATCCAACCTTGCGTTGTCTTTCTCGCGCCAAAGCTGATTGCAGTCAGTGCTTGTTTGACCACATCCAGCTGCATGTCCGCGCTGATATGCGTACCGCCGCCAAATGTCTGCTGCCTGATTGTTTCTCTGAATGCTTTTTTGTCCGTCAAATAACTCAAGCAAGTTGCAAATGACGCATTGAACTCATGCGGTGTGATTCCATTTTTCTCGCAAATCATCCAAGCAAAACCCAGCTTCCACGCAACAACACTTGAACGGATGTCGTACTCATAGCAGTCGCCCAGCATGGCATGACGCAGCACTGTTCTAATTGACTGCACATTCAGTGCGCCCGTGTAGTACATGCGCCCAAAGTGACTGGGATTCTTTTTCATGGGCAATGTGTTGTTGCCCGCTTGTGCAATTCTCGCAATTGCTCGTGCTTGTCGCACCAACATCTGCCGCTGCACATCGTTCATCTTGTTTGCTCGTTTGGTCAAGAACACAATGAACTGTTTGAGTGATGCCACATCCACTGGACACAGATCGTAGTTTTCATCAACTTCTGCTTTGCTCATTGCGGCAAAGTCTGGAAACATCTTGTAAAAGAAATCCGTATCCGTCAGTGACTTGTCGTTGAGCAATGCATCCAATTCATTTATCGTCTTCTTGCGCAATTGATTGATGTCCATTGCATCAGTCATGGTCACATGCCGCGTCAGTTGCACCGTGGAATAATCCCCGCCTTTTTGTCCTGTTGAAACCACAGCAACAAGATTCAAACGGTTTGACTGCAGCCACTTGTGCAAGTACTGCCGTTTGCCATCAATCACAAATTGCCCCACTTGCAGCGTCAAATCGTGCGTGCTCACATAAAAGTGTTTGAAAAACCTGTACATGTTGTCATCCATGTGCAGCAGCGATTGCTCCAAGTGCTGCTCAAGCACACTGATGTACTTTGCCAATGCCAATTGAGCTTTGTTTGTTTTGGGCATTGCACGTTTGAGTGCTGCTGCAACAGCGTCACTTGCTGCGAGCTTGATTGTTTGCGCAGTCATGCACGGCTCCCATGCTGCACTGTGTGCGACATTAAAAATGTCTTACACATATAGTAATTCTTCAAATAATACATATCCCACTTCCATCAATTGAGACCAAATGCAGTTGAAGAAAATTGTGACGAATGAGCGAAGCGAATGAAGCTCACAGATGTGTAAGCGCAGCGCAACACATCATTAACGATTACATCACTTGCTTGCAAAGCACACACATACAAACACACAAACTCGTTCACACACATCTTTCTAAACAACCACACTATGAATTGATCTTCTCTTTTTTTGTCACTCATTGATATTTATTTAGAACCAAATAGTTTCGCAGCGAAACCAAATAGATTGATTTTTTGCAATTCATTTTGCCGTACAAATTTTCTTGCAACATTGCCAACTCATTTCGAGTGCACCGCATCGCTGCAACTTACACCGATGCAATTGATTTTTCACATTCCTCTGCTGCACTTGCTTCATTCATTTTTTCTCAATCAATTTCTACAGCAAGTTGACGCACTGCGCTAGCACAACACCGCACAGCTAGCGCAGTCACCGCACTTGTGCCAGTGCGATAAATAATTGCATGAAGATCAGCGAAATCGCTCAACCACTACTGTCATTCATTGCCAACGTTCGTGTTGTTAAAAACCAATTGACCATCACCGCTCGAATCGTGGCACTCGCTGATAACTTCATGCGTGCCAAAATCTTGCTCGCGGAAAAGTACGGAGCAGAAAATGTTCTGTCCCTGCTACCGTTTGCACACGAACAAACGATTGACGAAACCACCGCACCGTTGTCCGCCGCAGAGCTTCAAGTCAAATCCATGCGCGACCGTGCCAAACAACTCAACCAACAAGCCCAGCAAGTCAAAGCACGCAGCAAATTGCAAAAAGCACAGCAAAATCTTTTCAAAGCACACCAACCACCACGCACCAACTGACACCATTGCGTGCACACATAAAAAAACAGCGTACACAAAGCGTGACGCTGTTTTTCTTTGAGCAGTTTTTCAACGCCTTTATGTGCTGCGCTTTTTTCTCGTCGCTGTTTTGCGTGGTGCTGTCTTGCGAGCGGGAGTTGATTTGATGAAGTCTTTTACATCTTTGTATTCGAATGCATGTGACTCATATAAACGCTTGATTGATTCCAAAGCTGCTTGCCGCGCAACTTCACGTTGCTGTTTGATTTGTTCTTCAAGTAATTTTTGAGCAGCAATCATCTCTTCAAGTTGCTGTTGCGGATCATTAGTCGCTGTCATTTGTGTCTCCAATGTGTTGTTGTCACATTTATCAATTTATCAGCAACATCACCTACACTGCACCAGTGTTTTCCCTTGAGTGCAGTTGTTTCGTCTCTGCAACGCACAGCGTGCAGCCAATAAAAAACCCACCGTGTTGCCACGGTGGGTTTTCGATCTTTTAAACCTCAGCTGGCTTGCGCCAGCGGGGAATTAGAAGTTGTGTTGCAAACCAAAAATGGTGTAAGTCGATTTAGCTGCCAATGCAGCGTTGACGGTACCATCAGTTTTGTCAGTCACAAAGCGTGCGTAAGCGCTGGTACGCTTGCTGAGGTCATACTTGGCACCGACTGCTGTCACAGTACGGTCGTTGTTAGCAGCAGCCTTGTCATTCTTTTTGCCGTAGTTGGCCATTAGTGTCACAGCACCCATTGGCACAGAAACGGAAAGGTTGTAGGCCTGGCTATCAGTAGCACCAGAAACCACAGTAGCGGAAGCGGCTGCACCATCCTTTTCGGTGAAGTAGCCTGCGCCCAGCTTAGCAACGCCCAAGTCATATGTCACGTAAGCATTGTTGAGTGTGTTGCTAGCAGCTGCACCCACGCCGGCCACTTTGTAGTTGCTGTAGCCAACGACCAATGGACCGTTAGCATAGGACAAGCCGATATCAGTTTGTGCGCCGGCTGCAGTAACGACGGTAGCTGGGTTCGTGTCAGCTTTGGTTTGTGTGGAGTAAGCAATGGCAGCGCTGAAACCGCTGAATGCAGGTGTATCGAAGCGAATAGTGCTGTTGTTGCGCACTTTGCCGCTGTTCATTGCACCGAAACCGGAACCGATTTTGGTACCGAATGGGTTAGATGCTGCTTGTGCAGTCAATGTAGGCGTGTTAGGCGAGCCCAACTTCAAGGTGCCGAAGCCACCAGACAAGCCAACGAAAACTTCACCGCCACCGTTGCCGATACCGTTTGCTGTACCAGCTTGCTGGGAAGCATTGAAATCACCTTCGTACAGGAAGTTGGCTGTCAAACCACCGCCCAGGTCTTCTGTACCCAAGAAAGTGATTTGCGATGTACCTTGACGGTTGTTTTGCAGACCGGTTTGGGTCACGCTGTTGCCGTTGCCGTAAGTGTTTTTCTGGCTAACCAAAGAGGGGTCAAAGGTACCTTTGATGGTCACGGAAGATTGAGCGAAAGCGCCAGTTGTGGCTGCCAATGTAGCCAGAGCAATCAGAGTTTTTTTCATTGAGAGTTCTCCAAAGTTTAAAAAAGAGCTTGGGGTTCGTGGGGTGAAGATCACCTGTCTAAACACTAAGCCAACCTCCAATTTCGGAAGGTTGAACGTATTGCACCAGAGCAACGTGGCTTTTCCAAGGAATTCAAAGAATAAAGGTCTTTTTCGTTGCATTGATGCAACAAGCCCAGTGACCCTCTGTAGAAATGGAGCTATTTATTAATATTTTCTTCAATTAATTCAATGACTTCCAAAGATTGTCAAATCCATCAGATGAATTATCAAAACAGCCACTGCAAAGCTCCCCGCACCGCACAAGCCGGACTGCTTTACAGTCTAGTTATCCATTTTGTGCAGATTTGCCATGAACACCCATGCTTTGATTTTGGCCGCTGACAGTGCTTTGCGCACGTTGTGGGCCGAGCCGCGTGCTAGCCGCCCGACGCCACAAGCCCCAGCCATGGGCATTGAGATGTCAGACACCGAGCGCCGCGAGGCTGCCGCTTTGATGCGCGTGAACCATGTGGGTGAGGTGTGCGCTCAGGCGCTCTACACCGGTCAGGCCCTCGCCTGCCAAGACCCGACCTTACGCGCACAGCTGGCCGAAGCCAGCCGCGAGGAGACGGACCACTTGGCTTGGACCAAGCAGCGACTTGATGACCTGAACGACCGCCCCTCACTCTTGAACCCGCTTTGGTACGTCGGTGCGCTTGCCATTGGTTATGTCGCAGGCAAGCTGGGCGGCGACCGTGTGAGCTTGGGCTTTGTGGTGGAAACCGAGCGTCAGGTGGAAGCCCATTTGCAAAGCCACATGGACCGCCTGCCCGCAGCCGACAGTGCGTCACGCGCCATCGTGGCGCAAATGAAAACCGATGAGATCGCCCACGCCCAGATGGCCATGAAGGCTGGGGCGGCGGAGCTGCCTGGCGCGGTCAAAGCCCTGATGCAGGCCGCTGCCAAGGTAATGACGACGGTGGCGCACAGGGTTTGATCGATCTCCGTTTTGCGCCTGGTGCGGGCTAAATGCCGCACGAACACAGGTACAGGCCCGCACTCAGTTAGAGCGGAGTTGCCCCCCGCCAGCCTTAGACCTCAAGCACCTCAAAACTGGTCGTGATCTCGGCCGTTTTGCCCAGCATGATGCTGGCCGAGCAGTATTTGTCGTGGCTCATGGCAATGGCACGCTCCACCGCACTGGCCGGCACACCTTTGCCCGTGACGGTGAAATGCATGTTGATCTTGGTGAAGACCTTGGGCTCCACCTCAGCGCGTTCGCTGCTGAGCTTGACGCTGCAGCCGCGCACATCGTGGCGACCCCGCTTCAAGATCAGCACGACGTCATACGCCGTGCACCCGCCAGTGCCAGCCAGCAACATTTCCATCGGGCGCGGGGCCAAGTTTTGCCCCCCGTTTTCAGGCTTGGCGGCATCGGGCGCACCATCCATCGCCACCATGTGCCCTGAGCCGGTTTCGGCCAAAAAACCCATGCCCGAGCGGGTGCCGGCGGCGCCGGTCCAGGTGACTGTGCATTCCATTGTGGTGTCCTTGTTCATTGGGCCAGCTGGTAGGCCGTGTCATTTTTAAAGTGCTTATGGTACCCAAGGTGATCTAAGTCACTGACATGGACCTTGGCGTGCCTCACATTGGTATTCGCGTTGACTGCGGAGCGCAAACCAAGTTGACTGTGATTCATGGACGCCCCCGGATTTTGGAATTTTTTACATTTTGACGCACGCAACTTGCTGCATTGCAACAAAATCCCCATTACAATTGCAAACAGTCGTGCTTTTTTGCACACACCTGTTGTCTCCTCCACCCTCTGAAAAGGTGGATTTGCCCCCAACCGCAAGGCTGGGGGCATTTTTTTGTTCAAAAAAACCTCAAAAACACTTTATTTGAATATTTATGATTTAATTTAAACATTATTCAGTTTGTCGTGGCTTGACAAAAAGAGGGGCTTTTTATGTATCACCAGGCATGCTTCACAAGAATCGGCTCCAGGGTCATGTCCCTGTACAAACCATTGTCAGTTTCGATTGCATGCGGGTTGGTGATGGTCTCGACTTCATTGCATGCACAACACGAAATCACCATCGTGGACAAGGCCCCAGAGTATCGGCAATTCAACAGGATAGAGATCACTGGCTCAAGTGTGGTCAACCCTCGGAGTCGAGAGGCGCTGCCAGTCAGGGTCATTGATCGCAAAGAGATTGAGCGCATGGGCGTTCAAAGCGTGCCCGAATTGATCCAAGGCTTGTCTTCCATGCATTCGTTCACTGAAGCGGGCGGCACGAACATTTCAGGGCAAGGGGGATACCGCTCGGCGGCCATCCATGGCTACGAAGCTGGCACACTGGTTCTGATCAATGGCCGTCGTTCGCCTTCTTTTGCCAAGCAGCGCCCTCAGGTGGACCGCACGGCCGTTGATCTGTCGATGGTCCCTTTGCGCGCCATTGAGAGAGTGGAAATACTCACCGACGGGGCGTCCTCCATTTACGGAAGCGATGCCATTGCAGGTGTTGTCAACCTGATCACTTTAAAACAGGCACCAGGCTTGAGCCTTAGCGCCGAAAAACTTTCAACCCAAGGTACCGGGGACGGTCAGAGTGCTGGCATCAGTTGGGGCAAAGGCAAATTGGACACAGATGGCTACGCGCTGTCCCTGCATTTGGAGAGAGTGCAATCAGATCCGGTGCGCATGCGCGATCGCAG
>JACCDW011192535.1_pt1 | contig 22014 bp, 29 predicted proteins | sample 7449781 | NCBI WGS metagenome assembly JACCDW01 (sample SAMN15323449, study PRJNA562643) | freshwater metagenome | isolation source: river surface water | place: USA:Blue River Watershed | collected 2017-08-18
ATACCAGTAATAAAGTAGGCAAAGTCACGGGATTCAGTCACTCGTTTTTCTTCTCCACAAACACCACACTTACCATTCCAGACAGAAGAACAACCAACTGAATAAACACCATATTTTTGACCACAATCCATACAGGTAGTGCCTGCCTGTTCAAGTTTTTTGAGTAGTGCCTTCTTTTCTTTCAAAGTCATCGCAAAGTCCTACAAGCGGTTTTGTGTTTGTGAAGTCATTATACAGCAGTTTAGCAAAGATATGGTGGGGTCTTGTGCCAGTTTCAATACTGGTTGAGGTCGCTACCGCCCACATAATATCCAGTGCTTTCTTATCAGGTAGTTTCATGAATTTCCAAACTGTCCTCTTCAAGGTTGTACTTATACATAAAACCTTCGTTAGTTGTATAGTAAACGTTCTTGATTCCTTCTTGCTCCAGTGCAAGAGTACAAATGGGGCAAGGTTTCGCCATTCTCAGTTTATTTCTGGTATTCACTCTTGCAACAACGATCGTATCAGCATCTTCCTTTGCTTTGATAAGTGCTGCGATTTCAGCGTGAAGATAGATTTTCTCACACAATCCAACTTTCTTAGCAAGTCGTGCTTGTAATGGATGAGACTTTTGTTCCAGATTTACAGCAGTTGCAACGACTTTTGATTTTTTAAGCAAAACTGCCCCCACCTTGCGACGGGAGGGGGAAGACTTTGCAGTTTCAATCGCAAGTTGAAGAAAATTATCAGGAATCATTCAAAGTTGCCAGCGGCAGGGGGATTTGGGGCAGGAGGTGGAGGAAGTTGTGGAGTTACTGGAGCAATTTGTTTTACTTGAGTTTGTTCTGGAAGACTAGCAGCAGGAGGTGGATTAGTATTAGCAAGTTGTTGTTGAAGACCAGAAATTTGCTGTTGAAGTTCTGTAATATGTTGTTCGTACTTGGTATTTACTTCTTCTGCAGGTTTTACTTGATTATCTTGTGCAAGTTTGAACCCAGCAGCACCAGCACCGAAGATACTTGCAAGAGCAGCAAAAACTGAAATTGTCTTGGAGAAACTCATCGTTTGTTGCAACTGTGGGTATTATAGGTCAAAGGTCAGTGATTGTGGTCTCTTCTGTGCCACATTCTGAAGTGGCACAATTGTATCTCAGAATTAAAAGTTTTCCAAGAATTACACCATAGTAAGTTTGTGTTGTACTATCACCTTCACATCGTTTGATTTCAAGTTTAGTTAAATGAATCAAACTGTTAACTTGTTCTTCAGTAAGTTCCCAGTCGGTAATGTTGTGTTCGGTTACTTTCATCACTCGTTAAGATAATTCAGATTGTAAGTTGTTCCACAAAATTCAATATCAAATCCAAACTTATAAACTTGAAGAAGAATACTGAATATCCTACCCATTCCAAAGTTGATTTGGACATAAGGCCAAGAAGGATAGTCATACCAACCAAATGAACCTTGAACAAGGGTATATTTTTTTGTTTTAAAGAAGAAGAAATAAAAGTCTTTACCAAAATCTTCTTTGAGTGCAAAATCTACAAGTTTCATTTCAAATTCTCCACTTCATTTGCAAGTTCAATCAGATCATTTTTATCTAAGACAATCAGATCATTTTGTGCAGTATAAAATCTAATTGTTTCTGCCGCACATCTAAGAACATATGCTACAAGTTTTTCTTCAGTATCAGCGCCATTATCCCTAGACTCCCACACCTTATTCATAAATTCCTGTGCTCGTTCAGTCACTCACTTGCTCTCCATTCTTTTCGCATTTTAACATATTTTGGGTCTTTTGCAACCTTGTCTCTTAATTCTTTAAAGATTCTTGCTGCTTTTGCTTTTGTGCATGTAAGCGCATCTTCACTCTGGGGTAATACTTCACCAGTTTCAGAGTATTTTCTTCCGTCAGAATGATTCGCGTACCTTCTAGCCCGCGTAAATCCCATCTCAAGGAATTTGCGGGCCATGTCCATACCAACGAAATCATCATCCCTTGAGTATGCAAGGAACATTTCGTATATTTTAGAAGAAGATTTGCGAGCAGTAATCTCATCTTTGAATCTCCAATACCTACAAATATCTTCGGTATATGGTCTAACTAAAAGAACGCCTTGCTCACCCCTACCAATTCTATATAGTTTTCTTGTGTTAAAATCAGTAAAGTCTAAAGATTTGTAATCAAGAGAATAGTCAAATTCCTTCATTATTTTCTTTGGTAAGTTTGCGAATACCAGTTATGAAATAAGCAAAATCTCTTGTTTCAGTGATACTCTTTTTTTCACCACAAACATCACATTTACCTTCCCATACTGAAGAGCATCCTACAGAATAAACACCATATTTGTTACCACAATCGAAACAAGTAACATAAGCGTTCTTCAGTTTTTTAATCAGTGCTTTGTTAGACATACTCATTCTCATCAAAAGTAAAGTATTCGTGAATAGCAGACATCACAGCATCTACAATATGCTCTTTAGCATTTTCTGGGTCTGGGTTTTCTACGTACTTGTGAGCACGATGCCATCCTTGCTTTACCCCATCTTCAATTGCGATTTCAAGTATTGCAAAGGTTTTTGGTTTCATAATGAAGTTCTTTTCATGATCATGAGAATACTATAAAACCCCCTGACGTAAAAAGTCAAGGGTCCATGGACGGTTTACATATCGTCCTCTGTTCTGCCAACCACAACGCCAACCACAACACCGCACATAAAAGCAACAAATGTATAAAGAAAGTTAGAAGCAAGTTCAATTGCTAACTGCGTATTGTCATCCATTTTTCTTTTCGTAATACTTGCACCAACCATCTGCTGCTATTTTACCACGAACTGCCGTACATCCAGCAGGTGGTCTCCACATTGTACATTTGTCGCAACGTTGCTGCCCTTTAGGACTGTCCTGGTAGTCGGCGGTTGATTTTGCGACTTTTTCCTCTTCTGTAAGAAAATCCTTAAAAGATTTCATCAGTCTCTCTGCCTCCAGTCATCTGGGCGATCTTCTTTAAAGAAATCGATGATATCGTCAACACTATTAAATCCAGAAATTCCTTTTCCTTCGTGCCCAATACCACCAATATCGAGTGCATTCAGAAATCCATCCAAACTATCTTCATCCATATCAGGATTTGCTGCTTTTCTACGTGCTTGACGAAGCATCGTTGCTGCTGTGCGGTTTGCTTTCGCCAACTTCTCTGCCCAAATAATATCTTGTAAACTTACTTCCTCTTGGTTTTCAATGCGCTTACAAATCCCTTCAAGACGCAGCCGATATTGTGTAGATAACATAATTTTCAGCAGATGTAGTGTTATTTATTTCTACGAAAGTATTCTTTGTAGTATTTCTTTTTCATCTCACAGATGATATTATAATCTTCTTCTTCACCCAAACAATCCAAAATATATGACGCACCTTCTAATTCACTTAACAACCGTGCTATCGTCGTTGCCGATTCTGGATTGACGTTCCATTTCGATTTCATTTTGCAATTCCTTTGCAAGTTTCCATGCTCGACGCCACATCAGATATTTAACAATCGGATTTCTTGGATTATGAATTAACCACCATTTGGTTTTTTCATATTGAAATTGACCAAGTTTAATAGTCAAATCAATCAATCTTGCAACACTTAAGTCAGTTGCAGCAAGATAGACAAGAATTGCCAATAGAAAAAACCAAAAATAATATGTGGTCATTTTAATGAATATAGGTAATCAATAAGATTTATCTTTAACTCTTCAAGTTCTTTTTCACAATTTAGTTGCTTTGCAGTTGTTCTAATTTCATGGTGACTTGTATGCAAGTCTTCAAGCATAAGATCAATTGCCTGGAGTTCTTTTTGCGTCATAAGATTTGATAATGATTGGGCAGGATGGAACAAAATTACGTAACTCAATCACAATCTCTGTTTTTTGTTGAGATGTAAGAACGCTTGAATTTGTTATACGACTTGCAATTCCCAATAACTGGCGACAGGTTATAACTGTGGTTAGGAATAGAGTTCCCATAGGAATTTCCTATGATTTTAATATTTATTTCCCGAATCCCAACCCCTTTACTTTTTGTTTATCTTTTACGATTATAAGATCTAAAAAGTCTGGAATCTGGCAGTGAGTGAACCAGTATGCCTGAGCGTCCTCCCAATCATCAAAAATTACATTTTTACGATTTCTCAGAACGATTTCATAACTATGTCTATCGTAGGGTTCTTTTGAAGTGACTGAAAAACTATTCAATACCATCAAACTTCCTCATGAACCGAACACAACTCTTGAATTTTTCCCATTCAGCATCAGAAAAATTATCCGATGCATATGGAATACCAACAATTTTAGCACAAACACGATTTACATTCACACGAATCATCATGTCTTCAGCGTATGCTGGAGTTGAAATTGCAACGAAAATTGCAGCAATGATTAATTTCTTCATTTCAAAAATTTATCTAGGGAAGAAGACGCTTTTTTCTTTGTAGATTTAATTTGTTTTTGAATAAAAGACTTTGCAGTGGTAAGGTTATTTGCAGTATGAACTTGAAGTCCATTGTGAATGACTACAAATTTTTTACCAAATGGGACAGCAGCCCACATTTCATCTTTTGTTACATACCCGTTTGGATCACCAACAACGGGATTTAAAATGGTTTCGTTTTGAATATTCATCCGAATACTGCGGTTACATTGAGAACTTTGGCACTCGGATTACGTGCGACTGCAGTACGTTTTGCGTCATCATAATCTCTTGCCTCTACAATTTCATCAAAAACTTTACCAGCAACGTAGAGTTGAACTTTGCAGCGCATTGGGGGGTTCTCCTTGTGTGTAGGTAGTTTAGCAGAAAACTCAGCGTTTGACAACGCTGATAGCGGGCATCCCCTGCTCGAACACGGTGTCCACCACCGCTTGCACCTTACGTGCCGTGCTGACGCCCACAGAAGAGTAGACGGGGATGCAGACCAGACCGAACGACTTAGTGTACTCTCCAAGGGCACCAGGGGCGATACGACCGCTCCTGAGACCCTCTGCGTCGTCCTTGTGAAGACGGATCACACGCCCGATGGTCTGAGAGATGCCGATGTAATCCATAGAACGCATGAACAGCACTGCCTCAAGACCAGACACGTTGATGCCTTCGCTGAGAATGCTGTGATGCAGAACCACAAACTTCTTGCTGTCATCCTTACCCCAAGCACTCAGGGTGTCAAAGAACACCTCACGGTTGACCTTTTGACCGTCAATGATAGCGCCAGTCTTGGAAGTGATATACATCCAAGAGAAACCACGGTCCTCCAGTTGCTTGCAGAAATCAGTCTGAGAAACCAGATTCATGATCTGTTTGGTTGCCTTGGCGCAAATCAGCACCTTCTCAACCTCCTGAGCATCGATGGTAGCAATCAGGTTCTCACAGTCCACGTCAGCAACAATCTGACCCTTGCTGACCATATCAAACTGCTGAACCACAACCTTAGGGGGAACAATAAAACCACCCTCTACCAGTTCAGGTGCAGGAACGTTACAAATAACGTTACCGTAAACAGCAGCATCATTCATACCAGGCTTTGAAATAGTGGCAGAATGCTTAGGAGTAGCAGTGAAGAAATAGCAGCGGTCAGCAGTAGAAGCGAAATGCTCGGTGGCAGGGAAGAAATTACGTTGAACAGAGTTGTGTGCTTCATCAAAGTAAATCGTATTGACTTCGACATCTGCCTGCTGCAGACGCTGAAGAGAGTTGTAAGTGGTGAAAATCAGTTTGTGACCCTGAGTCTGATTGACCCAGTTACGAATCTCACTGGGGCGTGTGGTGCTCTGGTGATGAGTCTCACCACTGTGAATGTGCAGCACAGAAGCATTCGTGATAAACTCAAGAAACTCAGAAGAGAGTTGCTCAGCAAGCAGAATGCGAGGAGCAACTACAACAATCGTTTGAGGGGCGCTATTGAGAAACTCACGAATAGCATCACAGGCACCGACAAGAGTTTTACCACCGCCAGTAGGAATGACAATTTGACCCTTCGCATACTTAGCAAGGGCGTCAAGAGCACGTTCTTGGTGAGGGCGAAGTTGAATCACAGGTCTCATTGAATATAGGAATATTATAGCAGTAAAAAGGGTCTCCTGAGAGACCCCTGTGACAGTTCTATAAGTGTCCTATAGAAGCTTAGATTCCCATCTTCAACCCAGACAAAGGTAGTCTAGGTGATTTTTAATGATGTGTCAAGTGTTTTTGTCTTCTATTTCAGAAACAATTTCATTAAATATATTTTCCCAGTTATCAGTTTCTTCCTTCCATTTACCTAATGGACAAGAATCCAAAATAATTTTTGCTTTTGCTGGAACAAAGCAACCACACTCTTTACAACGATTCTCTAATTCGTTATACTTTTCACAACTTCTACAAGTCATGACTCTTTCTTCATAAGTCTTATCACTAACGAATAATCGTGTATGATTTTGATTTTGTTGAAGATGCTTGATTAAATCCCAAGAAAATTTTGCTAAATTTTTTCCTTGCTGAATTATTGTAGGATATTGCTGTTCTTCAGACATAGGTTAACAAAGTCAATAACTTTTTTATTTATGATGGGTTATATAGACCTTTAATTGTTGTTGAATTAATTGTTCCAACAACCGAATAATTTGATCCTTCTATTGCTCTTCCAGCAGAACCTCCATTACCAGTATTGGTTGTGTTATTGCCGGGTGACCCCCAATCTCCCCCATCCCCGCCACGGTTTCCTGGTTTTCCGTCTGTAGATTGGCAACCGTTATTAGAACCGCCAGGAGACCCGTTAGCGCCTGTTAAAGACCCTGAGAGGTTATTATATCCTCTTCCTGGTCCTCCATTTCCACCTTCTCCTCCTAAACCTCCTGCAGCAATATAAGATCTTGTGCAATCAACATATTTAATTTTTTTGTTACAAGCTTCACATGCGCAGTTAAATAGACCGCAACAATAATTATAGCTTTGGCAACATCCACCTTCATAACAACCTCTTGACACAGTATACCCATCTGGGCAACTTGGGCATTCTCCGCAGGGACCTTGTTGAGTAAAAGATTCTGTGCAAGTTCCATCAACTCCATTGGCGCCTGTTGCTCCTTTCTCTCCTCCTCCACCACCACCATAAATTTTCCCAGATTGTGAAACATTTACTACGATATTTGATCCTGATGGACTAGAAAGTCTCAGTGCCGCACCACCTGTACCTCCACTGATATTACCACTTGTTCCTCCTGCTCCTCCAGCACCAAAGATATTTCCAGTTACATCAATTGTTAAGTTGTATGCTGTAGCAGTAAGTCTAGCTGCAGCAACTGAAGTAGTGTTAGAACCAACATTCCCTCCAATATATACCCATTTTCTGATAGATTTGTATAAATTTAAATTCCAAGATAAGTCATTAATGATTAGATTTTCGTCAGTCCCACTTTGTGTGATATAATAATACTTAATTGAATTTCTAAATTGAGAAACTTTTAAGTTACTTCCAGTAGAAATCGGAGAATTTTCCGTGGCATCAGGCACAATGGGATTTCTATTTTCAGTATCAGTATTTCTTCTTAGTTCCGATGCTTTAATTGAACCAGATGTTGTTTCTTTGAAAGCATTTCTAAGTGAACTAAAAGAAATAGAACCAGATGAAAAATAAGGACCTGCTTTAGTTACTGATTCAGACATTAACCCCTATACCTCTTAATTAATGAAAATCTGTCCAGGCAATACCAGTGTATCCTTGAAATTTGCCAGTATCAGTATTAAAAATAATGGCACCACCGACTGTAGATAAACCTGTTCTTTGAGAATTAGTCAATCTTGGGACGACCATGAAAGCACCGACTCCCCCATAATGATTTTTTCCAGCGTCAGCAAAATCTACTGCGGAACGATATGAAGTAGTTCCAACCCCAAGAGCACACGTATCATCTAAAATAACAATAGAAGAGTTAATACCCGAAACTGAATTAGAGTTTAGTGTAGTAGTTCCCCCAACTATAGCAACACCACTTCCATCATCTAAATTGGTATTACCAATAGCAACACTTGATAGTAAAGAAAGACCATTTACTCTTAAACTTTGATTAAATGATGTGGTTCCTATTCCAATTGAACCAAATAAACCATTTTGACCACGAGCATCGAAAGATGTGATTGGTGTGTCTGTTCCTACGCCAATTTTTGAACCAGTTGGTACAATAAAACTATTTGTTACCCTTAAATCATAAACCGTAGAAATACCAGATAAATTAAATAAATTTGTATCGTTTATAACGGATGGTAAGTCAATAGACCCTACAGATAAATTTCCACTAATAGTTACATTATTACCAAACCAAGCATTTCCAGTTACTGTTGAAGTTCCAACTACATGAATAGTATTATCTGGATTTGTTTTTCCAATACCCAACTTGCCATCATAAGTTAATGAAGCAAGTTCTGTATTTGTCTGACCATAAATCCAAGCAAATCTACCAGTTCCTATGCCAGCAGCACCGGCATGTAGGTATAAATTAAAATTACCAGTGTCATTATTGAGGATATCAAAAGTTTTTGAAATATTTCCAAATCTTAAAACTGCAGTGCTTCTACCAACACCGACAGACTGACCAATACTAATTCTAGAATCTTCAGAGCTACTAATAACTTCAAAGAGTGTTGAACTGGTTTTTCTGATCTGAAGATCTGATGTTGGTAATGCAGTTCCTATACCAATTCTTCCAGAATTTAATGCTGCAAATGCAGTTCCACCAGTTCCGACATGTAATGTCGAGAACGAAGTTGTAATACCAGATGTTACTAATCCAACCCCAATTGATGATGCAGTTATACTTCCAACAGTTATATTCGGAGTTCCAGTTAATGATTGTGCTGTGCTCGCAGTTCCGGTAAGATTTCCTACAAAAGTTATTGCAGTTACTACGCCATTAATTCTAGAATTGCCATTTACAATTAGTGATGTAGTTGCTCCGCCAATGACAACATTATTGAAAGTTCCAACTCCAGAATTTACATTTCCGTTAAGAGTTCCATTAAACGATGGTGCAGTAATAATTCCCGAAATATTAATGCTAGATGGAAGTCTTGAATTAGATAATGTTCCGGATGAGATATTTGATGCATTAATTTGAGTTATTTGAGCACCAGAACCATCAAAAGATGCTGCGGTTATAACTCCACTCGCTCTGATATTTCCAGTAGAACTTATACCAGTTCCACTTGAATTTTGTGGGTCGTTACCAATTTGTAGAAAATAATTTGGCATCGATGTTGCAATGCCAACTGTCCCTGAATTATAAATGCTAGAAAACCCAGTTCCTGGGTTGACATCTACCCACTGCGATGATGCTAAATTAGTTAGTTTACTTCCATCACCATAATATGTTACAACCCCAGAAGATGCTGTTATAATCCCAGAATTAATTAAAATTCTTCCATTGTCTAATGAAGTAAAAGTGGTAACCCCACTCACACTTAAATTTTGGGCACTGACAGATGTTGCAGTAAATAACCCAATTACTTTAGCGTTACCCCTAACATCTAAAAACTCGGTGGGAATGGATGTTCCAATTCCCACCAATCCGTTTGTATTTACAATAAAATTATCATAGTCAACTTGGACACCATTTCTAAAGTTAAATGACTTTCTATAATTTGCCATCTTATATGGTTTTTAGTTATTTATCTGAAAGTCGTTGTTCAAGATTTTCTACCTTACTAGAAAGTTCTTTAATTGCCTCAATGAGTAGTGGAACTAGTTTTTCATAACTAACTGCAAGATAACCATTATCTCTAGTAGTAATCGCTTCAGGAAGAACTTCTACAACTTCTTGAGCGATTACCCCAACATCATTACCTTCTTTTCCAGACTTCTCATTCCAAACATAAGTATTACCACTAATTGAAAGAACCTTAGTAAGTGGGTCTTCAATTGGAGTAATGTTATCCTTAAGTCTCTGGTCTGATGTGAAGAATGCTGTTATATCACCAGTTACATTTAAATCACCATTAACTAGGGCATTATCATCCAGAGTGATTAATGAACCAGTAGATCTAATTGTTCCACTAATATTTAATGTATTATTAATTGTAGTAGCACCTGAAACATCTAATGTACTATTAAGTGTAGTGCCGCCATCAACATCTAAAGAACTGTTAAGTGTAGTGCCACCATCAACATCTAATGTACTATTAAGTGTAGTACCACCGTCAACATTCAGAGTTCCTGTAAGATTGGTATTTGAAAGGACATTGATATTGCCGCCAACATATAGATTTTTACCAATACCAACTCCACCATTTACTATTAAAGAACCACTAGTTATACTGTTTGATTGTGTTGATCTTGTATCAGAAATTTTTACAGTTGAACTGAAAGTTACTCTATCTTTTGCTCTGATTTGTTTACTGAATGATACTGGACCATCAAATTGAGAAAGAACTGCACCAGAACCACCACCCTCAACCAACAATCTTTCTTTAACTGTAACTTCATCAAATACTACACTTAATTTTGAAGGATCTTGACCAGTTACAGTTGGGTTTGGAATATCGAAAGATACAACTTCTCCACTTGAAGATGATGTTTTTGTATTACCAGAAAATACATCGCCATTATTATTCATTCCAGTGTATACCACTGTTCCACAAGATCTTTGCTGAGATTGTGCAAGAAAATCTTCAGTATCAGTATTGGTTTTTACCTGAACCTGAGGTAAACCTGTGGAGTAGTTTCCTGGTCCGTAACCAAGATATTCAAATGTGTGACCAGAAGCTCTGAGAATAGATGGTCTTCTGAATTCAATAGCGATTGGATTAATCTTTCGAACTAATGAATTTTCATCATGACCTTCTTGCAGAGTTCCAAGAGCACCTCGAAGAACTGTAAACTGTGATTGACTTCCAGTACTAATAACTCGCATTATCTCATTATCAATCTGAATATAAGAACCTAGTGGCAATCTAGTTGCAGTAGAGATGCCAGAAAATGCTATAGGTAAAGTTGTCTCAGTAGTAATGGTAGAAGTTAGTCTTAAAGTACTATTATCATAGAACGTAATTGATCTTGCACCAAGATTTTCAGAAGTATTATCAGATACTCCTTCATTTGAAGATAAACCATGCCTTAAAACATACCCACTGTTTGCAGACAATGACTTGTTTGTAGTTGCAGTGAATACTGTAGCACTAGTTCTATCAAGAACAGTGAAGTCTCCAAGATTATTGTTTGATGAGTCAAGAACTCTAAATCTATTGCCAGAAATTAAACCGTGAGCAGAGATGCAAGTAAAGGTTGATACCTTAGATGATGAATTATATGAAGTTGAACTAATCCTCACTGAAGGTGCAATTACAAAACCATATTGTGATGGTAATATTGTAGGATCACCAGCAGTTTTTGCTATAGAAATTTGATTTACTGCTGGAACAGAAGTAATTCTATAGTAACCATCATCAGTTGTACCTACACCAGTAAACTGAACCACATCTCCAATATTTGTTGATATGCCAGCAGTAGATAATGTTAATCTGCCATTGCTTCCTGCTCCAATTACTGAAATATCAAAATAAAGTACGTCTCCATTGGCATAACCAGAACCTGGTGCAGTGATATCTACTGCTGAAATTGCACCACCAGATACTACTACTTTAGCTGTTGCTCCCTTCCAAATTGTAAGACCAGAGTTGCTAAAGAGTCTTACATTATGATAGGTGCCATCAGTGTAACTATTTCCACCTGTTAAGGGGAAACTGCCAGCAGTTGTATTACTGTAGGTTACAATTCCAGATAACCCATGATTTCTACCAAAAGTAATTGTTGCGCTACTTGTAGATGAAGAAACTGAAGAAATAGTAAGTCCTACACCAACTTCTTTTAAGAGTAAATCGGCAGACTCTCTGGTAATACTCTTCTTGAGATCATTTGTAACGATTGCTCCAATTGGAGAACGCTTTGCGTATGTCTTTGCAGATTGTGGATTAGAATTAGGATTATCTCTATCTAATTGTGGGTAAAGATCTTTCTTTAATTGACTAAATTTTAGATTGGTAAATTCATTTTGTATTGCATTATTGGCATTGAGAACATAAAGATGATAAACACCATCTTGAGATCCTTCAATGTAGGGTGAAATTACCTCATTTCTATAAATGTATAGATTTCCTCTCCAATCATTTCTCTCAAATCTAGGTAGAGAAATAGTTCTACTGTGAGGGTTACTAGTAAATGTTCCAGGAGTATGAACTACACCGAAAATATCAGTAGTTGAATATCTAAATGTTACATCATCTGTTACAGCAGTAACCTCAAATAGACCATTATATCCTAGGTTATCTAATCCAGTTGCATTTGTTGTGCTTCTAACATTTCTAATATAGACACGCTCTCCAACTTGAATGTCGTGAGGTAATTCTGAAACTACAGTTACAGTTTCACTTGCTACTGTACATGTACTAATAAATCTTGGGTTCTTTTTATATCCATAATCTGTAGTTCCAATACTAGTTCTAGTAAAATCTGCATTGTTTCTAGCACCTGTTGAACTAGACTCTTGAATGACAAATCCAGTTTGGGGATCTTTTGCGTTTGGAAGATCTTTTGGAATTACAACTCTAACCTTATAAAGTTTTTCATCTAAACTTCTTGTGTCAGAAATTCTATTAATATATGCAAGATCGGTAGTTTCAGATAACCCATTGACTCCTAGAGTATTGAGTGCATTATAAATTTCACTGCCTATATTTGTATGAACATACCAATTTGAGTTAATCGCATCATACTGAATTGGGGAACCAATTTCACCAGCATTTTTGTCGGATACTCTACTGATGATGTGTAAATTTGTTCCACCATAAACTTGAAGTTCAATTCCTGCTAGAGCGTCACTATATGATGATGCTAATTTAATTTGTGTTGAGTTTACACGGATTGTATAATAGACAATGTGCTCAATAATATTTTCTGGAAGATCACCATCATCACTGATGATGATTACTTTTTCTCCAGTTTGTAAATTATGTGAACCTATAGTAAATACGTTACTTGTTGGACCGGAATTTACATCATATATTTTTTGAGCACTCGTTGTTCCAGTTGCTCCTATTTGAGTATCAGTGATTACATTATCACACATGTAAATGTCTGCAGAATATGTAACTCCTGCGCCAACAAGGTATAACTTATCGTTAAGTCTTGCACCAATTCTATAACCTTGAGTTAAAGAAGTTGGAATATTATCTCTAGAATTGTAACCGTAGAGATATAAATGACTTGTGATTCCAACTGAAGTTGTTAGACCAACATCTAAAGAAAGCCAATCAATTCTATCCTCTAAATTTTCATCAAAAGATCTTGGTGGAATAATAGATGTTATAAAAGCATTATTATCTTTAACGAAAGCATCTTTCTTAAATCCACTGGAGTTTAAAGAAATTTGTCCAAAGTTTGAGTTAGAGTTTGTGATTGAAGCATCACCACCAGTTTCTCCATCAAAATGTTTATTGAAACCAATTGCAAACACAGAAACAATCTGTATAAACGCATCATTGGTAAACTTAATGTGACTAGATTCCCAACCTTGCCTATAAACAGCTCTTGGATCTAAATGATATACTTTTGTTGAATCGGTTTGGGATGCTCCCTCTGGAAGTTTAGAACCATAAACAGTTTCATAATCTACAACCTTATAGGTTCTTGAAGATGGATCATATTTTGCAAAGGCACGATCATCTTTTTGTAGTGATACTGCAGTAAACTGAGCAACAACCATTGAACGGAATCCTGATGCCTTATAACCATCAGCGTGCATTCCATTCATTCCCCATACAGATCTTAGGGAACAGTTGAAAATATAAGGAGATGCACCAGAAACAGTATCAGTCTCTACAGTTACTGTTGCTGAAGATGCACTTGGATTTGGATTTAAATTTGGATATGAACTAAAACCTGGAATTACGTAAGTAAATTGGAAATCACTTATGATATTTTGAACCTTTGTTGAAATATTGAATGGTGCGGTTACACCAGAACCTGAAACTCCCTTTATTTTAATTGGAGTTCCAATGTTTAAGTTATGTGCAGTTGCAGTTGTTACTGTAACGACTGCCGTTGCCGTGGCGCCGTTGCCGGAAATAATCTCAGAAATGCTAATTGGGTCAGATGCAAATGCACCAACAATCTCCCATTCTGGGCGACGCTTTGCAAAACCTGCAGCATCTGCTGGAAACTTTTGGTCAATATCTCTAACTACATTAAAAGCATTTGATACTTTACTGTAGTACATGTCAAGGTCTGTAAGACCATATGAACCAATATTGTTTACGCCATCACAATATTCAAAACAAGTTAATTTATGGTGTGAAAATAGAGGAACAGATCTATATTCTGAACCAAAATTATCTGGGTTAGTGAAAACTAAACCAGTTTCATCGCCATCAAATAAAGAAAACTGCCAGAAGTAACATGCGCCAGTAATTCTAAAAATTGCTGATTTATCTACAGCAGGATCTGTAGGGTTTGGGACGTATTTTGGTCTAATTTTAGTTTTGCGAAGATCTAGACCAACAATAGAAGTTCCTCTTGGAACTACAACCCCACCATAAAAACTGTTAAATTTATATAAAATATTATCTTCTTGAGTTAAATCGAAATTAGCATCTAGACCAAGAGAAAGAACTGATGATGCTAGAACTCCAACACCACCAGCTCTAGTTACTGCATATGCAGCACCACCATTATCATATATTGCATAACCAGGTCTATTATCAATTAAGTGCTCCCCTGGAAATAAAAGAATTGTAGTCTTCTCTACAATATCATTATTCTTTCCTTTTAAATATGAAAATCTTGCTGCTTCTAAAAGTGCTCTTTGTACTGTTTTAAAAGGTTGTGCAAGAGAGTTTCCTTGATTTGTAATTGCATCAGTTGCATCAAGGTCATTTGGATTTACATATAAAATACGACCTTCAGTATTCTTAATAAAATTATCCAGCTTATTAAGAGGCATTTTTCTATTTTTGAGTTCTCATTATCTTTTATTTATGAACTCAAATCTTCCTCATCAAACTCGGGAACATCTTCTGGAAGATCTTCTGGGTTTTCTAAATCAACCGTAAATAGAAGTGGATGTGCTTCTTCATCTATAAGATAGAATGATGATTTATATAGATCTTCTGGATTATATTGACGTTGTTGATCAGCGAGTTTAATTAATTCTTGGTCATACAAATGACCCTCTGGCAATTCATCAAAAGTAAAAGGAATATTGTTGATAAAATACATAAGAACTATTTGAGTTCCTTCATTATACCAACAATATTCTTTTGTAATTTTATAAGACATTTGGTCTTTGCCGTTGTCTTATTTATTTTTTATTCCTATTAAGTAGCGGTGGCGGGATTCGAACCCGCACTGTGTCGATTTTAAGTCGAGTGCCTGCTGCCAATTGGGCTACACCGCCAATAAGACTATTATAACTTAAAGAATTATAATAGTCAAGTGCTCCTTGCGTGGATCGAACACGCCTCAGGCGAATTATGAGTTCGCTGCATTCACCAGATTGCTAAAGGAGCGATGGGAACACTGGGAGTTGAACCCAGACTAAGCCCTTATAAGGGGCCCGCTCTGACCATTAAGCTATGCTCCCATAAAAATCTCTAAATCTATTATAGCAGATTTAGAGATTTAAGTCAACAACCCTCTTCGTGATCCGTGTGTATTCGTATCAGGTCGTCAACTTCTTTATACTCACCATAAGGAATCAGCATAACACTACCATGTTCACTTTTGATGAGAAAAGTTTCTCCTTTTTCAACGCGGGTGATAATAGTATCAAATTTTGCTTGTAGTTCTTCAATCGTGAGTGTTTTCATCTTAGAAAGGGTTTGAATAAGCAAGATTGTCTTCGTGAACCTGACTACGAACGACCTCTAAAACATTCATAAACTGCTCTACCGTTTCACATTCTACCATCCTTTCGTTTCCTTCGCTAGAGTAAAGATAAAACTTACGGGCAAGAGTATCGACTACGCAACGGGTCAGGAAATCTTCTGTCTCAGCGGGCATCGGGTCGTTTCGTGATTACCCCAATATTATAGGGCATCTGGGTCAGGGTGTCAAGCGGTTTAGGTTGATTGTCTTAAAGGACCTTCATATATGAAATTTTCAGGGGGATCTTCATAAACTGCACTTTGAGTTAAATTCACACTATCTTGAGAAAAATTTTGTATGTCGATTGGTTCTGAGGTGGGAATGTTTTCTTCAGTCTCTAAATTATTTACAGCAACTTCTTCTTGATTTGAAAATGGATTAAATGGATCCCATGGAAGACTCATAGTTTTTACTTTATATATCTTTCTATCTAACAACTTATTTTTTATTGTTTCTTTGACTTCTGGATTCATCTGCTCAATCCAAGAAATTACAATATCGGGAGTTAAATTTTCATATGAAATGAATGTATTATTATCTAAATTTAATTCTGAAATATTAATAGTATTTTCACCCATTACCATTTCACTATAAATTTCTTCTGATACTTTTAGATTTGCAAACAGACACCATTTAATTCTTCTAACAATATTATGAAAATCATTTAATGGTTCGGATAAAACTTGCAATTCTGTAATTGCCCATTCATACTCTATATCACTGGCAAAAGAACTATTTTCTAAAATATAAGAAGACATACTCATAATTTAATTAATAGAACAGAAATATTTATTATAATATCATTTAGTTGGACCATATATTGTTCCACTATTAGAACCTATAATATTATTGATTCCATCAATAGAAAATCCTGGTGCTCCACCATTAAATCCAGTTGATGTTGTTCCATCATTTCCACGTCTTCCTGGTTCGCCAAGATAACCTCCAGATCCTCCTCTTCCTGCTCCAGATGGTATAATAGTAAATTCTTCTCTATAACCATTTTGCAAGTTATATCTAATATAATAACTATCTACTCTTGGAGAATAAGTTATAGTTTCGTAATATCTATTAATGGTAGCGGCACCACTATTAGAAACTCTTGTTGAATTAACTGCAGTAACATTACCTCTTATATCAATATTTGCTGTGCCAGAATTGCTAACAGTTGCAAATATGTTTGGACCTGGAAGATATAAGTTAGCATTCATGCTCCCGGAATTAGAAAGGTTAGCAACACTTGTATTATTTGCAATGTACCAATCAACATTTAGGCCCCCGGAATTAGATATTTGTATAGCTGAAGAAAATTCTCCAGTAAAAAAATTCAAATTCATAGATCCTGAATTGGTAACTTGAGTCGCACCAAGTCTTGCTAGAGATGCGTATAAATTTACCCCGTATGAATTAGTGAATTGACCAGTAAATTCTGGATTAGATGATGTTCCTGATGTTCCATCCGTATAATTTGCTCCAATATAACCAGCTCCACTTCCACCTGATCCTCCATAAGCAATCACAGTTCCATTTATCCCAAATCCACTTGCCCCAGAACTTATGCGGACATCAGTTCCTTTACCACCAGCACCACCTCCTCCACCACCTCCAGCAACTAAACCGCCAGAGGTATTAATAAAAGTTATTTTTTGATTACCTGAATTAAATCTAATTGCATTTCCACCATTTCCACCTACTCCTCCATTACCACCAGATCCAGATGCTCCAATAATTTTACCCCTATTTTCTATAGTTAATGGACCTCCACTGGGTGAAGAGGCAGTTAGAGCATACTTTGAAGCATTTGAACTATACACAATTGCATTACTACCCAAGATTAACTTTTTTCTTCTAACAGAGGACCATAAAGTTCCAAATACGTTGCTAACAATTAAATTTTCATATTTGCCATCTAAAAATACTACTATTTCTCCGGAAGAACAGAAAAAGTCAGCAAAACTTATCTGTCCGGAGGTTGGTATTCTTGAATTAGTTTCATTATTTTCAACATATTGACCTCCACGATAATATTCATCAATTCTGGTATAAGAATTAAAAAATGGATCTCCACCAAATTCATTTTGGATGTCTAAAAGACTGATTGGTGCAGGACCAGGGCAAGGTAATGGCATTTTAAATACCCCCTATTTGTTTTTTAATATCTTCAATTATTTCTTGTTGCTCTTTAATTGCTTCAATCAATAGAGGAATAATCTTATCATATTGTACTGTTTTATAATTTTCTCCACTTATTGAATATTCATTTCCATTATCATCTCTCCCAATGTCAAATGGTGCAGGAATAACTATCTGCGGTAAAACTTTTTCAACATCTTGAGCTATGACGCCAACTTGTTCTTTTTTATCATTATAACCATATTTTTCTGCAACTGAATTGGAGTTAAAAGTAACTCCTTTGAGTGATAAAACTTTTGATAGTGCATTATCAATTATGTTTATATTTTCTTTTAAACGCTCGTCGGAGTAGTATGCAATAATATTCCCCGATGCACGTATTTCGCCACTAGTTGATCCAGGGACAACACCAACACCTAAGAAATTAATTGTTACTGCTTGTCCAGAAATTAAATTAGTTCCTGGATTGTATACAAGATTTGAATCAATATTTAATGATTGTTCACCAGAACCTGAAGTAAATACTAGGTACTGATCTGAATTACTATTGCTAAAGGATACTGAAGACTTAATTGCTGCTGGTAAATTTACCCATGATGGTGGATTGGAACCATTTGATTGTAAAACTTGACCCGAACTTCCTGGGGATACAAATCTTGTTGAACCGGAACTATTTTGATAAGGAATAGAACCTGAAGATCCTCCACCAAGATTTGATGCTGTTGTTGCATTTGACGCATTAGATACTGTGAGGTTTGTTGGATTTACCCATGATGGTGCGGAAGAACCATTTGATTGTAATAATTGCCCAGTTTGTCCGGGAGAAACAAATGCAGTTGAACCGGTCTGGGTTTGATATGGCACAGATCCTGCAGATCCACCAGTAAGATTAGATGAATTTGTTGCATTTGTTGCACTTGTTGCATTGGATACTGTGAGATTTGATGGTGTTACCCATGATGGTGCGGAAGAACCTCCATTAGATTGGAGTAATTGTCCAGAAGTGCCATTTGGAAGTTTTGCAGTATTATTTTGTGAAGATTGGTATAGTAATTGACCACCAGCACCTCCACTAATATTTGTGGCAATACCAGCAACAGCAGCATAAGAAGCAGCTGCCGCAGAAATACTAGATGGACTTACCCAACTTGGGGGATTTGATGTTCCATTTGACTGAAGTATTTGGCCTGCGGAACCAATCGCCAACATGGTAGTATTATTTTCAGATAACTGATATGGTATTGAGTAAGTTCTACCACCTTTTAGATGTGTGGCAATACCTGCATTATCGGCATAAGTAGCTCTTCCTGCAGTAAGATTACTTACACTTACCCATGAAGGTGCTAAATTTCCTCCATTAGACTGGAGTATTTGTCCAGCAGTTCCATTTGCCAATAACGCAGTTGCACTTGTTCCAGTTTGATATGGTATAGAACCTGCTGATCCACCTTTAATGTTAGTAGCGATACCTGCGTTTGCTGCATAAGCAGCGTTTGAAGCAGTCAACCCACTTGGTGATACCCATGATGGTGCTAGATTTCCTCCATTAGATTGTAGTAATTGGCCAGCAGTTCCATTTGGCAATAACGCAGTTGCACTTGTTCCAGTTTGATATGGTATAGAACCTGCTGATCCACCTTTAATGTTTGTAGCGATACCTGCGTTTGCTGCATACGCAGCACTTCCTGCAGTAAGATTAGATACAGTTACCCATGATGGTGCTAGATTTCCTCCATTAGACTGGAGTATTTGGCCTGCGGATCCATTTGCCAGCATTGCCGTTTGATTTACTGCAGTTTGGTATGGTATTGAACCTGCTCCTCCACCCTTTAAGTGTGTGGCAATACCAGCGTTTGCGGCATATACAGCATTCTGAACATTAACATCGGCAGTAATATCTGACCAATATGGAGTATTTGTTGTTGCATTATATCTAAGAAAATAACCATTGGTTCCAGTTGGTATAAATGCAGTTATATTTGATGCTGTCTGATATGGTATTCTACCTGCAGATCCACCTTTTAGGTGAGTAGAAATACCAGCATTGTCTGCATACGGTGAATAAGAAATTGAAATTGCAGATGGATTAATCCAACTTGGCGCACTAGTGCCTCCATTAGATTGAAGTATCTGCCCCGCTGCCCCATTCGCCAATAAAGCAGTTCTACTATCTGCTGTTTGATAAGGTATTGATCCTCCAGTACCACCTCTAATGTTAGTGGCGATGCCCGCATTATCGGCATAAGTAGCTCTTCCTGCAGTAAGATTACTTACACTCACCCATGAAGGTGCATTACCAACTCCATTAGATTGAAGTAATTGACCCGATGTTCCATTTGCCAGAAATACGGTGCTATCCGCAGATGATTGATATGGAATATTTCCAATTAGACCACCTTTAATGTTGGTGGAGATACCAGCGTTTTCTGCATAAGTTGCGTAAGTAGCTCTTCCTGCAGTAAGATTACTTATACTTACCCATGAAGGTGCTAAAGTTCCACCATTAGATTGTAGTAATTGACCCGCTGCTCCATTTGCTAATAAAGTGGTTCTACTATCTGCTGTTTGATAAGGTATAGATCCGCCAGAACCACCTTTAATATTTGTAGCAATACCTGCATTATCAGCATAAGCAGCTTTTCCTGCAGTAATGTTAGTTCCATCTACCCACGATGGAGCATTAGTTCCACCATTAGATTGTAGTAATTGACCAACAGAACCATTTGCCAATAAAGCAGTTGTATCTGTTGATGACTGATAAGGTATTGATCCCCCAGAACCACCTTTTATGTGGGTAGAAATACCAGCGTTTATTGCATATGCTGCATTGGATACTGTAAGATTTGATGGATTTGCCCAACTTGGAGCATTAGTTCCACCATTAGATTGTAGTAATTGACCTGCTGCACCATTAGCTAAAAATGTTGTTACACTTGTTGATGATTGATAAGGTATTGCCCCTGCTGCACCACCTCTAATATGAGTTGAGAGACCAGACCCATCCGCATAATTTGCACGTGATACAATAAGATTTGATGGATTTACCCAACTTGGAGGATCAGATCCCCCATTAGACTGAAGTAATTGTCCAATGGTTCCATTGGACAGCATTGCTGTATTGTTTTCTGCCGTTTGATATGGTATAGATCCACCTGAACCACCTTTTAGGTGAGTAGAAATGCCAGCATTTGTGGCATATGATGCAAATTGTACTGTTAAATTATTAGGAGATATCCAACTTGGAGCTGCAGTTCCTCCATTAGATTGTAGTAATTGTCCACTTGAACCGTTACTTAATAATGCAGTATTATTTGCAGATGACTGATAAGGTATTGATCCCCCAGAACCACCTTTAATATTAGTAGTAACTCCAGCATTTGTAGCATATGATGCAAATTGTACAGTAAGACCACTTGCGGATACCCAACTTGGAGCTGCAGTTCCACCATTAGATTGTAGTAATTGACCAACAGAACCATTTGCCAATAAAGCAGTTGTATCTGTTGATGACTGATAAGGTATTGAACCGCCAGAACCACCTTTAATATTTGTAGCAATACCCGCGTTTATTGCATATGTTGCGAACTGTACTGTTAAATTATTCGGGGATACCCAACTTGGAGCTGCAGTTCCTCCATTAGATTGTAGTAATTGACCTAGTGAACCATTTGATAAGAAGTTTGTATTATTTGCTGAGGATTGGTAAGGTATTGCTCCACCAGAACCACCTTTTAGATTAGTAGTAACTCCTGCATTTACTGAATATGTTGCAACACCTGCAACTGAAGAATATGTTGCTAACCCAGCAATATTAGCAAAATTTGCGTTAGATACTGTCAAATTTGATGGTGTTACCCACGATGGAGCATTAGTTCCACCATTAGATTGTAGTAATTGACCAACAGAACCATTTGCCAATAAAGCAGTTGTATCTGTTGATGACTGATAAGGTATTGAACCGCCAGAACCACCTTTAA
>JACCDW011937980.1_pt1 | contig 22014 bp, 34 predicted proteins | sample 7449781 | NCBI WGS metagenome assembly JACCDW01 (sample SAMN15323449, study PRJNA562643) | freshwater metagenome | isolation source: river surface water | place: USA:Blue River Watershed | collected 2017-08-18
TGCCATTTGTTAAAGGACTTGCTAATAAAACTTTATTTTGTAAATCCGTAATTTCATCGTATGCTGATTCGAAATTATTTTTAATATTAGTAAAGTTATCTCTAAATCCTTGACTGCTATTATCCTGTCCTGCGATAGGATATGTGCCATCAATGATATTGTAATTAATTTGACTTGCCATTATGATATTACTCCAACTTGGGGATACTTAAGGTATTTATCTCCATCGCCTGGCTCTTTATATTGTTCTCTATAGTTGTGTAGGAAACTCACATTCGAAACGGTAACCAGAGCATTAGTATAAAGAGTAATATTTGAGTCACTGTTTATACTTTTTACTGTTCCGACTTTGACATTAGTATTTACTATTATTGTGTCATTAACGTATATTTCATTAGAAAATATGGTTTTACTGGAAATTGATGAGTATGATACAGCGGACAATGTATTTGCCAACGGTGTATCTATTATTAGAGTTTCTGAATTTATAATTCGTAAAATGTCGCCTAATTCTTCTCCAGTATCTGATCTAAATAAAGCTCTTCCTGCTCTTAATTCAGTAGCAAAACTAGTACCAGTTCCATTTATGATAGTATTTCCTAATGGTGCGCTAATGGTACCTGCGCCGTTAATCGTCAAGGTTAAGCCTACGATAATATTGCTATTTGTGTTTGCGTTAATGGTTCCTGTGCCTAAAACAAAGTTGTTAGATATAAAAGTGTTAGCCACTTTGTTATAGCTAGCACTCATACTACTATCCCATAGATAACGATCTATTGTAAAATCAACACGATTCAATAAGTTTATGTTTTGTTTAACTCGATATGCTACCTCTTTACCTTTGCCTGGAACAGTATAACATAGAATTAAAACTCTTTTAAATCCAAGAACAGTACCATCTTCTTGTCTACTAGTCATCCAGTCTGGTAATACGCCTCTATTTGAATATCCTACACCTGACACTATTCGTTGTTCCATATTTGGAAAACTATTTGGATAAATCGTAGTAATATTTTGACTATTTGTGGGAAGTGACACTGCTAAATTAGGTCCCAGACCTTCAATATTTACCTGTTCATCGATAATTTCAGCATAAACAACTTCGTATTTGGTGTTAAAATTACTGTCTACTGCTCTTGCTGTTTTGATATCTCCAAATCGTAATGTTTTCCAGTAATGGTTAAACGTCATTGACTGAGCATAGATTGCTGCCTCTCTGGGCCTTAATCCGGCTAAGAATAAACTTCTTCTGGTTGTATTTTTACCAAACCAAGGATCATTTGATCTATACAAATAATCTTGTGGGAAAATATCGGTATTGTCAATTAAAGAACTATAGCTATTTCTTTGATCAATATCTGGAAGTATTTGTATATACAAATTTTCATATGGTTCAATTATTGGCGCTAAGACTGTCAATGTAAATGTACGTGTGCTATAAACAAAGTTATTTGCATCATATACTGCGACGGTAAAGTTATAAACTCTATCAAAAAATGTGGTGCCACTATCAAATGTTGTAGTACCACTGTCTAACATGAAAGTATCAAAAGTAATTCTACCAGATATTAATCCATTATCTAGTAGTTTTAATCCAGGTGGCAGTGTGCCAAAACTATTATCTAGGCGATAATTTAAATATCTACCACTTTGTGTTTCTGCCTCAACAAAAAGTTCTGATACTTGTCCTGCAAAAATTGTGCCTAGATCAACTGGAGTTATCCATTCAACATCGTTACTAATTTGTCCTAATACTCTTATTGAAAATGATTTTGGCGAACTAACGTAAATAGGATAATTGCGTTTATAAACTACTACTGAAAAATTATAAGTTGCCGTGCCTAATGAACCACTAGGAACTAATCCAGAAATCCAACCAGAAGCAGTGTTTAAAGTTAGTCCAGACGGCAATGAACCGCTAGCTATTGCATAATCTATAGTATCATCATCAAAATCAATACCGTTTATTTTGATGTTTACATTTGTGTCTTGACGAACTCTTCCTATTAATCCTGAAGTATCTAAAATAACAGGTGTATGTTTTGGTGCAGCAGAATCAGCAGTGATCAAAGAGTCAGAGTCAGCGGTAATTAAAGTACTATCGGCAGTAATACTTGATAATGCAAATACATATATTGTGTATATTTTTGTATCTACAGTAATGCCGTTATCTGCTTTAATTGTAAATTGATAGTTTTTACTAGTGCTGGTGCCAGTAAAATCGAAAAGATATTCATCAAACTGACTGTTATCATAACCAGTGTTTGCTGCTGTTTGATCTGAAATAAAAGGTCTAATATAGCCAGATATTATACCAGTGGTTGAATCTAAAGTTACTCCAGGAGGTAATTCACCATCAATAATACTGAACGTTGAAGTTAGAAATGAATTAGATTCAATCGTGTTGATATCTATTGATATAAAAGTGCCATCGATATATGAACCTAAATTTGCAGAAGCCGGAGTAATTATCTGTGGTAATATTCCAGCGATTGTAAGACTAAATGTTCGATCTGCTACCTCAAGTGATGGGCTAGTAATTCTTAAAGTAAATGTACTTGTTGTAATTTTATTTGACGCTGAAGGTACTCCACCTATGCTTCCAAGTGGCATACCCGCCATTGTTCCATCAGATTTTATTTCTAGACCATTTGGCAAACGTCCCGCAACTAAACTATAAATTGGCGTGCCACCACCGACGACATACGAATCAAAGTTAAATTCATAATATTCTTCTTCTGGGATTATGCCAAGATCACCAGCTGGTGTAAGCCAAATTGGAATACTCATTATATGTTAGCTACCTGTGCAAATACATTACCAATGTCATTGCTAACCGCACGAACTATTATGAAAGCAGTAGTATTGCCAGAAATTGCCACAACATTAGTATTAATATTGGTTCTGTTAGGATAAAACGGTAGTATTAAATTACTTGTACTTGGACCAGGATTAAAAATAATGTAAGTTCTTTCTATCCCTGACGTTATGGTCGCATTTAGTGTGCCTGCGACGTTAGTTGCATTATTGATTTTAAATGCAACGGTTGAACCTACAGAATCTGTTTCATTGATTACAAATTCATATGCATCACCGCCGCCGTTAATAGCTGTGCCTATACTGTTACCGGATGGACTACGTATGAAATGATTGATAGATTTTAAATTGGAAGATGTTCCATTGATATTTCCGCTAAAAGTAGCAGTTGTGCCTACGATATTACCATTGACTGTAGAAACATTTAAATTACTAGAAGTGGTAATAGTTCCAGATACATTTAAATTGCCACCACTAATGTTAACATTGGTGCTAGATACGTTTATATTTCTACTAGAAGATGTTAAAATATTACTGTCTAATGTTTCTGCTTCTATTAAGTTAAAATAAGATATGTACGTGCTAGTAATATTGGCAGTCAATTCATTTTGACTTATATTAGGCCATATTGACAATACGTCCTGAAAATTTTCGTTTACTTTTGTAAAACTAGTACGTAGTGAATCTCCTGTACCGTCATTGGGTGCAGAACCTACATTAACATTTGAAAATATTGCCATAAATAAAACTCGTTTTTATTTATTTATCTATGGCAGACGAAAAAAATGGCAATCTAAAATTGCCATTCTTGATTTTAATACATTCTAGCGTTTACTTTATCCCAATTTATTATTTTCCATATGTTATCGAGATATTTCGACTTATTAGCACCATAGTCTTTGGCCCATGCATGCTCCCACCAATCAATCAACAGTGCAATATCATTTTTTATTTGATGATTCGTTATGGTTTTTATTTCACCGTTCTTAGCCATATATATCCATCCAGAACCCTGAATTTTCATGGCTTCTTGTTTCAATTCTTTTTTAAACTTATCAAAATCTCCGTACTTTTTGTTGATCACAGATAAACTGATTCCAGTGGGTTTATTGCCACTTTTTGGTGGCATTAACTGTGGGAAAAATATATTATGTAAAAAAGCACCAGCCTCATTAAACTTACGATCACCTTCTTTTTTGTTATATCTTTCTACATAACCCTTAGCTAGTTCACCATAATGATAATCAATAGATGATTTACCCAGAACTGGAGATAGTGCTGTTCTGTTATATGGCAACTTCTCTAAGACAAGTTCTTTGCCACTACTTTCAACTAACTGAATTAATTCTTTAACATGTTCGGACATGTATGTATTTAGTCACGATACATGATTCTGGCCTTTGTGATATCGTATGGACTCATTTCAAGAACTACTTGATCACCCGTGATAATTTTAATCTCATTCTTTCTAAGTTTTCCACCCACATAGGCGGTAACCAAGAAATCGCTGTTTTCTAATTTTACTCTAAACATGGCATTGCCTAATACTTGTTCGACAACACCATTAACTCTCATGCCTTCTTCTTTTGCCATATATTCCTTTTTAATGAATCCTTTTCTTATGTTTTATCGACGCATGTGCGCGGCGTCAATCGCCTCTTGATTGGAGAACACAGGCTGCAAGCAACTCTTGTGCATGACGGTAATACCTTTAACTTTATCACCAGTATATTGTTGACTGGGCTTGCTACTAACAGGCCCTGTAATCCAGCTGCCAAGACTAGGTGGTCGTGTTTCAGATACTGTGTTGTCTCGCGGTACATTCACGGGCTTCTTTGTAGATACTGACTTGGTGACCATCGGAGTGCTTTTATGCTTGTTCTTAAGCGTTTCCCAATCGCGTGCCAATTGTTCTGCCTGCCGTTTTGCTTCAGCAGACTTGTATTTGATTTTGCCTTTGCGCTTGCCAGTAGTAGACAGCCAGGCGCCTTCAAGATGCATACTCATGCAATTTACCTCAGTTAGCTAAGTTGTAAGTATAACGTATTTGCCATTTTTTGTCAAGTTTTCAAATCTACTGGCACAGGCATCCAATCTGGCGCTGATACTTTGAAAATTACCTTTTCACCTTCAATTATTAAGAAATGATGTGTGGGCGGATACCTTAGTTTGCAGTGTTGAATTAACTCTGAAATATTTTTGCCTTGAGCAACAAAAGAATCGTTATTAACCTCAAACCAATATATCATTTCGCCATGATTTTCCGCTTTTACAATATGAGTTTTATTCATTATTTCTTTAATAAGCTCATTTTCTGCCTTAATTTTGGTTTGAATATGTCCTTCTATAATTTTGTGAGCTACCCAAAAGAATACAAACCAAAGCACTGTCTGAATAACAAAGTCTGCCATTTTAATTCCTTAAGTCCAAAGTGAATTACGAATCTTGATCAATCTGATCATCATTTCTTCGTCTTCCCGATCATACTCCTCTTCGATTTCGTGACTCTTCTTAAGAGCACGATCTCCAAATTCTTTCAATTCTTTTGGTGTCTTATCGTTGCAGAAAAAATCTAAATCTTCGTCACCATTGATTTCACGTTTACGCTTGCAGTATTCAGTCCAACCACTAGCATCATGTACATCTGGACGATTTAGATAAACTTCGGTCCACCACTTGTATAGTGCTAGGATTTCGCGGGCTTTTTCTGCCTGGTAAGTGGGCTTTCCTATCATGTCAGTGTTTTCGCCCACTTCATCTTCTTTCCAAACAAGTTCGCTTTGCCATTTAAGACCGTCAAGTCCTGCTTCTGGACTGCGCCAAGTCCTCCATCGAAACCAACCACTAGACCAAAAAGGTGCAGCATACTTTGCTCTTGCTTCTTTGTCCCAGGCAATATTCCACCATGCTTGTTCAATTTCAACAAAATCTACTAGTTCATTGAATAAACATGGTAAAAAGCGATTACCAACATCACACCACTGTCCAGGTTTGATGTCCCTGGGATGAGAGGTGAGACAATGAGTCTTAGTAATGTACCGATTGTTGATATAGTACTTTAGATCGTATAGTTTATCTAACGGCCACCAGATAAAATTCTGAATTCTATCTAGTGCTTCCTCAGCTATCCAATAACGCACTGGGTGTGCTGTTTTGGCTTCAATACGCCAATCACGCCAGCCTTCACTTGTTAGTGCGCCAGCTTTGGGTTTACCACGAACCCAGTCCGCAAATCGGCTACAACTCCAATAATGTACTCTTTGTGCCATCATTATTCCTTGTGTGTTATAACTATCCAATTTAGTTTTTTAAGGTCTTCACGAATTTCTTCTGTTACTATGCCTTCTGGCACGTATTTGGTTCTAATTTGCCATTGTTCGTTAGTTTCTTTGCCATCATACTCTTGGTTCAGACCACCCATTCCAGAACAGTACCAATCGATGTAGTCTCCTTCCTGGCGAATATCTGCGACAATACCTCCAGCATGTCGCCATGAACAACTCCACTTAGCATCACTTAGCACTGGCCAAACTTCATTTTTCATGAATTCATTATTACACAATGCTGCGTATAAATTCTGAGCATAGCTTTCGTTTTCAAGAACTTTTTCAACGATCCAATCAGTTGATTTTAGTTCTTCATCTAGATGAAATGACTCTTTATAATTATTCGTATCCTGGGACATTTACTGATTCTTCTGTAAATTCAGGGACATTTTTCCATTTACTAGGAACCTTTTCAGTGCGAAGAAAAACTTCTCCTTCACCATATGTATGGTCACTGACCGTTACCGTTTCAATGGTTCTGTATTGCAACACTTTAGATGTTCCTTTATTTAACCAACGTAGTTCTAACATTTTTTTTCTTTTTTCCTATTTCATCGATATCCACAAGTGATTTAACCTTGTCATGTGTCGTACTTATGACAGATACAAATTTACCGTCGATTTTGATGGGCATGTAAAGATGTACAGTAATTGTTGGACCACTATCAACGTATACTTTGTTGTCATTATACACATATCCGATATAAGGTATACCTTCATGATGACCAAAAACTCTGTCGCCTAAATGATAGGTCGGTTTATATGCATCTTTTTGGAAATACTTTTCGTAATTTGACATGTTAGCTCCATTTTAACTTAAATAGCATACTGTCTTTGGCATCAGTAAATTCAAAACGATAGATGCTAAGCAAAAAATCATCAGGTAATATGGTATATTTAGAAGAAAGATGAGATTGACACCAATTTATTACATTATGAAAATGTTTAGGACTTTTTACTTTTAGTTTTATTAAGTTTTTTTCAGAATATCCCATACTTTATTTTTTTCTAGTAGTTCTTTTTCTAGTTGCCTGTAACGATCACCAAGTTCTTTAAGTTCATCCCATTGTGATTCCAATTCTGGATTAATGTGTAATATCTCAAGACGTTGTTCTATTCGTTCTAAAAATGTACGAATACTGATATTACCTAGTTTAAGATCACAATCTTTGGACAAATTAAAACTTTTATTTGGTAAATCCAAATTCACCAAAACATTTGAATTATTATCACTTATAGTGAATGATGAAGTAACCTTACCAATAACGTTGTTATTGTAAGCATTGGTTATTAACGTATTTGACGATACAAAAGTGTTGCTTTGAAGTATATTTCCAGAAAAAACTGGCGTTGCTTTTGACATAATTAAAGTTCAATTGTAAGATTAGGATCCCAACCACTGTCTGGTTCAAATCCCTCATAACCTCGTGGGTTACAAACAACTCTAGTTGATCCGATCATGTAATCACAAGGATTATGCACGTGTCCATGTGTGATCATTACGATTTGTGGATGATCTAGAATAAATTCTGATAGATCAGAAAAATATGCGCCATTCATCACACGATCACTCTTATATCGTTCGTTAATGGACAACACACTTGGAGCCATGTGATTCACCAAAATTACTCGATCAGTTGAATGATTTTTGATCGCGTCACGAATAAATTCCAAGCTGTGACGATGCCGGCTTACTGTGTGGGCTGGTCGCAATTTAGTATAACCCTGACCATCATGACGAATTACACGATAGTCATTCATTGCACCGGCAACAGTGTACAGTGTTACGGGGTCGCCACGATTCATGTCAGTCCACAAGGTGCAACCGATGAATAGAAAATCGCCGATTTTCTTGTAGTCATCTTCCATGAAGTAGATGTTGGGGAACTTTGCGCATTCTTCACGAAGAACGCGAATGCTATCAACGAACTTGCCATGATAAAACTCATGGTTGCCCGCAACGTAGACAATGTGTGGGAATGCCATTGACGCCCGCTGCAAGAAATTACGAAAACGTTGGGCCGATTCCTGCCGCCGCCCAAGTTGAACGTATGGTGCATATGGGCTAGTTACTGGCTCAGGGTGATCATGAAGATCCTGGGCCACCATGATGTCGCCAGACAGGATAAGAACGTCAGCCGAGTGTTCGTTCTTGATATTGATATCACTAAATTCTAAGTGAAGATCACTGCAAACTTGAATTTTCATAGGACATAACCTGTCATTTTTAGCGTGTCACAAACACTGCGACGAGAATATTCAGGCTTATAAGTCAAATTAAACGCTTGACCATTAACTATATTATCATCCAGGTCTTTGGCCTCTTTTAGCCCTAGACCCGACACCGTTCTAATCGCTTTAATTCTTTCAATTTTGTTATTACCAGAATAACCTTTAACACGAACAGTCCGTGGGGATTGCCCCGACAACATTGCCAGAAAAATTCCATCACGAACTTCTGTAGGCATGGACTCACATAGTTTGGTCCAAAGAGCAAATCCAGTTTCTGTTCCATAATGAGTAGTAATGGCATTCAGAAATGGAATACCAGTATCTACGATTTCTTCAATATTTTCACTCATAGTTATTCGTCGGAATCAAAATTGAATTTGCCGCTACGTAGCATTTGATTTTCTTTTGCGCGAACACGGTTCCGTAGTACCTTCTTAGTGCCACGACTATGCTTTGCAGCATTGCCCCACTCAGATGCGAATTGGCGTTCGCTAAAACGTTGAGGTTGAACCGACTTACTAACAGACTTGCTCATGATGATGTTTAGATTGTAACAGGATTAAACAGATTGTGCAACAGCACGGGACATAGCGACTTCGAGAAGTTGAGAGGCATAGATTTCAATACGCATCTTACCGTCACGTTGAGATTGACGCCAGTAAGACACTTGCTTGGGGCTCAGATAGCCATTGCGGCTGTAGAATTGTGCCATGCTGCTGCCCATGCGAGCATGGCAGGGCCGAAAGCCTTCGCCATTGCGATTGATGGTAGTTTTGCAATTTTGTTCAGTATTGGTTTGACGTTGATGGAGAACGACCAACGCACGTGCAACAGCCTTATCGTTGTTGCGGAGCAGTTCGATAATTTGACCCTTGTTCATTTCTGATCCTGTTTGCTTACTGTTTTCACAGTATAGCAAAAATAGAAATATTTGTCAAATTATCGAGGTCGCATTTTTAATCGTTTTTGTTGCCGAAAAGTTGTAGCAGACTCAAGAAAATATTGATGAAGTTCAGATAAAGACTCAGTGCACCAATAACTTCCTCTTTGCCTTCGCCGCCACTTACTGATACTTCTTCCCTAATACGTTGAGTATCATAGGCTGTCAAACCCATAAAGATAATGATAGCTAGGGCTGATATTACAGTAGCGACTATTGAACTACCGATGAAAATGTTGATAATGCTTGCAATCACAATCGCAATCAATCCAACAAACAAGAATTGACCGATAGAAGTCAAATCCTTTTTAGTGAAATAGCCATAAAAACTCATGGTACCAAATAGAACCGCAGCACCCATAAAGGCGGATACGATACTACCTAGTGTGTATACAATAAAAATAGTGGCAAAACTTACTCCCATTAGTGCGGCAAATGCGTGAAGTGCAAGTACTGCCTGACTTTTAGAAAGTTTATGAATGCCAAAGCTTAGTGCTAGAACGGCAACTAATGGTGCAAAAATTACGATCCATTTCATAACACCAGTAAATAGAAATGTCATAAGTCCTGGACTTGAACTGACCAGCATACTTACTAACATGCTATTTAATACAGCTAAAAACATGTTGTTATAAACACGAATCATTGAATCATTGATTTCACTTGCGGTTTTATATATTGCGGTTGCGTACATTGTAATACTCCTTTTAAATATTATTTAATCTTAAATCTTTTCACCAGCGGAAAAACCACGAAAACGAAGAAAACGTGGGAATCGTAGACTGTATGTGCCGTCCTGATTCATTGTAATAGCATCAGCACGGATTTCAACAATCTGCCCAGGCAGTAGATGGCGATTAGTCCAAAAACTATCACGATCACTATCGCTAAAGCCACTGCCAACATTGACGGTAATAGTTTTCCCGAGATCGGATCCGGAGCAAACCAGTGCGCCCAAGCGTCCAACATTTCTTCCAGTGCCCTCCTCAACATCAACTACCTCCAGACTAACTTCAATAAATGGCTTAAGCTTCAGCCAACTGGCAGTACGCTTGCATTCATAAGGTGCATCAGGATCCTTGATCATGATTCCCTCGTAGCCACCGTCAATGGCCTGTTCGTTGATTTCTTTGTATCGTGTCTGACCTTGTTGAGTATCAAGATCGATCAATTCTTGCTCAAGAACTTCAACATTGGGTGTTTCTTCCCGCCATAGATCCTTCCAAGCACGTAGTTTTTCACTACGTTCAATTTGCCTACGATGCCACACACCTTGCTCAAATGCAGCTAGTGTGAGAAAATCAAACAGGTGCAGCACCGCATCATTAGCGTTAACATTACTCTTACGATGAATTTGCTTCATCAGATCCTGAAAACTGCTACTCATTACTTCGCCATCGAAGACTACTGGTTCAGTAATGCCAGCGCAGGTACGGGCAAATTGTTCTTTGATATGTTCAAAATTTACCAGTTCTTTGCCATTCCGGCTATACTGATTAACCCGGCCATCTGGGTATACGACAGTAAGCACACGAACACCGTCCAACTTGACTTCAACAAGTTTAGAGCCAGTGACTTTAGCTTCGTGATTAGCACTGTCATGTGCGAGTTGACAAGCAAATACAGGTACCACATATTGAGGGAACTCCTTTTCTACGACTTTGTTAATTGTTTTATCGCTAACACCGCAGCGAAGATCCTTGATCAGAATGCGACGATACCAGCCATTCCATTGATCATTGGTAGCATGATCCATCAGTTCTTCGATCAGGTCACGTGCAGCATTACCAGTGATTTGTCTGGTAATGAGTTTCTGCACGTTTGTTTCAAACGCATGCCAACTAAGACCTGGACCGTCAGTTCCAGATCGTTCTGGAACCTGTTTGATACCGAACGTAATCATTGAATCCAGTGCCAGCTTGCAGCCAGCAAAGAATTCATGATTACCAGCTTTGGCTTCTGCCAAAACAATAGCCTCTTTGTTTAGACGACTATTATGCATCTCCAGACTGGAGATTACACGGTGTACATTTGAATTGATCATTGTTGATTCTCGATTTGAGTTGCATGCTTGCAACGACCATGGAACTTGAACCCAGTGCAGGTGCAAGAATAACGACCGTCAATACGACTGACAGTATAACTGTCACCTTTGCTGCCGCTGACGGTCCAGGTAGGATAGATAGGCTTTTCTTGTGCGGGCAATTTACCAAACGTGTTTTCAACACGCTTGAATTTACGACCACGAACATCAAAGCCCATGGGCTTGCTGAAGATTACCAGCTTTTTAGTGCCAGCACGAACATACCCAATCATTTTGCTCTTGCTATCATTCAAGAGATAGGTATGATTGGGAACGTTTTCAGAATTCCAAATGGTGGTTTCTTGAAAAAATTGCATGTCGTGTGCTTTATTGACTGATGCACGTAGTATACATCAGCCACTATTATTTGTCAAATTTATCTACGTCCTGTCATAATTATCTTGGCCACATGTTCAGTTCTTTCTATATGTTCAAATGCTCGCCAAGGACTAGTGTCAACCGCTACTACTCCGTGACGATCCATGCCAACAATATTGTATTTTACTTTGCCAGATACTGGATGATACCCAATATTTTTAACACAGGCATCCGCTAGTTCTTTGGTGATCGGGGGAATTATTGGCACATTTGGCCCAACACTAGTATATCTACTCAATTCTGGGAATTCTTTTAGTAGATCCGGAAGTTGAATACCTGCATACATAGCAGCCACTGTATATGTAGGATGAAAGTGTAATACAACTCTAACCTCAGTGTCAATTTTACTTTGAAGAGCCATATGCATAGGCAGTTCGCCACTGGGTTTCAATTTAGAACTAATATCAGTATATGTTAACTCGTTGCCATGCAGATTCATTTTCTTAAACATCTCTGGTTGTAGAGTTTGTTTGCGAATACCACTAGGTGTAATATAAAAATGATCACGATCATGCCAACGGATACTGGCATTACCATCTCTGGCTGTGATCCAGTTTCGTTTATAGGCCTCTTCAAATAATTCAGAAATAGTTTCTAACATATTATTGATTCAACACTCTACTAACAGCAGTTATCACGGCAGCAATTCGACCGATATCACGCAGTTGTTCTACGGTATATCCTTCCTTCTTTAGAGTTTCATAGTGAGATTTCACGCATAACTCGCATTTTCCCACAATGCTAGCTGCCAAACTATAAGCTTCAAATCGTGCCTTTGTTGTGCCGCCATGTGTTGCGATAGCATTCATACGCAATTGTGCAGGTAGGCTTTTTAGTTGCTCATCGTCGGCCATTTCAACATAAGGATACCAAGTGTTGTTCATAGCCATGATACTAGCAGCGGTAATAGCTGCATCTGCTTCTTTACGATCGGCTAGCTGTGAATGTAGCCATGTCCAGAATCCACTTTTGCCTGTTGCAAAAGCCGCAGCCAATGCAATTGCTTCCGCTTCTTCAACCGGAAGACTACTACGTTTAATTACTGCATCCAAATTTAGCCTAGTATCTTTGGCATAGTCTGGAATGCTTTGCTCTTTAAGAGCATCAACCCAAGCTGTCATTAATGTTCCTTTACTTTAAAAATATATCATTTACTTGTCTATTAACTCGCACAAACGTGGTACATTTACTAAGTTGCTTTAGACTTGGCGCACCCACATAGGTACATGCACTACGTAGTCCACCTAACAAATCTAATACAGTATCATTTACATTGCCTCGGTATGGGATTTTAACTGTACGCCCTTCGCTACTACGATAATTTGCAATGCCACCATGATGTTTATCCATGGCAGTATCACTACTCATACCGTAAAATTGAACAGATTTTTTCCAGTCAATTTTATAGTTATGAATTTGTAAAACACCATTCTTATCAACTTCGCTAGTGAACACTTCATTGGTTTTAAAATAGTTTGTAATTACTTCTCCACCGCCTTCATCATGTCCGGCTAACATACCACCCAACATAACAAAATCTGCGCCGGCACCAAATGCTTTAGCCACATCGCCTGGGCAAGTACAGCCCCCATCAGCAATAATATGGGCACCGAGGCCATGCGCCGCATCAGCACACTCAATAATCGCACTAAGCTGCGGATAGCCAACCCCAGTTTGTATCCTAGTTGTACATACCGATCCCGGCCCGATTCCGACTTTGACAATATCTGCTCCTCGTAGAATAAGTTCTTGTGTCATATCTGAGGTAACAACATTGCCAGCAATAATAGTATGCTTAGGATATGTAGCGCGAACTTTAGCAACAAAGTCTCCAAAATGTTCACTATAACCATTTGCAACATCAATGCAAATAAAATGAAATTCTGGAAATGTATTTAGAATTTGCTGTAACTTAGTCCAATCTTTGTCACTGGTTCCACTACTAACCGCACAATAATTTCCATATGCAATTTCTTGTTTGTTAACAAAGTCTTCTAAACTATAACTTTTTACCAAACAAGTAAACATACTATGTTTATATAGTGCAGATGTCATGTCAAAGGTACCTACACCATCCATATTAGCGGCCATAATTGGAACTCCTGTCCATTCACGACCACTATGCTTAAACTTGTAGGTACGATTTAGATTGACTTCTTTGCGGCTAGATAGCGTACTGCGCTTGGGACGTATTAAAACGTCCCTAAAATCTAACTTGATTTCGTCTTCAATACGCATGATTATTTTACAGTGTTTCGCCACCTACTTGGCGATTACAGGCACATAATTCCTGAGTTTGCAATGCGTCTAGTACACGTAGAGTTTCTTCTGGACTACGACCAACGTTCAAGTTGTTGACGGTAACGTGTTGAATTTCGTTATTGGGATCAACAATAAATGTTGCACGAAGTGCTGCACCAGCAGGAGAGTAAAATACACCCAACTGATTAATCAGACTAAGTTCTCCGCGCTGCGTGTCAGCGAATTGAATGTGCTTGATCTTCTTTAGATCAGTATGAGCACTTTGCCAAGCTAACTTACAAAATTCATTATCAGTGCTACCAGTTAGTAGAACTGCATCACGATCTTCAAAGTCTTGAAATAGCTTGTCATATGCCACAATTTCTGTGGGGCAAACGAACGTAAAATCCTTTGGGTAAAACACAATTACCTTCCACTTGCCAGAGAAACTATTTTCTGTGATGTCAAAAAACTTATCACTGCCTGGATTTACACCTACTACTACGAACTTTTCTAGCTTATCACCTACTGTTTTCATAATATACTCCTTTTATTAAAGAAGAATTATAAATTGATTATATTGAAAATACAAACAAATTGATCAATCATCTATTCAATATTGTTTCACAAACCCGTAGTGAAGTTGCTGGACTAATAGTCCATCCTAAATGGCCATGACCTGTATGAAAAACTATGTTTGATTGACCACCTCCGATTCTTCCTACTATAGGCATCATGGTTGGAGTCATGGGTCGCAAGCAAGCCCAGCTTGAATATGTTTCTGTAGATATCTTCGGGAAATTAGTTTTTACCCAATCAAGTAGCGGCAATATCCTGTGTCTGGATATATCATAGTTTTCACCTGACAATTCAGCAGTACCAGCAATTCTGAATCTATTGCCTAATGTGCTGGTAACTATCTTTGCTTGATCATCTAATAGACTTACCGATGGAAGTTCTGATTGATCAGCATTTATTGTAATGCTATAGCCTTTCACGGGATATATTGGTAAATCAATTCCTGCTGATTTTGCAAGTTTAACACTACCAACGCCCGCTGCGATAACAATTTGATCGTATGTAGCTAACTGGCCAACAGATTCAATTTTTCTATCATAGATAAAGTTTACACCGTATTTTGTTTTAAGAACACTAGCTAGATTTACACAAAATTTGTGTATGTCGCCCATGGCGTCATCTGATGTCAATACTCCACCAATTATACCATCGATCTTTTCTAATTTTGGATCTATATCGTACACCTGTGTAGAATTTAAAATTCGCCACTCACAGCCGTTAGATTCATAAAGTTCATGCATGTCCTTTGCGTGTTGAAAATATTCAGGATCTTTGTAGAAATGCAATATTCCACGCTGTGAATAATCAAACTCTATACCTTCATCTTCTACAATTTGCTTATAGAGAAGTCTTGCTTCTAGTCCTAACTTAATAGTCTCTATTGTTCTTGTGTTTGAATCTTGCTTACTAGTGCTTTGTAGGAATTTAATCAACCACTTGATCTTATCTATATCTAGATTTTTGCCAAGATAAAAAGGTGCATTTTTATTAAATAACCATTTAGTAGCTTTAATAACTGTGTTCCAGTTAGTCCATACTTCACTATTGCTAACACTTAGTTGGCCGCCATTAGCGTAGCTACATTTCATTCCAGCATATCGTTCTTCTTCGTAAAGATCAATTTCTATACCTTGTTTTGCCAAATAATAAGCAGGTAATAAACCTGCTATGCCTGCTCCAACTATTGCTACTTTCATAATTTATACTCCAAAAATTAAGGGCAAATTGCCCTTAATTTGCTTCTAAACTATTATTTAGAACTTGTATCGCACACCTGCGGTCAGAGCCGTGCCATCAAAACGACTAACACGATCTTGACCAAACTGATGTGAAACATCAACATATCCATCTAGCTTCTTTGTGATTGGCATAGAAAAATCAACACCGGCGGTCATTGCATAACCATCTGCACTGTGAGAGTTGCTAAGATAAGCAAAACTGACATTTGGCGTTACCATTACAGTACCAACCTTCATTAGATTTACACCACCACCTAGACTAAAACGATTTTGATTTTCTTGCGTATTAGTACTACGGCTGTAACCCAACCCGATGTTAGAATTACCAAATGTTTTGATGACAGTTAATCCTACGGCATTCAGTGGATTGTTGCTGAAATCCCGTGTTACACCTACACCTAACTCAAGTGCTGAAGCAGTAAATGCTGCAAGTGCGATAACGGAACCTACTAGAACTTTTTTCATAAAATCTCCTTTGTTAATGAACTAACATTATAAAAGGTTATTTATTGAAATCAACTAAATTGATAAATTAAGTTTTAGTATTAATCCAAGGATCTGTTATGACTATAGTATCGCCACGCATCATGGCATTTTCAGTGTGTAAGTCCCAGCCTTGATGATTTATGTTGCCCGTGTGATATAGTAGGGTCATTAGAGCAAACAATACTTGATATTTTGCAATTTCCTGTATGGTTAAACTTTGAAATTTTATTATTACTTGATCAACTGGCATGCCATCATCAAAATATTGCCATGTATCTTCCATGTTAATAATTTCTTCGGCCTGTTCCCACTGGATTCTTCTTGTAGCTAGTTCGCTTAATATCCATACCATAGCTTCTTCAAAACTTCCCTCTGGTATAGGAGACAATCGTTCCATGGCAATCATTATGTATTCATTACCATCTACTGTAAAAGCAGCATGTGCTTCTGCACCTATTTTGCTAAATTTAGGTAGATTTTCTAAATTTTCATGTTGTTTACAGAACTCATAAAACTTATAAAAAGTTTCTGCTGCGGAACCAGCACCTAGGCCATGGTCGGGCATTATTACTTTGATAATATTATTTTCTGATTTGGCCCAAACAGTAGCATCTGCGCCACTACCTAACAGTTTATATCCACGACTACGTAGGGCATGTCTAATTTCTTTACTGGCGCTGGTTCGTATTTCTGCTTCAAATTGGTGGGCTCTCATGAGATATATTTACCTTTGTTCTTAAATCAAGATTTTTTCGCAGACCATTTATTTTTTAAGAAATATAGTAGTTCCTTGACGCTGTGTAAATTATTTTTTTGCATAAAATTGATTATTTTAATAATATGATTTCTGTCAGGACCACTATCAGGTCTACGTGCATTTGCAAAATCATTTTCAAGTCCTTTAATTGCATCTTTACCATAAAACCCATCAAGATAGTATAGTAAAGTATATTTTGCATCGTTGGCTTTTTTGCTTAATTTGTCAGGATCTTTACCAAATATCAATTCCATCCAAGGCATTAAATATCCACGATGTCTATTTACATAACCTTTATTGTTATCAATTCCTTTGCTTAAAATACTAACATCTGCTAGTTTTCTTTTGTCTTGTAATCGCCAAGCATTTGTATCTGTGTATAAGTACGTCTTTATGCCACGGCTTTTGGCTGTAATTAACAATTTTCTTGCCCTAGCAGCATTTTCTGGCTCATCTACGTGTTTGGCTAATACATGTATCTCTAAAACACCACCGATAGGCACACTTGGTTCTTTACTAAACAACCTATCCTCTGCTTCGTGTTCTCTGCCAAATGATTTGTCAGGATTTCTATTACCCCAATAATCTATACTTTTTGATGGATATCTACTATTATACCAATTTCCATCCAATGTAAAAAGAACACCGCCACTATAACTTGCAGATTGATGATAGCCACCTAGTCTAGTACGAGTTGTGCTCATAAAATATGGATAGCCTTTAGGTGCATATTGTTGTTCAACACTGCCATAGGAACTGCTTAATTCAAATTGACCAGATTCTATAATTTTAATAGCATTGTGAATGCTAGTATAGTGGTATACTATAGGACTTAATGCTTCTGTTAATACTTCATGAATACGCATTTAGTATTTAGTGTGGCAAAATAAAAAAGACGGCTAATTAGCCGTCTTTAATTCTTGACTTAGTATTCTGATTACTGTATTCAAGCAACTTCAATGTCGGAATCGGACGTAGACATCACTGCCGCACGTGCCTTAATTGCGTCCAATGTTACAACAGACGCGCTCTTTGGCTTACGACCGCGCTTCTTAGGTACACGTGGTGCTGGGTTGTATTTTTCATCTGCTTCATCAATAGCAGCCGCATATTCTGGATTCTTATAAAGATCCGTGGTCTTCAAATAGGTAACAATTTCTGGCTTTGTCATTGGCTTGGGTAGTTCAATCAATTCAATGTCAGTATTGCCACGCTTTACTAGCATCTTCACACGGGCTAGGTCATTAGCAAAACGAACTTTGAAACTATTGTTCCACTTTGAAACACCAGCGACGGAGAATGGTGTGTCCCATTTAGTATCATTAGCAACGGTATTTACGGATTCCATGAGATAACTCCTTAAGAGATTAGGTTGTTGAGATTTAGATTGTAGAATATAGTAAAATTATTTTCAACTATTTTGTTAATAAAGAATTTTAGCTACTTTGACTTTGACGTTGGTACGTCCGCCAAACATAGATTCTACCATACGTTCGGCTTGTTGAGAACTTCCTGCTTCTACCACCATTTTTAGATTTTCCATATCTGACCTACTAGAGTAGGCTGAATATTGAGACCTTGCAGGTTGTGTAAAAAGATCATAGACCACTTCGAATTTCATTTTCATTTACCTCAGTTTTTAAGTTTAATCCCAATCGCACCCAGTTTCAGCACGACTACTATATCGACTCACATACCTATCGATGTAAGAACGATTCTCTTGCTCAATGTAGAATTCTTCCTGCAAATCACGATAAGTTTTTGCAACGATACTTACATCGACGCCAAGGCGATGGGCTGTCTCAGTAGCAGTCAACCCAGATTCATAACAGTCTTCAATATCAGACATTAGATCATTCATTGTACGCATGATACCTCCTTGTGATGAAAATTATTTCCAGCCAAATTTTGACATTAGGTGATCAATTTTTGACAGTTGACTAGATTCTTCAATATTTATTTCTTCAATTGCCTTTTTTAGTGTCTTCCCTGTAGTGCCTACATATTGTACACCATCCTTCCAATGAGCAAATCTAGCTACTCCTTCACGCAGTCCAATATAATAGGACTTCATTTCTGTGATTTGGCGATATTGATCTTGTTCGGCAGTGAAAGGCGTAATCATATTATTCATCTCTGAAATTAAAGGCAATTCCTTCTAGGCTATGAGCATAATGCTCATAGCCTGTCAAATTCGAACTATCAGAGGAATGCCATCTGCTTGGGAGACAGCGGCCGAGCGAACTTGGGATTCGGATCATTGACCCAGGTCATGATCTGTTGACGCAGGCTCATACGGAATCCGCTACGCAGATTGCTGGTAATCAGACGCTTAACGCCGTCCCAGTAATTAGTACCAACCACTGCCTTCAGACGCTCAACTTGCACACGGGTCAGACCAGCACGACGAGCAACCTCAGCATCACGCTGACGAGCAGCACGACGGCCAAGAACTTCGCTACGCCGCGCCTGGTAAGCCATGTAGGCATTGTACTCAGCACGAACTTCGGGAGTAGCGTCCACCGAAGAATTGTAGCAAGGGTAGGACCAGCCACGAGTAGTGGCAAACATGATGTTGTGAGGACGCTTGGTGACAGGGTTCCACACGGTCATGTAGAAGTCGCTATCGTCATACATGTTCCGCTCCCAGTCCACCAGGCACAGGCCGTGATGGGTGGTGTACAGGGTGTCGCCCTGACGGCTGTCGTTCATGCCGTTGACACCAGGCAGCGGGCAGTATTCACCGTCATGGAACTCGGTGCGCAGAGTGCGCTGACCGTTGGCGTAGTCGAAAGAAGAACCCATGTTGATGATAGCCATTTCAGTTTTCCTCGTTGGTTACTGCTTACTAGAAATACAGTATATCAAAGTTGGGAATTATTGTCAAGCGTATTCAAACGCACCAGGCCGAAGTACATATCCGGCAGTGCCATATTCCTCATCGATAGAATAGTACTTCAGCACCACATGACTGCCGGAAGGCAGAATGGTAGGGGCACTAAGATCGCCGTAATACATGTAATCCCTGAATTCAGGGCGCAGGGCGATAGTATCGGTCATGTAGGTAGCGGTGAGCATGGATTGAACCCTTTCAGTGACTAGAAACGCAGTATATCAGAGTTGGGAATTATTGTCAAATGGCAAATTTTTGATTGGCCATTCGTTTACCAATCGATTTTTGAACTTTGTAATTTGTTGGTTGGCCGCTGCCTGACTCATCGTGCGTCAGAATAGCATAAACGCGAAGAATTGCTGGGTTGGCTCCAGAAATTGTGTAGAAAATACTGATGTTATGTGTAAGATGAGCGTGACGTATACCTGGTACTTCTTGCGCCATCGGTGTTCCGTCTGGATTTTTCTTATCACTGGCACCAAACGGTGCCGTTGGATTTTCTAATTTTGTTTTGATAAACTCAGCATAGCGCGCCAGTACGTTATTTCCTGGCTTGGCATATCTAGCCGCTGTTTCTTGAAACAGTGGACATTCAGATACCATCACATTTGGCTTAGCCGGTTGTGCAGTACCCTTTACTGCCCGGTCTTTTGCCATTGAAGCTTGCCTTCCATCAGGTTCTTCAGATAGTCATCACCATTCATGGGCTCTGACCAGACATTATCACGATGAGCTTCAACAATACGCACCAGATTTTGCGTAGACACAGCAGTGTCATTGGTCTTGTTCAGCGCCTCGAACAGACGCTGACCGCTACGCTTGGTGAATTCGGAGCTCTTCATAACAGTTTCTTTCTTGACTTCAGTAAATGAAGTATAACGTATTTATTATTTATTGTCAAATTTTTGTTTAATCCTAGCCATTACCTCGGTGGCAGCGTCATAGGACGACATTTTTTCCAGCGCATCTTCTACTTTTGCGTAGATTGCTTCGTGGTTGGGTACAGTCACGGACGGCGAAATCCCAAGACTAAGGGTGTAAGGAAGATTGTATACAACGGTGGTATTCCAAGAAAACTTTTTTTCCATGCTTGCTCCTAAGTTTGAACCAACTTTAGCATGAAAACAAATATTTGTCAAGAAAATTATTCACCACCTCCACCATCGGCTGCACCATTGTCGCCGCCTACATATGCTGGGTAATATCCATATCCAGTATATGCAGCTTTCTTTTTTGAACGCTTGCGTTTTCTTTCTACTATAGTGTCCTCGTTCTTTTTACGACCTTGGCAATGAGCCCGTTGACTGAATCCTTTTGGGTGAGAACAATCAATACTACGTTTGTATTTTTGACTCCACTTTTCATTTAGATCATTGGTATTTTTTTGTTCTGAATCTTCCGATACACCTTGCTGACCCTGTGATACAGCAACATATGCAGGACCTGTATAACCATCGGGATACTTAGCAAAGTGTTGTATCGTTCTATGCCAGCCCTCAAGCAAGATATAACCGTTTGGGTATTTTAATAAAATTACTGGTTGTTTACGAATACCACCTTCTTTATTTGCTAAACTAGCTTGGGTGGCATGTCTTTCTGCATCTCGTTTTGAATCTATTTTATTCGTTGCGACTTCATGACTTCTATCAATAAAATGTTCTCTGAATTTCGGCTCCCACATATCCATGTGAAATTTCATATTGGGGATAAGATGCCATACAGTATTAGAACTTAGTCCTATATTTTTAATAAGTGTTAAAATACCTTCTCTATTAAATTCATCTTTTGTGTAATTTTTACTAGCAAGCACTCTATATACATAGTCCTGTAAAACATAATCAGGCCATTTTGGAAGAACACTTTTAATGAATTGATACATTCTGCCTCTCATTTCTGTGATTCCCTCAAAATCTTCCTCCACACCTTGTTCCCATACTTTTGCATTTGCGCCTTTGTTTTTATCCCAAAAATGCTTGCCGTCATCTGTCTGATAAGGACTGCGGTTGATAGTATATCCTTTGTTTTTTAGTGTGTCATATACCCA
>JACCDW010371533.1_pt1 | contig 21988 bp, 15 predicted proteins | sample 7449781 | NCBI WGS metagenome assembly JACCDW01 (sample SAMN15323449, study PRJNA562643) | freshwater metagenome | isolation source: river surface water | place: USA:Blue River Watershed | collected 2017-08-18
ATAATTAACATCCCATGCAAAACCGAGAGGAAAAAAACAACAAACCGCTGTTGTACACATTAATTGCCATTTTATTACTAATTGTAGTGGTAATGTTTTTTATGCTTCGAAACACCAAAGGGGAGCTTTCAACAACCGTAGCAGCAAAAACGGAAGTAGAGAATCAACTAAAAGGTAAAGAAGAAGCGCTAAACCAAGCTAACCTGCTTATTGAGCAGTACCACCGTGATTCTGTTGCTTTAGCCGGACAGAATAAATCGATGAGCGAAGATTTAATTTCACGAAAACAAGAAATTGCGAAATTGGTGGCTCAAATTAAATCCAACAAGGCTAGCAGCGAATCTACCATTGCTGATTTGAATAAAAAATTGGCCGAACTAACAACAAAACTGGCCGAATTGGAAATAAAGAACGAAGAATTAACTCGCGAAAATACTACCTTGAAAAGCAGTAATTCTGAGTTAAACAAAGAAGTTCAAACTTTGAGCAGTGAAAAGACTAGACTAAAGAGTTTAGCAAGCAGATTGCAAGCCAGTGCGTTAAAAGTAGAAACCCTTAAGAAAAAATGGTTGTCAGGAAAAGAAACTGGAACCTTACGCGCTAAAGATGTGGAAGCTTTTAGAATTAGCTTTAATATCAATGAAAACAACGTGGCTGATGCAGGTCAAAAAACAATTTATGTTAAAATTACAGGTCCAGAAGGTACCACCTACCCAGGTCCTGCAGGAGAAAGCACTTTTGATTTTGAAGGAAAATCTTCCAAATACACGTATAAATTAATTACGGTTTTTGAGAAAGAAACCAAATCTGTGGAGCCCAGCATTTGGAAACCCAATAACAGTTTGAAGCCCGGTAAATATTCTATAGAGATTTACGCTGAGGGATATAAAATGGGTTCTGCCGTGTTAGATTTGAAGTAATTTATTCATCAATTTATTGAATCAAAAAGAAAGCCCCGTTTCCGGGGCTTTCTTTTTGGTTGCTCTAAACAATTATACCAAAGTTTTGGTACAGAAATACCCATGAAAATGTTGTTTATTTGGAAATCATCTACGTATGGCAATCCGAATTTTTTGTATTGAAGATCAACCGATAATTACTGAAGGTTATAAATCGTTTATTGACCAAAGTGAATTACTTATGTGGTCTGGCAGTAGCAACGGTTTTGACAACTTGGATGATAAATTGAAAGAACATCGTTACGATATTATAATCCTTGACATCCATCTTGGAGAATTGAATGGATTTAATATCTATCAACAAAAAATTCGGCCATTAACCAAGGTGCCCGTTTTGGTAATTAGCGCAACGGGGAAGTTAAATAATATATTGAAAGCGCGAAATTTAGGTATTGCTGGTTTTGTTACTAAATTTATCACTTCATTGGAATTTGAACATGCAATAAAAAAAGCAACTACTCCTCCTAATCGATTTTTTGTTAGTAATGATTTAGAATGCCTGTTAAATGACTATGACAACAACAAAATATCGTCGCTGCCTTTAACACCCAGAGAAATTGAATTAATTCCGCACTTGATATCTGGAAAACCCAGTGTTGAAATCGCGAAAACTCTCAGTACAAGTTATTACACTTTGGAGACACACAAAAAAAATATTTTTAAAAAATTAAATATTCAAACAGTCTTACAATTATTACATTATGCTCAAGAACACGACTTGGTATAAGTTAATATTGTTGTTTTTATTTTCATCATTTTCAAGTTTATCTTGGTGCCAGTCTCCTATTATTCTAGAAAAACAATTTGGTGAAAAACCAATTTTAGTGTCGAATTTTCGCTGGATTACTCTGCAAACCAATAATCCAAATAAGGCGAATACCATTTTAGATCAAAAAGGTAAAGTTAGCGTAGATAATTCTACGAATTTACATATCGGTTATAAACAACCCTCAGCTTGGATTAGATTCTCAATTCAAAATAGAAACGCAAGTTATCCTACACTATTAGAAATCGATAATCCCAGTTGGGATTTAATGCGACTTTATGAGATTACCTCAACAGGAATTCAATTACTCTATGAAACTGGAGATACCTTTTCTTTTTTTCAACGTCCAATAAATCACCGTGATTTTTTATTACCTATTTCCATAAAATTAGACTCAACTGCTACCTATTTGATGCAATTAGACAGACATGGTTCATACATGAATATAGGATTGCGAATATGGGAAAAAAACAAATTTATTGAATACAACGACAGCAATTCCTTGATCCAAGGAATGTATTTTGGCAGTGTAATTATTTATATAGTTTTTGCATTATTATTATTTGTCTTAATTAAGGACCTGCAATACTTATTTTACGCGGGATGGTTAATTGGATTTGCAAATGTATTGGCTTCTGGAGCTGGGTATGCATTTCATTTTATTCACCCAGAAAAGCCCGCATTAAATGGGATTTACATGGTTGAATCCGAGGTATTATCAATAATAATGCTTATTCTATTTACCAAGAGATTTTTGGATACAAATAAAAATCAAATTCTATTAAATAAAATATTAAATGCGGCTGTTGGAACGATTATTGGCTTAACAATTATAGGTTTAACATTTATCGATTTTTCTCTTAAATATCGAGGACATATCGTAATTCTCTTAAATTTTATCTGGATTTCTGCAATCATTACCTTACTGATTTATGCGATAACATCTTTTAAAAGACATCCGCAAAAATCAGCTGTATTTATTCTGGTATTTGTAATACTTTTTAGCAGCATTTTATCATTTATTGGAAATAGTTTAGGGTTATTTAAAATCGAACGCAAATATTTAGTGATGATATTGTACGGCGGCAGTTCGGCTGAAATTTTCTTGTTTACTATATCTATAGCTTTCAATATTAGAGACACCATTGTTGCGCACAACATGGCTATTCTAAAAATCCAACAAATGCAGGCCGAATTGTTTGAAATTGAAAAAAAGACCGTGAGCAGCGAACGAAGTAGGATTTCATTAGAATTGCATGACCACGTAGCCAACAAGTTAGCAGTTTTGCTTCAACAGGTACGAAACAAAAAAGTAAGTGAAATCGAAATTTCACAAGAATTAAATGAAATCACCCATGAGGTAAGATATCTATCCCATGCGCTATCGCCCTTGAATGAAAGTGAGAACTTTGAAGATACGCTTAGGGAATGGGCCTTGCATTTACAAAATAAAACAGGAATTAAAATTCACTTAGATAGCTCTTCGGCGTTGGATAAAATTAAAAAGAATTTGCTGTTGCATATATTTAGAATTATCCAGGAAGCAGTAGGAAATGCCATGAAACACGGTGAAGCAAAAAATGTATTCATTCAATTCTCGGAGTTAGATGATAAATTTTTTATCAGTATCGAAGATGATGGAATTGGTTTTTCTCAGTCCGATAATAATTTAGGACTAGGATTAAAACACATGCAAGTTCGAGCAAAGTTTATCGATGCTCAATTATTAATAAATTCTACTCCTTCTAAGGGAACTTACATACAACTTATAATCTCAATGCCACAATAACTATGAAAAACACCCAAGCTTTGTTAAAAACAATAATTTGTGACGATCATCCGATTGTGCTTGAAGGCCTTACTGCAATATTGTCTGCCGAAAAAGGATTCGATATTCAAAAAATAACACAAAAAGGCGAAGATCTTTTACTTTCAATCCCACAATATAACCCAGATATTATACTCATAGATGCTCATTTAAAAAATGAATTAGGATTTGATTTAATTCCAAAAATAAGATCCATGTGTACAAGCAATTATCAACCAAATATTTTTATCATAACCTCTTATATGGATGAATATATGGTTTCAAAAGCGTTACAAAATGGTGCCACGGGCTGCATTTCCAAATCGATATCTGGGGAAGATTTTATTCAAGCAATTAAATTCCCAAAAGCAGTTTCAGTCTCTACTTCCGTTGATTATTCATCGAAATCACTGGAATCAATGCAATCTGGGATTGAACTATTAACTCAACGAGAAAGAGATATCATTAATTTAATTTCCCATGGGCATAGCTCAAAAAAAATTGCCGAAATTCTTTGTATTTCTAATTATACCGTTGAGACACATAAAAAAAATATTTTCCGAAAATTAAAGTTCAATAGTGCTACTGAATTATTAGCTTGGTATTATGCGAATAAAGATATTTTATCATTAAACTCAATTCAGCAAATTGACTAACATCTTTAAGAAAATTGGACTATTATTGATTTCACTTGGGGGAGTTTTTCCATCTAAGGCCAACTTTTTAGCTAACCATCCCCACCAGCTCCCGTTCGTTAGTTCACAGCATTTTACTAGTGCACAAAAACCAGAAGAAGTATTACCTAAATTAAAGAAATCAAAGTCCCAATTCAATGGAATAATTACCGGTGAAGTATGGATTTATGCCAAAGCTATTGTTGGAAAAGAAGGTAATTATACGTTGGAGGTACCTAACGCTAGTATTGATACCATTGAGATTTTTACAATCGAAAAGAACGGAAATCTTACCCGCATTCTCTTTGGTGGTGATCACGTTCCAGTATCTAAACAAATGGGTGGACTACAAAGTCCATTTGTGCATCGATTGTTAAATGCGGGTTCTCATGAGTTCCTAATTAAATATATACAGAAAGGTAGATTTCAACATCGTTTAATACACTTATACCCTATTATAAAATTTCAAAACAAGAAAACGAAACAAATACTGATTAATGGATTATTTGCAGGTTTTTGCTGTTTCCTACTCTTACTATCCTTGGTACTTGGATTTTACATGAAACGCGCCATTTTCTTTTACTATGCCATTTGGACAACACTACAATTAATCTATTTCGCCATAAGTTTAGGATATTTTCGATTTTGGTTTTATCCAGAAAACATCATTATTAATAGTACATTAAGGGCGTTTATTTCAGCAATTATTCCTTTAATTTTCGCTTTGCTTACAATAGAATATTTGGATGAACACCGATTATCAAAAAAAACTAAAACCCTAGTAATTTCGCTAATTACCGTTTGTGTTTTTCTTTTCTTTTTTGAACGATTATTTACCGATTTTTTCTGGAAAAATGTAACCCCTTGGATTGTTTTTGTTTCGTTTATCAGCGTCTCCGGAATAGTTATTTCCGCGATTGTAATAATTAAATACGCTGTGACATCTTGGAAAAAACCTCTATTAGTGGGTATTTCCTTCATCTTGCAATTCATTATTACGTTACTTCTTATATGGTTTGAATCAGAACCATCTCCTTTCGATTTTCTTGAAATCTACACTTATTCTGGTTTTCTACCAATTTTAGAATTGATTGCCTTTGGCGTTTTAATTGCTTGGTGGATGAATCAGACTATTGTTATCAATAACAAATTGTTAAAGGAAAATTTATTGCTCCAAACTAAATCTCAAGAAATTCATGCCAACACCGTAGAGGAAGAACGTAAAAGAATTGCCATGGATTTACACGATACTTCACTCAATAGAATTTCTATTCTCTCCATGTTACTCACTTCAAATAGGATTGAATCGGTAAAAGCAGGAGCAGAAATTGCCGCTATTGGAGAAGAAATTAGATCAACTGCTTATTCCTTATATTCTCCTTGGTTAAGCGATAGCATCGGTTTTAAAGAAGTTATCCAACGCGAGGTTCAACACACATTGAAAACCACAGAATTGGATCTACGGTATCAATTTTACGATTGGAAAACAGAACCAACTGAAATTCAAAAACTACATCTAATTAGAATTATTCAAGAATTTATTCAAAATACAATTAAGCACAGTTTAGCAAAATGCGTAAACCTGCATTTTTTCGAACGTGAAAATAATTATTTAATTGAATTAGAAGATGATGGAGTTGGGTACGAAAAAAACCTGTTTATAGCAGGGTTAGGGAGTGTTTCTGTTGAAACTCGAATACAACTGCTCAGCGGTAAAATTTCAATTTCCTCAACACCTGGAAAAGGGGTTAACTGGTTGATTGAAATCCCAATTAACCCCGTTATTTAATACAATCTTTTTATTTACGATCTGGAACCGGAGGAATATCTTTAGACGGACTTCCACCATTAGTAGTTTCTAATTCTTTTAATTTTGCTTTAGCCTCGGACACCAATTCGGGCATTTCGAAATTCTCAATCACCCCATTCCATGTTGCCTTAGCATTAAGCAAATCTCCTTCTTTTTTAAATGCATCGCCCAATAATAACAACGCTTTACCAACCCATAAATCGTATCCATTAAATTCATCCAAAATTGCATAGCAAGAATTTTTACACGCCTCTAAACTATCAGTTCTATACAATAACTCTGCTTCCAAATATTTAGCTTCTGCAGCAAATCGGTTGTTATCTTTTGAATAAATGGTTTTTAACTGAGCTAAAGAAGAATCGGTTTTACCTGTCTGAATATTCGATTTCACCAAAATCAACTGCGATTCTGTACGCATTTCTGCAGGAGTTGTTGGATCTGACATAACTTTTGCTGCAACAGAAATTAATTTATCTTGTTGTTTCCCCTTCACATAACAGTACATCATGGATTTCCAACAATTATGTCGCATATCCTTGCTTTTAGTTAATCCTTCGAGAACTTCCACATAAGGTAAAATTTGATCACACGATGCATCTTTTCCACTTAATCGCAAAACAGCTAATGCAGCGTCTTCTTTCATGTCGCCACTATTTGCTAATGCAACAATACCATAGTGCTTAATGGCATCCGAAGTCAACTTTAATTCTTCGCATACTTGGGCTTTGTAGTAGTTAGCCGGAATGAGAAATACTCCTTTCGGATAATTTTGGAGATATACATCAAATGCTCCGTTTGCTAATTTGTAATCGTCTTTTTCATATGCGCTGTAAGCAGCCTCATAGTACAGACTATCTTGTGCATTATCGGTTATTCCCCCTCTGGGCTTTGCCCATTTTACGTAATCACTAGCACGACCGATTTCACTATAAATTCTACGAACCATATCATTGGCAACTTGGGCTTCTGTGGTTCCCACAAATCGATCATACAATTGTGTGTACATATCGATGGACTGATCGTATTTCTTTTCATTATAGTATAATCTGCCCATTGCTGAATAGGCTTTAGTTGCCTTAGGGCTATTGGGGAAATTGGATAGAATTCCATTGTAATAAGTAATTGCTTCGGAGTTTCTACCTAAAATCATTAAAACAGAGGCGCACTCATCGTATGCATCTAAAATAAATCGTGAATTGGGATAATCTCCAATCAATCGCTTCATAGCCGCAATTTTATCCTCTGATTTTTCCAACAAGCCGTAAATTAAACCACTTTGATACAGGGCATAATCGGCATCAGCTCCTTTTTTTCCCGATACATACGCATAGGCTTTCACCGCTTCGTTTAACTGTTTTGTCATAAAATTACAGTCGCCATTACGCAAATATGCATCGTGTACTAGTCGTTCTTCGTATCTACCATTATTGGCTGCTTGGCCGGTAAATTTATTAAAATAAATAGATGCATCACCGTAGGCTTTTTTATTAAATTGAATATAACCCAATCCATAATACGCAAAGGGAAGTTCTTCAGTTTTAGCAGCACCAGGGGCTTCAATAAACTGCTGATATTTTTTCTCAGCATCGTTAACCATTGACAATTGCATCAACGCTTCCGCTTCCCAGAAAATGGCTTCCGCAGAAAGTTCTGGTTTGATCTTTTTTGATTGGCATTTACGGAATAAATCAATGGCTGCATTGAAGTTTCTGTTTTTATACAATTCCATACCACGGGCCAAGGTGACCTTTTGGTACACTTCTTCTGTTTGCGGATCCAACTCATCCAAACCATCTAATAGAGCCACCGCTTCCCGATAACTATCTGTATTGATCAACATTCGTGCTTTCAGCTTAGTAGCTTCTTTCGAGTTGGTTGATTTTGGAAACAGCTTCACAAACTTATCTAACAACGCAATTGCGTTTCCATCGCCGTTACTGATCGCGATTTTAGCTTGATTAAACAATGCTAATTCTGCAATTTCCATATTGTACCCGGATCGAAATGCCTCAGCATAGGCATTCATTGCCTCGCGATTGTTTTTCAATCTAAATTGAGCATTCCCCAATTGAAAACTAGCAATTTGTGCGATAGAATCATTGGTTGTTGCTACCGATTTCAACCAAGGTAAACAGCCTGAAAAATCTCCTGTCTTATAGAATGAATATCCAATTTCATATTGTTCAGAAAGCTGCAAGGTATCGGGAGTTAGATTAGCTAATCGAAATGCTTCCGCTGCTTTTTCGTAATTTGTTTTTTGATAATAGCATTTACCGCGTAGCCATTCAACCTGATTTTTAGGAACTTTCTTGTTGGTTTTTTCTAGTTCAGCTATGGCGTAATCGTAATTCCCCTGCTTGTAATATACCTGAGCCAAATAAAATCGGACATTATCAAAACCTTGATCTTTAATTCGCTCAAATGATTTTACCGCAGCATCCATATCTCCCATCATTAAGGCAGAATAACCGTGGTAATAACAAGCCTGATTTCGATATTCCCCTGGCGTATTAGCAACGCTTTCTAAGGTTTGTAAAGCCTCTTTGTACCGCTTTAAAATCACTTCACAGCTCCCCTTGCGATAATTGAATTGATTGCGTTGTGCAACGTCTAGGGATTTAACTTCAACATTCCGATAATACCGAAGTGCCAAAGAGTGCTTGGATTTCTTGTAATAAAAATCACCCATGGCCAAATTTGCCTCATCGGAACGCAAGGATCCAGGATGATTTTCTAAAAACTCCTGAACCATCAACACCCCGTCAGAATGCATGGCCATTAGCTTACTCATGCTATAAAAATAGCTAGCTTCTTCTAAATTCGATGACGATTTACCTGTTTCATCCAAGTAAGCTTTAAACTGCACCGCTGCGGCATTAAACCGGCCTTCTCGATACAATTCAGCCCCACGCTGAAAATAAACATCAGGAAAACTGTTAATCGGACCATCTTGAGCCGAAACAGAAGATACGAGCGCTGCCAACAAGGCACAAATCACCAATCTCATATTTCAAAGGTAATCGGATTGGAGACCTATTTATTGTAGGCTTATACACCACTAATTAGGGTGTACGAAGAATTGTGCAGTTAAGCTCTATTAGCCTTTCAATACCTGCTCCACCAAGGAAGCAGCTTCGGCCAACGCAATAGCAGAATACACTTTCAAGCCGCTTTCATCGATAATACGTTTTGCTTCTTCAGCATTGGTACCTTGAAGACGCACGATGATTGGAATTTTAACATCTCCAATTTTCTTATATGCCTCTACTACACCATTTGCCACACGATCGCAACGTACGATACCTCCAAAAATATTGATTAAAATAGCCTTCACATTGGGGTCGCTCATGATGATACGGAAACCAGCTTCTACGGTTTCAGCATTGGCGGTACCTCCCACATCCAAGAAATTAGCAGGCTCACCACCACTCAACTTAATGATATCCATGGTAGCCATAGCCAAACCCGCACCATTCACCATACAACCTACGTTACCATCTAATTTTACATAGTTAAGATTGTATTTCCCTGCTTCTACTTCTGTAGGATCTTCTTCGGCTAAATCGCGCAACTCTAAGAAATCTTTATGGCGATATAAAGCGTTATCATCCAAATTCACTTTCGCATCCACGGCAATAATTCTATCGTCTGAAGTTTTTAATACAGGATTAATCTCAAACATTGCACTATCCGTTTCTTCGTATGCACGGTATAAAGCGGATACAAAAGCCACCATTTCCTTGAACGCTTTGCCTTCTAAACCTAAATTAAAAGCAATTTTACGAGCCTGGAATGGTTGTAAACCCGTGGTTGGACTCACCCATTCTCTGTGGATTTTTTCGGGGTGTGTTTCGGCAACCTCTTCGATATCCATTCCACCTTCCGTAGTATAAATAATTACATTTTGCTTTTTGGTTCTGTCCAACAAAACACTCATATAATATTCTTTAGGCTCAGAAGCTCCGGGATAAAATACATCTTGTGCAACCAAAACCTTATTCACCACTTTACCTGCAACACCGGTTTGAATTGTAACCAAGGTGCCACCCAACATGTTTTTTGCAATTTCACCAGCCATTTCAGGGTTTTTTGCTACCTGCACTCCACGTTGCTCAGTGCCTTGAATTTTACCTTTACCTCTTCCACCCGCGTGAATTTGTGCTTTTACTACACACCAATCGCTTTGGAATTCTTCCTTAACTTTTTGAGCGGCTTCAATGGCTTGTTCTTGGGTTTCGGCTACGAATCCTCCTTGCACGGCTACACCGTATTTCTTAAGGATTTCTTTGGCTTGGTACTCGTGAATATTCATGTTGTTCTTGGATACAAATGCTAATTGCGCTGCAAAAATAACTAACTTTGACCCAATTTCAGCGTTAATTAAATGATTTCATCATGGTTTTCTGCGATAATATAAAGAAACGTTACGGAGATATCGAAGTACTAAAGGGTGTTAGCCTAACCGTAGAACCCGGTGAAATTGCTGCTATTATTGGTGCCAGTGGTGCAGGGAAAAGCACTTTGCTACAGATTTTAGGTTCTCTAGATAAGCCCGATACTGGTTTGGTGAAAATTAACCAAACCGATATATTTTCTCTAAACAAACGAGAACTCGCGGAATTTAGAAATAAACAAATTGGATTCGTTTTTCAATCTCATCAATTGTTACCCGAATTTTCAGCTCTGGAAAATGCCATTTTACCGGGTTTGATTTCTGGGGAGCCCAAAAGAGTAGCAGAAAAACGAGGCTTAGAGCTTTTGAGCTATATGGGCTTAGCCGATCGAATCCACCATTCTCCAAATAAACTCTCTGGTGGAGAACAACAACGGGTTGCAATCGCACGTGCTTTATTCCATAATCCCAAAGTTGTATTTGCCGATGAACCTACCGGTAATTTGGATTCACAAAATGCTGGCCAAGTACAACAGTTATTTGAAAATCTAAGAAAAGATTTGAATCAAACTTTTGTAATTGTAACTCATAATCAAGCTATGGCCGATATGGCTGATCATGTTTACACCATGAAAGATGGTCAACTCTAAAGATCTTCAATAAAAAATAACCGCCCCTTGAAAACAAGAAGCGGCATTAATTAATTTTAAAGATTTAAAACTTATTCTAGCAGGCTCCAATCTGTTAGAACATCGCAAAGTTTATTGATTCAATTTATACCCATTTAAGGAAAAAATGCAAATTGGGTAACCCTATTAGTATTATTTGCAATTTATTCACTGTCAATTATGATCCCTACTGTTTGTAGTTGGTAAAAAATCAAAAAAAAATATGCTTTTGTGATTTTTGCAAAAGATTTTTTTTAGCTTTACGGAAAATCGCAAAATGTCAAAGCAAGTTCAAAACCATTTCATTGAGCTGTTGAAACGCACAGCGCCAGCGCACATCAATCTTGCAGAAGAATTAAGTGAATTACTGAAGGTAAGTTTGGATAGCATCTACAGAAGACTGCGTGGTGAGACCGATCTTACCCTTGCAGAAACTTATGCCATTTGCATGCATTATAATATTCCTTTGGAAGCTTTAGCAGAGATTAACTCCGACATGGTTGCTTTTAGAATCAATAAGTTAACCCCAGATCCAGAGAGTTTCTCTAATTATCTACGTGTTTTATCCGGGGATTTGCTGTGGATGATGAAATTTCCAAACCACAAACTTATTTATGCAGCCGAGGATTTGCCCGTTTTTTACCACTTCTTTTTTGCTAAACTAGCGCGATTCAAAATGGTGTATTGGAACAAAAGTTTATTAAATTCAGTAGCATTACAAGGTCGAAAAGTAGAGGAGACACAATTGCCCGATGCATGGATGGAAGCCGTACCCAAAGTCCGAGAAATGTTCATGAGTGTTCCAACTACTGAAATTTGGAACGAAGACACGCTAAAAAGCACTCTACAGCAAATTCGATTCTACTGGGAAGCGGGATTTTTCGAAGAAAAAGAGACGGTTTTAGAGATTCTAGCCGATTGCGATGGAATCTTAAAAATGGCTGCCAAACAAGCCGAAGAAGGGAGGAAATTCAACCCGGTTAGTAACCAAATAATGGAAACACCGTACGATTTGTATGCCAGCGATTTAATGATTGGTAACAATACTGTTTTTCTTCGATCCGATAGCCATCAAGCAAGCTATATTAGTTATAACACATTCAATTTTGCTCGCAGCAACAATCGATTCTTTAATGAAACCACAGAATCTTGGTTAAACATAATTATGTCTAAAAGCACTCTATTAAGTAAGGTTGCTGAAAAACAACGGAACCAATTCTTTAAATCCATACACCAAACAATTCAACATTTCCGCGACGAAGTCAATAACGCTTAATAAACAACCCCCAATTACGATTTTAAAAATAAGATTGTAGATAATAACAAGAAAAATTAAATCCCAAATTCGCCTTAATCATTATTACCTCAACAACAAAGAATTTTGGAAATTGCCATTGAAATACTGAAAAAACATTGGGGATATTCCGATTTTCGACCCGATCAAAAGCCCGTAATCCGGCAAATTTTAAACGGGAAACCAACCCTAGCTTTATTACCAACAGGCGGAGGCAAAAGTATATGCTTTCAAGTCCCAGCATTGGCATTAGGAGGAGTTACGCTCGTTATATCGCCATTAATCGCCCTGATGAAAGACCAGGTGGAGGGCTTGAAACGTCGTGGAATACGCGCCGCAGCTATTCATTCTGGTTATAACAACCACGAGGTTAAACAGATGATGGAAAATGCCCTACAAGGTCATTATCAAATACTTTATGTATCTCCGGAACGCTTGGAGACCGTTAATTTTCGTGAATACTTACCCAATCTCAATATCAAATTATTAGTAATAGACGAAGCTCATTGTATTTCGATGTGGGGTCAAGATTTCCGACCTTCGTACCGTAAAATCAAAGAAGTAAAATCGTTAATTCCAAATGCAATTATTGCCGCCTTTACAGCTAGTGCGCCGTCATGGATTCAAGAAGATATTATCCAACAGCTAGAACTGAAAGATCCATTTGTTTTTTGCGGAGAATTCCACAGGGAAAATTTGAATTTTTATTCTGTAAATACAGAAAATAAAAGCGGTTATATTTTGCGTCTTTTACAAAGAATCCAAGGCTGTGTTTTGATTTTTTCGTCCTCAAGGAAGGAAACCGAAGAAAACGCCCGCTTTCTGCAATCCAATGGCATTGCTGCCACATTCTATCACGCTGGATTATCAACCAACGATAGAAACAATAGACAAAGTCAATGGATGCAAGGCAAATACCCGGTAATGTGCTGTACCAATGCATTTGGCATGGGGGTAGACAAACCGGATGTTCGACTAGTGATTCATACTCGACCTCCAAAAAATCCGGAAGATTATTATCAAGAAGCAGGTCGTGCTGGTAGAGATGGTGCTGAGAGTTACTGTATACTACTACACCAAGCCTCAGACTGGGTTGAAATAGAACAACAACTCCGTGAACAACACCCCAATAAATCTGAACTCGAACGAATATATCACGCCACCGCAAACACAATGCAATTAAGTCCAGGTCAAGGGAATGTAGAACCCATACCCTTCTCCCCAGCAACGATAGCTACAAAATACTCACTTCCACTTAGAACGGTGAGTATTGGGCTTAAGGCTTTAGAAGTTTGCGAGCAAATTCAATTGATGGAATCTGGATACATGCCATCAAGAATCCAATTCATCGCACCGTACCAAGAAGTGTATAATGTGAGAATACAATCCAATGTTTTAGCTAATACTGTAGATATTCTTTTGCGTCAACACGGCGGTATTTTTGAATTTCCAACAGTGATAAATGAAACGGCTTTGGCAAAAAGATTGCGCCTTCCAGATATAGAAATTAGACGACAACTCACACATTTACAAAAACTTAGACTTATCAATTATTGGCCTCAAACTGATATGCCAAAGATTCTGTTTCGTGGCGGAAGATCGATGTATCCCAGCATCAATGATACTCCCCTAAAACAACTGCTGCAACTGCGACTTAAATCGTTGCATAGATTGAAAGAATATGCATCGTTGGATGTTTGTAGATCTGTATTTTGGCAGCAGTATTTTTCAGGATTAGGTCCCTACAATTATTGCGGGAAATGCGATGTTTGCAAAAGAAAAAATAATAAATTTAAATATTCCGAAAAATGGATTTTGCAACAAATACAGATAAAACCACAATCACTTGCAGAATTACTTAAATTAATACCTACTGAACTTCAAAATAATTGTACAAGTATTGTTAGGAACTTAATAGACGATGGTAAAATAAACCAACAAGAGAACATGTTAGTAATGGGTAAATCCAATAAAGTGAAATGAATAAATCCCCAAAAATTATTTTCACGGTAACCAACGATTTAGTGCACGATCAGCGAATGATACGCATTTGTTCTACTATGACAGAACTTGGATACGAGGTTCAATTGATTGGCAGAAAACAAAAAAAATCCACACCCATTTCTTCTCAACCATACGAACAAACAAGATTTAGATTGTTCTTTGAATCGGGTAAATTATTTTACGTTGAGTATAACCTGAGACTTCTGATTTTCCTATTATTTAGGAAATTTGATGCTATTTGTAGCATCGATTTAGATACCGCTGTTCCGGGAATTATAGTGTGCAAATGGCGGGGCAAGACCCATTTTTTTGATGCCCATGAATTATTCCCTCATGTTCCTGAGGTTGAAAGAAGACCCGGGGTGCAAAAGGTATGGCAAGCTATAGAAAAATGGGTGTTTAACAAAACGCATGTTGCTTACACCGTAGGTAATGCACTCGCTGATTACTTCAAAAAAAACTATAATAAACCGGTTGCAGTAATTCGCAACATGCCCTTGCCCCGCCAAAACCATATTGATTTTTGGCCCGAAACTTTACCAATCGCATTAAAAAACCAACCTTTTTTATTGTACCAGGGCGCATTGAACGAAGGCAGAGGTTTGGAAGTTCTCATAAATGCAATGCCCCAAATTTCTATACCTTTGGTATTGGTTGGAAACGGAGATATCGCTGAAACATTAAAACAACGTTGCTCAGATTTAAAACTCAATTCCGTCTATTTCGCCGGATTTGTATTACCGCAGTATTTACCCTCTATCACCCAATTTGCATGGTTAGGCATCAATGTTTCCGAGAATGTAGGATTAAGTTATTATTTATCTTTAAATAATAAGTTTTTTGATTACGTCCAGGATGAATTACCCTCCATTATCAATCCTTTTCCGGAATATTTACATTTATTAAAGGAATTTCAAGTGGGTCTCTCATGCGAAGCTAATTCAGAGAAAATCATTGATGTAATTAAACAATTGCAAGAAAATCCACAATTGTACAATGAACTTAAGAACAATTGCAAAGAAGCAGGAAAAGCATGGAATTGGGAGTCAGAAAAACAACAATTAATTAAACTGTATCAAACCCACCTTCCCGTTCATTAAATCTATATTTTCGTATAATAATCAACACCACTTTGAGTCAGCATTTACATCTTATCGCATTTGATTTACCTTTCCCACCCGATTATGGCGGAGCAACCGATATTTATCACAAAATCCGATCGTTACATGCGCTTGGGGTAAAAGTTATTTTGCATGTGTTTCTCTACAAGGGCAAAAAACCTGCACCTGAACTCAACGATATTACATTAGAAACGCATTACTATTTCAGACGGAGAATGGTTAATCCATTTTGGGGAAAAGAACCGTATGTGGTAGTAACAAGGCAAAGTAAAGCCTTGCTTCACCGGCTTTTACAAGATGATTACCCCATATTATTTGAGGGATTGCATACTACGGCCTATTTAAATCATCCCAAACTAAAACATAGAATTAAAATGGTTCGAGCGCATAATGTAGAACATAACTATTACAAAGCGCTTGGAGATGCCGAATTAAGAAGCTGGAAAAAATCATTTTTCTATTTAGAAGCAAAAAGATTAGAGCGATACGAATCAATTTTATCCGAGGCTACCGCAATTTTGTCTATTTCACCCATGGAAAACACCTATTTCCAACAGAAATATGGCAAAACCACCTATGTACCTGCATTTCATAGTAACACATCGGTGGTATCAATTACGGGCAAAGGAGATTATGTATTGTATCACGGCAATTTAGGAATACCCGAAAATGATCGTGCTGCAAGGTATCTGGCAACCGAAGTTTTTCCTAAATTAACTATGCCGTGTATTATTGCTGGAAGTCAGCCCTCCAGCGCTCTACAAAAGGCCATGAGCAACCTAAAACATGCAAGTCTACGTGCTAATTTATCCGCTGATGAAATTTTCAATTTGGTACAAAATGCACAAGTGAACGTTCTAGTAACCTTCCAATCTACCGGTATCAAATTGAAATTACTTAATTCCTTGTATCGGGGCAGACATATTGTCGCTAACGGACCAATGGTAGAAGAAACAGGCTTGGATTCTTTGTGCTCAATTACAGACAATCCAGCTGAAATGGCTGAGTTGATTCAACAGCAATTTTTGCAAGCATTTACCGACATGGACATCAAAATGCGTTCAATCCTGTTGGTAGATAAGTTCAATAACGAGGCAAGTGCCACTAGTATATTGAGACTATTATAGCTCTATGGTTGACAATTCGTTTTACCAATCCCGAATTTAATATCAATAAACTTGGGCAACGAATTAACTGTTTGTGTTTATGTTAAAGTTGATACAAATAACCAAGACCAAAAACCCAGCTATTTTGCCATGCACTTGCACCGGGCTTAACTAAATCCTTGTCGAAAATGGAAATAAGCGTATAATTTATATTCACATACTTACTCAATTTTGCTACAAAATTAAAATCTATCCTACTATCTAATACCGCTTCTGAAGCGTAATACGGAGCAAAACCCAAATAGTTAAATTTCATTTTATAAATATTGGATGGCCCAAATTCTTTTACCAAACCCAACTGAGTTTGAACGCCCAACTGATTATTGATAAAATCCCCTTTGGCTACACGTGCGATTACTTCCTCGTTTCGGATAGTATATAAATCCTGATTCAAAACATAGGTCTGTTTTAGAGTAAAGTAACCCATACGTACAAAAAATCGATTACTGGGCTTGAATTCAAGTCCAACGGCTAATTGAGTTACACCCTGACTTAAAAACGAAGAGTTCAGCATCCCAACTTCTCTTCCTTGTGCATTTCGAACATACTTATAACCATTCAACATTTGGGTTTGAAAGTTCAAACCCCCATAGGCCGACAGTTGATTGTTCTGTGGAAAAACGTGACCAAATTTACTATCCAAGAAAATGTTATCTAAGTTCTTCTTCGTTATGTAATAGCGAACTTGATTATTATCAATTTGTCGAGCTCTTATACCACCCACATTTATTTTAAACACATTATCGAAACTGGTATTGCGACGTTTCACTTGAGCAAAAGCGGATAAAAATCCATTGCCATTATAATTATTAGAAGCACCTGAACTCCAATTGGGCGATGCTTGAGCTACGGAAAAGTTAGCTCCAAAATCAGCTCCATAAGTAACAATTCTCCTTGCGTTTGAATCTCTATGGTATGGACTATTGCCAGGATTAGTTGTTATTGGTACTATGTGGTTCAACGAATTATTGCACCACAATGGGTTGTAATTGTAAATCAAGCATACACTAAGAGCTATGAGTCTAATAGAATCACCCAACAACTTGTTGTATGTTAAACATAACTTAGGCATCAACCCAATATTTATGCAAATATCCGTTGAAAATTTTAGTTGCGATTTACCTATATCGAAGGGTGTATAATGAATAATACAACCAATAACCTTTCGGTATACCAATTAAGCTGTAGCAGATTTATTGGACGCACGCTTACGTTCGTTTTCGTCCAATAAAATTTTACGCAGACGAATATTCACCGGCGTAACTTCAACATATTCGTCCTCTTGAATATATTCCATCGCCTCTTCCAAGGTAAATTCACGTGGTGGAGCAAGCATTGAATTATCATCCTTACCTGCGGCGCGGAAGTTGGTTAACTGTTTTGCAGTACAAAGATTCACCACAAGGTCGCCTGGTTTGATATGTTCGCCAATGATTTGACCGGTATAAACTTCGGCTCCTGGATGAATAAAGAACCCACCTCTGTCTTGTAATTTATCCATCGAGTAACCGGTAGCGCTTCCTTTGTCTTTGGAAATCAACACCCCATTTATACGCGTTGGCATAGTACCTTTCCAAGGTTCGTAATCTTTAAAACGATGAGCCATAATGGCCTCTCCTTGTGTTGCGGTTAATAGATTATTTCTTAATCCAATCAATCCACGAGAAGGTACCTCAAATTCCAATCTCACCATATCCCCTTTCGGCATCATGGCAAGCATTTCTCCTTTTCTTTGACTCACCTGTTCAATTACTTTTCCGCTGTGATGCTCTGGAACATCTACGGTCAATACTTCTATTGGTTCGCACTTTTGCCCATTGATTTCTTTTAAAATCACTCGGGGCTGACCTACTTGTAATTCATACCCTTCGCGACGCATAGTTTCAACCAACACACCCAAGTGCATTACTCCTCTACCGTATACCAAAAATTGATCTGCACTTCCCGTTTCTTCCACTCGCAATGCCAAATTCTTCTCCATCTCTTTCATTAATCGCTCGCGCACTTTCTGCGATGTTACAAATTTTCCTTCTTTACCAAAAAAGGGTGAATTATTGATGGCAAACAACATGCTCATTGTTGGCTCATCAATTTTCAACGCTGGCAACGCTTCTGGATTTTCAATATCCGCAACAGTATCGCCAATTTCAAAATTCTCCAATCCCGTAACTGCACAAATATCACCAGCATGAACTTCAGTAACTTTGATTTTACCTAATCCGCTGAACACATACAATTCCTTAATTTTATGCTTCTCCACTTTTCCATCACGCTTTACCAAACTCACTTGCATGTTTTCTCGAATATTACCTCGCTTTAATCTTCCAATGGCAATACGACCGGTGTAAGAAGAATAATCCAAACTTGTTACTTGCATTTGAACCGTACCCTCTTCAATGATTGGTGAAGGAATCACGTCCACAATTGTATCCATCAAGAAGGTGATATCTTCTGTTGGTTTATTCCATTCGGGACCAAACCATCCGTGTTTTCCAGAACCATAAACCGTAGTAAAATCTAATTGTTCTTCGTTGGCACCCAAATTAAAAAACAAGTCGAAAATCTCGTCATGGGTTTTATCCGGATCGCAATTGGGTTTATCTACCTTATTGATTACTACAATGGGCTTTTTACCTAAGGATAACGCCTTTTGCAACACAAATCGTGTTTGGGGCATAGGACCTTCAAATGCATCTACTAATAGAATTACACCATCGGCCATATTCAATACTCGTTCTACTTCACCGCCAAAATCTGCGTGACCAGGAGTATCAATGATATTAATTTTCACCCCTTTCCATTGAACACTTACATTCTTTGCTAAAATGGTAATTCCACGCTCTCTTTCCAAATCGTTGTTATCCAGAATAAGTTCTCCCATTTCCTGGTTTTCACGAAACAAACGAGATTGATAGAGCATTTTGTCTACCAAGGTTGTTTTTCCGTGGTCAACGTGAGCGATAATGGCAATGTTTTTAAGTGCTAATGACATGTTGGGACTAAAAAGTCCGCAAATTTCGTGATAAATTCCCACATTTCGCCTACACAGACATTAATTCCATGTAAATAATCTGGTACTCTAAAACAAAAAGGCTGCATTTAGCAGCCTTTTTACACACAATTAAATCAAGATTAACGAATAACTAAAAACTTACTGCCCGATGGCACACCGTCTATAGACAATGTATACATTCCTGGAGAAAGCATAGAGGAATTTATAGAAATAGACTCCCCATTTCTAAAATCGTTGCTTTTAACAACTATATTTTTTACCACTTTACCAAAAGCATCTACAATCTGAATTTCAGTTCTTGAAAGTTTCTCAATTCCTGTGATTGCAAGATTTAAATCCATTCCCTGTTTAACAGGATTTGGATTAATCGAAATTTTTACCATTTCCAAATTACGAACTGCAGAAGGACGTAAACTAACTGCATCAGCTAATCTACTTAATACCATATTACAAGCAAACCATATATCCTTTCCTACATTTAACGTTTGGTAAGTAAAATTATCTGCCAATGGCTTGCTGGGATAAACATACAGAACATTTCCAGTGGGTAGTCCATGTACAACCCCCAAATCGGTAGAAATCCAAGGATCATTATTGATATCAAAGCTGATATCTACAATGTATTCTGCTTTATTTGGCAAGTTGGTAGAAGCAACCGCTGTCCAATTTGTTCCGTCAAACGTGGCATATCCACCAAAAGTTCCTACCCATAAATTACCATTATTATCCGTTGAAATGGATGTTATGTAATCCGAAGCCCAACCGGTAGTTGATCTCATGATTTTTGACCAAGTAGTACCATCAAAGGAAACCAACCCACCGCCCCAGGTACCGGCCCAAACCTTATCATTTTTATCTACGTAAACAGTTGAAACCTCGTCTACAATCAACTTGCCCGAAGCCTTGTTGTAATTGGTAACATTCATGCCATCAAATTTCACTAACCCACTGTCTGTAGCCAACCACAACACATCTTTTGAATCAATATCCATATCGTATATGAAGTCCGATGGGAACCCATTGGTAGCTACATCGTAATTGTTCCAAGAATTTGCCGATTGGTCAAACTCAGCCAAACCGCGGTACGAAGAAACCCATACTTTATTCTTAGAATCAAATTTGATTGAGGTTATCACTTCGTTGGGAATTCCCGTACCATTGGAGCGGTAGACCGTCCAATTAGTACCATCGTATTTAGCAATTTCCGCGTTTCCACCTACCCATACGTTATTACTTTTATCTTTTGACAAAGAATAAATACCCGAAGTAGTAAATAAGCCGATTTTATTTGGATTGAAAAACTCCCAGCTACCGGAGGTATAAAAAGAAACTCCATCTTCTGAATTTACTGCGGCTATTGCCGAAGCATTTCCAGCAAGACAAGCAACTCTGTCCGATCCCAGACTTTCATTGGGTGTTTGATTACTAAAACTCAGTCCATCATAGATAGCTATTCCTCCGCCCTCACCCGCAATCCAAAGTTTTCCATCGCGAGCAACCATCAAATCGTTCACCTGATTTAAATAAAAACCCATATCTCCACCTAAATACTGAACGGTGGTATCCGATTTTATTTGGTACAACCCATGATTTTGAGTTCCTACATATTGAATGTTGTTTTTATCGAATACAATCGAATAAATCTCCACATACTCCACCGTATCCAAACCTAAATTCTTCTGTGTTGTCCAAGCTGTACCATCAAAACTCCACATCTCGTAACCGTATCCCGCAGCCCAACATACACCATTATTATCTACACCCAACGTAATTGGATAATCGTTGTAGAATCCGGGATGAGTGGATTCGGTATATTTTGTCCAATTACCGTTTTTATATCGATGTATACCAGGCCATTGTATTGCCCAAATTTCTCCGTTTTTTCCGATAGCAACTTTTTCAACCGCTATATCTTCAAAGCTGCTATTTTTATCGGTAAATACTTCCCATCCGGTCCCTTTGGTATGAAATAAACCTGAATCGGTAGCCGCCCAAATACTTCCATCGGGAGCTACCGCAACCGACTTTACATTATTGGAACCAAATTGGGAATTATATTGATTGATATTCTCCCATGTTGAACCCGCTTTCACCAAAAGTCCATCTCCCATGGTCCCAAACCAATAGTTACCTGATGAATCCGCTGCAGCAGAGGTAATCGCTGTAGATCCATTACCATACCACGATGTCCAAGTTTGGCCATTAACTCCATTAATGGTGAACATAACGTACAGAATAATAATTGAAAGTATTTTCTTTCCCATAATTTCAAAGTTAAAGAATTTTTTCGTTTAAAAATCAAAAACTACACTG
>JACCDW011673466.1_pt1 | contig 21983 bp, 20 predicted proteins | sample 7449781 | NCBI WGS metagenome assembly JACCDW01 (sample SAMN15323449, study PRJNA562643) | freshwater metagenome | isolation source: river surface water | place: USA:Blue River Watershed | collected 2017-08-18
GCATTGCTGAGAGTATTACCGCCATTTTCTCCATAAGCTGGATATAATTCGGCCGAAACTTCTTTCTCCGAAATACCCGCATATTCGGCCCATGCTTTTACATTAGCCGCTTGGGCAGGGTCAGCTGTACCTATTTCGTCAGACCAATAATTGTTTCCGTAAGTAAATTGAGTCGTAAAATTATAAGGTCGGAATTTAGCTTCATTGGCCGCACTTTCGGGCGAGAAAAAACTCTTGAATTCATCATAGTCAAACGGCATGGGGCCGCAGGCAATCAGAAATAAAATAATGAATGATTTGGTTCGATTACTCAAACGAAGCATAGATTTCAGCGAGTTTTTCATTGCCATAAAAAGTGATATTCGGTTGGTCTAAATGATACAAAGCAAAGGTAAGTTTTTGGGTTGATATTTTTTTACGTAAGGTCTTTGTGCCTTTGATAATTTCTTCAGCACTCACTTCTTCCACCCGAATCATATCGCCTTTTCTTAACGAAATTCCGAACGCCAAAGTATCAGCCCGAACAGTAAATTTATTGTCGTCTTTTTCTAAGAAACTTTGTTGGCTAAGTGCTTGATTATCAATGTTATTAATGACAGTCAAGAAGGTGTTGTTTCGATAAATAATTGCCCACCGAAAAATTGGCATGACTACATCGAGCGGGAGCGGATATTTATCGAGTGTGGCCAAATATTGCGAAGCTGCATCAAGGTCATAAATCGAATTCCGAATTTGTGGTTTTTTCCAGTTCGACATATTATAAAACATCAACATTCCACGCTCTACGGGCGGAATGCCCGTTTTATGAGCAAACTTTATCTGATGCAGCCTAATAGTGGCCGAAAGGCGTTTTTCGGGAAAAAGTTTTTTGAAAGCTCTGAGTAAATAAAAATAACGTTCACGGGTCGAAATCGTCCAATCACAATCGAATTGAATTTCTTCAAATTTCTTATTTTTTAGTACCGTTCGGAGGTGTTTATTGATAAATGAAATTGTTGTATCTAATTGCTGGTCAGTGCTTTGTTTTAAAACTTGATTCGTAATAAAAACCGTTGGGATAATAGCGAGATTTGTCGGAATTTCCTCTTCAAATCTAATTGAAGCCTTCGGAATCGCTCGTGCTTTCGTAAAATCCCAATCCACATCAAAAGCTTTGAAATAGAATTTTTTTATGTGGCACGAATCAAGCGTTTGGCGTTCGGCTTCGGTAAGTTTGAAAGTTGACTTCCAATAATAAATTCCTCTTGAAACATCTTTAGTGGCTGTTTCTTTTTGACAGGAAAAACAAAAAACAAGAGCAAAAGACAAGAAAAAACGCATGGCTTGGGTTTTGGAATGAATCGGTAAAGATACAATAAAACAGTTTTTTCAATAAAAATCTAATTCTCTCGAATCTCTGCCCTAACTTTGCACCCGAAAACAATCGCCCGAAACAGGCGGTTTTCAATAAAATAGCTTAGTAGTTAATAACAGATTAAGTAATGACATTGTGATTTTAACTCATAATTCAGAACTCAGAACTCAAAACTCTTCATGTCAATATCAAACGTATTCTTTAATTTTTGGCGTAAAGCCTCCATGCCGCTTTTGGTTGTGGCTCTTATGTTATGTTATTTCACAATGCCCGATAATGCCGCCATTCACCACGATGAAAAAGGCAATCCTGATGGCTTTATTGATAAGCAAAATTTCTTTTATATTACATTCGGAATCATCATTGCTTTCAATTTTCTATTGAATTTACTCAAAGCACAAGTGTTAAAAATTGATTTTGCGAAAGTAAATCCGCTTAGTACTTGGGCGAAAAGCCCTCAGAAATTAAATGGATTGATTGAGGGTTGGTTCAATGCTTTTGTAGCCATCACCAATACATTTTTGGCGTTCGTGCTAATTGGTTTACGCCGAATCAACGGAACTGAAGGTCAAAAACTCGATTTTGATTACAACTGGCTTCTGATTGCAGGTTTTGCCTTGTTGATTATTCTGATTTTCTTCTTACCACTCCGATTACTTTTCTCAAATCCAAGCGAAGATTGATTGTCTGTATTCGTCTGTGAGGACACAGATAACGGTATAAATTGTTGATGAAAAATGATTGAAATCGACTTAAAAAAATACAACTACGAACTTCCCGACGAGCGAATCGCACGTTTCCCAGTAGAACCACGTGACTCGTCTAAGTTATTGTTATACAGAGATTTGCAGATTTCGGAAGATGTTTTCTATAACCTAAAAAATCATCTTTCCGAAAATACTTTCTTGGTTTTTAACAATACCAAAGTTATTCCCGCTCGTTTGTTTTTTCAGAAAGCCAATGGCGTAGTTATCGAAGTTTTTTTGTTGAATCCCGTTGAGCCATCAAATGTTGTTTCGCAAGTCATGGAAACCACCGAAACTTGCACATGGGCTTGTATGATTGGAAATAAGAAACGTTTCAAGGAAAAAATAGTAGGAACATATAATATAGAGGTAGGGGAGTATCGCATACGACCAGAAAACGTAGAGTTAACCGCTGAATTAGTCGATTCTGAAAAAAATTACGTAAAATTTTCGTGGAATAACTCAGAATTGACTTTTGCCGAAATCGTTAGGTATTTCGGACAAATTCCGTTGCCGCCTTATCTTAAAAGAGAAACCGAGCAAAAAGATTACGATACCTATCAAACCGTCTATTCAAAGAACGACGGAGCCGTGGCCGCACCAACCGCAGGGCTTCATTTTACCGAACAAGTTTTTGCTGATTTAGCCCAAAAAGGCATCAAGCACGATTTCGTTACGCTGCACGTAGGAGCGGGTACTTTCCAGCCCATAAAAGTCGAAAACGTAGTCGAACACAAAATGCACTGTGAACAAATAGTTTTCGATAAATCGTTTATTATCAATTTATTAGAAAATGTTTCGTTCGTAATTCCAGTCGGGACAACCTCCATGCGTTCGCTCGAAAGTCTCTATTGGTTTGGTGTGAAATTGTTAATTTCTCAAAAGAACCCCCTCTATCGGAGGGGGCAGGGGGAGGCTTTCTTTATCGAAAAACTTATCCCATATAATCAAACCGAAAGCTTCACGGCTGAGCAGTCGCTGAAAGCAGTTATTGATTACATGACCGAAAATAACCTTTCACAACTCGTCGGCGAAACTGAAATTTTCATTTTTCCGAGCTACGAATTCAAGATTTGCAAAGGAATTATTACAAATTTTCATCAACCAGATTCAACCTTAATCCTGCTTGTAGCGGCATTAGTAGGCGAAAATTGGAAGAAAATTTATGACTATGCCCTCGAAAATAATTTTCGTTTTCTAAGTTATGGTGATTCTTCGCTTTTGATTCCGTAATTTTGCGACTCAAATTTCGTTAATCTGTGGAGCGAACATCCTGTTCGCCTATTTACCTCGTATAAACCAGTGAATAGATAGGTCACAAAAACCAAAAAGCGACAGGTAGAAAACCAGTCCTACAAGAAAAAAACATTTCAATGAAAAAAGCATTAACCACTATTTTTGTTTTTGTAAGCGTGCTTAGTTTTGCTCAGGTGCGTCCAGCTACGCAATACGGCTTTAAAATCGGTATCAGCGACTCTAAAACTGCCATTATTAATAACCGTACGAATATTACTCCTAAGCTAAAAAATAACATCAACGCAGGAGTATTTTATCGCTGGAATCTGAAAAAAATTAGCGTTCAACCCGAAGCATATTTTCAGGCAAAAGGAGGAAGTTTTAAAGCAACAACCAATTTTGCTGAAACAGGAAATACCATTCTTCGTAATGACTACCAATACCTTACGGGCTCGTTGGTTTTGGGGTATGAGGTTGCCAAAAATATACATTTAGTAGTTGGCCCTGAATATGGCTATGCACTCAATGCTGGTACAAAGCGTGGTCCTTACGCTCAGACAGATTTCAGTATCGCTGGTGGTGTGCGTATAGATATGCTTGATGCGGCTCATTTGTTTAGTCTCAACATCAGATACGTACACGGTCTGACAAATACAACTAACAAAACCTACACCCTCGAAGATAAATCGGTTATTCCGCTTAACTTCCAAAACCGTACATTACAGGTATCGGCGAGTTTCAATTTCAGCGATTACTACCGTTGGGCAAAGAAAGACAAAGCCAAGAATAAAAAATAAAAATGTGAGGCGATTCTCAGAATCGTCAATAAGTAATTATTATTTTTGCGAAAATATCTCATGCCACGCCCCAAAAGCGTGGCATAATTGTAAAAAACGTATTGAAAAGTGTCTATGGACTATCGTCTATCGACCATTGACTATAAAAATTATGAATTTCATCGAAGAATTACGTTGGAGAGGAATGTTGCAAGATGCCATGCCAGGCACCGAGGAGCAACTCAATAAAGAAATGACGGCTGGGTATATTGGTTTTGACCCAACCGCAAAATCATTACACATCGGGAATTTAGCAACTATCATGTTGCTCAAGCACTTTCAATTGGCAGGACATAAACCCTATGCTCTTGTGGGTGGAGCAACGGGTATGGTCGGCGACCCTTCGGGAAAATCGGCCGAACGCCAGTTTTTGTCAGAAGAAGTGTTAAAGGCAAACCAAGACGGAATTAGAAATCAACTGGTAAAGTTTTTGGACTTTGATTGCGGAGCAAATTCGGCCGAAATGGTTAATAACTACGATTGGTTCAAGGAAATCGGATTCTTAGAGTTTTTGCGTGAAGTAGGTAAATACCTGACCGTAAACTACATGATGTCGAAAGATTCGGTGAAAAATCGTCTCACAACGGGTATTTCGTTTACCGAATTCTCGTACCAATTATTGCAAGGTTACGATTTCTATTGGTTATACAAAAATAAAAACGTTCGTCTTCAAATGGGTGGCTCTGACCAGTGGGGAAATATCACAACGGGTACCGAGCTTATTCGTAGAAAAGAAGCTGCAATGGTTGGTGATGTTGAGGAAGATGAAAACGTAACACACAAAGCATTTGCTCTCACAACGCCATTGATGACCAAAGCCGATGGGCAGAAAATGGGCAAAACCGCAGGTGGCGAAACTATCTGGCTCGATGCTAATCTAACTTCACCTTACCAATTTTACCAATTTTGGTTAGGCCAAGACGATAGAGATGTGCCGAAATTATTAAGAGTATTTACGCTATTCTCGAAAGAAGAAATCGAATCAATCGAAGCCCAACACGCCGAAGCACCGCATTTGCGAATCGCTCAGAAAGCATTGGCAAAAGACGTAACTTCTCGTGTACACGGCGAAGAACAATATGAGTTAGCCGTAAAAGCCTCAGAAGTACTATTTGGAAAAGGAACACTCGAAACCCTCCAAAGTTTAGATGAAGCTACTTTTACAAGTGTATTTGATGGCGTTCCAACTACCGAAATTTCGCAAGAAGCATGGGCTGACTGTGCAAGCGTATTAGATTTGATTTCGGTTACGACTAATAATGAAGTTTATGCATCAAAAGGTGAGGCTCGCCGTGCCATGCAAGGAAATGCTGTAAGCATCAATAAAGTAAAAATCACTGACGAAAAACTGCCAGTTTCCGAATTACAACTCTTACAAGGAAAATATTTGTTGGTAGGAAAAGGCAAGAAAAACCATATTGTGAAAATTGGATAAGAAAATTACGAATTACGATTTACGAATGATAAATAAAAGAAAAAGGCATAAGTAATTGATAATAAATAGATTAGTTAGTGTGCTTTGTGTTAGAAAAACATTCGTAAATCGTAATTCGTAAATCATAAATTATTTTTTTGGCATAATTTTGGTATTTCTAATTTGCAAAGAAAAAAAATACACTTATCTTTGCAGTCCCAAACAAAAAGGGAAACATACACGGGCATGGTGCAATGGTAGCATACGGGTCTCCAAAACCTTTGATCTGAGTTCGAATCTTAGTGCCCGTGCAATTTTATTAATAAAGAAATTATGCAAGAATTTTTTAAGAACTCTTGGGAAGAAGTAACCAAAGAGGTAACATGGCCCAAATGGAGTGAACTACAATCAAGTGCAACACTTGTATTGGTAGCATCATTAATTTTTGCTTTAGTAGTAGGTGTTATCGATTTTTTAATCGAAAATGGTCTGCGTTTATTCTACCAGTCAATCTAAGTTTCCTATAAATTTCCTATACAATGAGCGAAATCAATTGGTACGTTGTGCGGGCAGTTTCGGGACAGGAGAAGAAAATTAAAACCTACATCGAAAACGAAGCAATTCGACGCAAGTTGGATGAGTTAATACCAACCATATTAATTCCAACTGAAAAAATCACAGAGGTTCGTAATGGCAAAAAGCGTGTTCGTGAAAAAAGTTATTTTCCAGGATACATCCTTGTAAATGCTGACCTCAATAATGGTGAGGTGCTTCACTTAATCAAGAGTATGCCAGGTGTAATTGGTTTCTTGGGTCGTAATAATGGAACTTCCATGACACCAGAGCCTTTACGTCAATCTGAAATCAATCGTATTTTAGGTGTGCAAGAAGAAGTTATTATCGGCGATAATATTTCTCCATCACTCACATTCGTAAAAGGCGAAAACGTAAAAGTAATCGATGGCCCATTCAGTGGTTTCGATGGTGCAGTTGAAGAGGTGAATGAAGATAAGAAGAAATTGAGCGTAAGCGTTAAAATCTTCGGTCGTAGCACCCCAGTGGAGTTGGGATATATGCAAGTTGAAAAATTGCAATAATCAATTAAAGAATATTGAAGAGAGCCTTTCTGAAAAGAAAGGCTTTTTTTATGCCCAGAAATTCTTTCTAAAAGGAAATATTTGTAAATGCCTTTAAGAAAAGCGTATTTTGTGCTGTACAATATAAAATCTAAATTTTCTTTATAAAATGTATTTATCCATTGTTTCACCAGTCTATCGTGCCGAAAAAATAGTAGAACAGTTAGTTGAAGAAATTCATTTATCAGTCAAAGCTATTACAGAAGACTACGAAATTATTTTGGTAGAAGATGGGAGTCCAGATAATTCATGGAGCCAAATAGAGGCAATTTGTAAGCGAGATACAAAAGTAAAAGGTGTTAGTTTAAGTCGAAATTTTGGTCAACATTCGGCAATTTCGGCAGGTTTACAGGTTTCAAAAGGCGATTGGGTGGTGGTAATGGACTGTGACTTACAGGATAGACCCAACGAAATCCCTAATTTACACCGTAAAGCACTTGAAGGTTTTGATGCAGTGCAAGCAAGCCGAAAAGACCGCCAAGATAGTTTTTCAAAGGTGATAGTTTCTAAAATCTATTTTTCGGTATTGAGGTATTTTACTGATGTGAAATTTGATAGTAGCATAGCTAATTTTGGTATTTTTAACCGAAAAATCGTTGATGCGGTGTGTAGTTTGCAGGAATCAATTTTTGTATTTCCGATTATGGTCAATTGGGTTGGCTTTAAAAAGACTATTTTGGAGGTCCAACATTCGGAGAGAGCTGAAGGGAAATCGAGTTATAGTTTCAAACGATTATTTGAATTAGCAGTAAACATTATTTTAGCTAATTCTGATAAACCTCTTTGGATTATGATGAAATTTGGCCTTTCAATTACTGGTTTATCAATTATCTTTGCCTTATTTATTATTTTAGGGTATTTTAATGGATTCGTAACCCAGCCAGGTTATGCCAGCTTGATTACTTCCATTTGGCTGTTTTCAGGAATTATTATTGCTATGATTGGGGCAGTAGGTTTATATATCGGTAAAATCTATGAAGGAGTAAAAAGTCGTCCACAATTTATTATCAGAGAAAAAATAAATATGTAATTGCTATGAATGAACTAATCTATTCAGAGGTTGATAGCCAACGTTTTGGTAAAAGAGTGTTTAGAAAAGTATTAGATGAATTTAGCGTTGAAGAAATTGCATCACAAGTTGAAAAAGATAAGATTGATTTGGTTATCTTGCGTTTACCATCGGTTACGAAAGATAACCACAGTGAACTATATAGCTTGAATTGCCAAGTTATTCATGCTGATACATTAGTATATTATTTTAGTGCGTTGAAACGGTCAGAGATTACCCCTTTACGGAATAATTTGTCGTTTGAGCTGATTTCTAATGAAAATAGTCAAATTTTAGATGAAATCGTACCTATTATTTTCAAAGATTACACAAGTCATTACGCATCTAATCCCTATTTAGATAAACAAAAAATATCGGCAGGCTATATCGAATGGGCAAAATCATACATTGCAGATGCACAAGATGGGCGAATTTCATGGCTTGTCAAGCAGTCGAATGAAATTATTGGCTTTGCTACTTGTACGTTTAATAAAGAAAAAAACGAGTGTGAAGGAGTGTTATATGGAGTAATGCCTCAAGCTGCTGGAAAAGGAGTTTACACTGATATTATAAGGTTCACACAAGGATATTTTAAAGATTTGGGTTTTGCTACCATGTGGGTTTCTACACAAATACAAAACTATAGTGTTCAAAAGGCGTGGATAAAAGAAGACTTTCAATTGAAGAAAGCATACGATACATATCATTTAATTTTTAACAAGAGTTGATTTCCTATTTTATAAATAAATCCATAAAATAATATTTGCTGATGATAAAATTATACACCACCTACTTGCTTTTTATGTTATCAATTTGTGTCGTCAATGCACAAAAAACTAAACAGGCTCCACGAAGACCTTTACCAACAACTAATAATGTCAATGCTGTTGTAGGATGCTCGGTTTTTAGTAATTCTCAAAATTATATTTGTAGAAATTCTTTCACAATTGCTGCTCCGATAGATGATAATTCGGGTTATATAGAACCTGCTGGTGCTAATTGGGGTTGTTATGGCAGTCGACCCAATCAAATTTGGTTTTTGTTTACTGTAACTTCACCTGGTACGCTCACGTTTACCATTAATGGAATTGATAATTCAAATAATTTCTACGATATTGATGGCATTATTTGGGGGCCAATACCGAACGGAAATTATTCAAATGCTTGTTCGATTACGTCTAATCATCCAATTACTTGTGACTATGACACTGGCTCAGCCGATTTAGTCGTTCCCAATGCTCAAGTTGGACAGGTATATACGATGCTTGTTACTAACTTTTCAAATGAAGCAAATACAATCTATATTAATCAGCCAACTGGTGGAGCAGTAAATTATTGTATGGCTAATTTGCCTGCGGTATGCTATCCCGCTAATGCAATAATAACAGGGACTCAGACTATTCAACAATCTCAGTCGGCAAACTTAACTCTTTCTTTTACAGGTACGAGTCCATGGAGTTATACTTTATCAAATGGTTTGAGTGGTATTACTTATAACTCACCCTATGTTGTTACAGTATCTCCCTCACAAACAACATCATATACAATTACCTCATTGAGTAATAGCTGTGGGACAGGCTCTGCAAGTGGAGGTGCGATTGTAACTGTGGCAACTGCTGAATCGTATGTACATACGCAAGCAGGATTGTTAAGCTGTTACGCATTTACTGCTAATACTCAGGATGAAATTAGTAACAATATTGCTTATCCTTATAATGTTTCTTTAACGGCAGATAGATTTGGTAATCCTAATAGTGCCTATCAATTTTCGGGTAGTTCATCAAGTTATATAAGTATCTCTAATTCAACCCCTTTTATTAATAATAATTATACCTACTCAGGTTGGATAAAAGCTACCACATTGCCAAGTGGCACCGCATGGATTTTTGGGATTGGGCAAAGTGGAGTTGGCGACCAATCACTTTATTTATCAAATACTAATGGTGCTGTTAGTTTTGTGGCTCACGCCTATGCTAATCCAACGTATTGTTTAACCGCTCTTATTTCAGGTAATAATGGAGTTACGGTTTCTCAGAACCAGTGGTATCACATAACGATTACGATGGGGCCAAGTGCTTACAAAATGTATGTAAATGGAAGATTAGTGGCAACCTCACCTTCGACATGTGTAAGTATGATTTACGGTACACCTTCGGCATATATTGGTAGTCGTTCGGGATATTTATCTCCATTTACTGGTGTAATTGATGATTTTAGGATTTACAATAGAGAATTATCGGCTGAAGAAGTAACTAATGTAATGTACACAAAAGGCTGTCGTTCGGTTTGCCTCGAAAATTTATCCTTGGTTAGTGCATACACAAATCTTTTTCCTTTGAGGGAAGAAGCTGCTCAGATTATTGCGACTAATACAGTAACAAGTGCATCTAAACTTCGATATGATGGTACAAAATCAGTTTTACTACAACCTGGTTTTAAAGTTGAACAAGGGGCTGTTTTTGAAGCAATAAATAATGGTTGTGGAGGCGATAAATAGGCCTTCACTAATTAGTTTTGTTTAAGATATATTCTAAAGGAGTACAGCAATTTATAGGTGTTGTACTCTTCTCAATAATAAATGAGCAACACCCCTGTATTGGACATTTATATGTTTTGGTTGAATAACTATATTTGCCTAAGTTCTGCACTTGTAATGTTTTCTGGTTTTCTCCAGCTATTATAGCTCCATCCTTATACCATTGTAGTACATCAATTTTTGAATCTTCTATTATCAATTGCAATCCAAAAGTATCTGATGTTATTTTTATAGTTATAGAAAGACATGTTCTTGTAAAATCATCTTCTGTATCAATATTATTATTCGTTTTTGAATCTAAATCCTCTTGGTCAGAAGTAAAAATTTCTCCTTCAATATACCATACTCCACTTTGAGTTGGTTGATAATTGATATTTAATATACAACTATCTCCTACGGCTAATGCTGGAATATCCCACATATTACTATCAAATGTCCCTTTGCTGCAATTTTGTGAATTTTTGATGACAAATGGAGGAGTATATGGGATTTTAAGAAGCACTTTAATATTTGTAGCAGTAGAAATGCCTTCATTCTTTAATTTGAAAGACACAACTCCTGTAGAATCTTTTTGGACTACGGAATTTTTTGTCGAAGAAGTTAGAACTAAGTCAATTTTAGGAATACTAAGAACTTTTTCATTGTCATAAATCTGTTTAGTTTCTGAATCTGTTAGGGCAAATTTATAAATTCTAATATCATCAATAGCTCCTTGGAAATTTTGGTCGTATGAATGTCCATAACAGTCAAAGCTATTCCAAGTACCACCAGGCCTACTTCCAATTGTTAACGGTTTATTAGTGGGAAATATATTACCACTAATAGGTTTATCATATTCATAAACCTTTTTTCCATTCTCATAAAAAATGACTTTTCCAGAGCCATAAACCATTGTAATATGCTTCCATTCATTTAGTAGAGTCAGAATTTTTGTATCATGCCAAACGTATGTAGTGTTTGTCGCCCATCTTATTGAATTATCTTTCCATCTACTAATTTCATATTCACACTCTTTATTGATGATAGTTGGTGCAGTGTTATCAGGTGTAAACCCACTTCCTGTTGGTTTTATCCATAAGCTAATTGTAAATTCAGTACTAAAGTTAAGTTCTGTACTATGTGGTACTTGTATCCACTGGCTTCCATCAAAATGGTATGCTGAATTTTCCTTTCCAAATCTGTCTGCGATTAAAGTAGCCCCGTGAATAGTGCCATTATGCGAACCTACCTTGTCTGTTGCATCACCAGAGAAAGGATAATACGCAACAAGTCCGGTTGTTGGTTGTGCTTTTGTAGTTAGAAATAAGCATGAAGTTAAAAATAATAACAACAATGGTCGTGTGTGTATCATAAAAATGTTTTTGTTAAGAATTTAGCAATAATTGTACCATTTGATAATAAAAAATTAAGAAATGTTTGTGAAATAAATGACAATCTTTTTAAATGAAACTCTTATTGTATCGCTAATTCTTATAGCTGAATAATTTATTTTAAATCAACAAAACCGTAACTTTGTTTATAAATAAAACAAAGCTATGAATCTAAATCTAACAGGAAAAACTGCCTTTGTGTGTGGCAGCACACAAGGAATTGGAAAAGCCACAGCCATTGAATTGGCTCTATTGGGTGCAAGTATCACACTTGTTGCCCGAAATGAAGAAAAATTGAAAGCCGTTTTAGACGAATTACCACGCAAAAAAGGACAAAAACACCGCTATCTGTTGATAGATTTCTCCAAAACAAACCAGATTAAATCTCGCATTGAGCGTTATTTGAAGAAGTATCCCGAAGCACACATTTTGGTCAATAATACGGGTGGGCCAGTAGGAGGGCCCGTAGTTGAGGCGAGTGTCGAATTGTTTACTCAGACCTTCAACGAACACGTCGTTTCGGCTCAGATTATGACTCAAGCGATTGCCCCATTGATGATAAAAGCTGGGTTTGGGCGAATTATCAATATTACATCGGTTGGAATGAAGCAACCAATTGTGGGTTTGGGCGTATCTAATACAGTGCGTGGAGCTATGGGAAATTGGGCAAAATCAATGGCCAATGAGTTGGGGAAATACGGCATCACGACGAATAATGTTTTGCCAGGTTATACTACAACGGCACGTTTGCAGAAAGTAAACGAAATGCGAGCTGCTTCAACCAACAAATCTGTGGCAGAAGTAGAGCAAGACTTAATCAAAGATATTCCTATTGGCCGATTCACTTCACCACAAGAAACTGCTGCCGTAGTGGCATTTTTATGCTCGCCAGCTGCTGCTTCGGTCAATGGAGTAAGTATTCCAGTTGATGGTGGAAAAACCAGTAGTTTGTAAAGTCGATAGTTTTCGGTCTCCACAATAGTACTACTAAAAACATGAGTCATCCCGAATTTAGGGATGTATAAAAAAAAGAACCTTCTGATTAAATTTGAGAGTCACTACAAACTCAAACGAAAATCAGGAGGTCTTTTTATGTTTACAACTTTATCGAAAACTGCTAATAAAAGCAATGAATTGGGTGATTTTCTTTTAAAGAAGTCGAGTCAGTATTTATCTTCGTTGCAAACCAATTTAGATAAGCTGATAGACAAGCGATTAAGTAGAACATTCTATGATGTTTTTCTAATCATCATCATGTTTCGTAATAGTAAAATGGGCTTGTTGTTGAGTGAATTGGGCGGTTATATTTGTGGTTTTACCCATGCTCCCGCAGGCACTAAGCGAATCAGTAATTTATTACGGAGTAAGAAATGGGCAAGTAGTATCATCGATGAGTTTCTATTTGAAAAAGCTAAAAGACGCATTAAAGAACTGTCAGATAAAGGTTTACGTCCTGTTCTGTTATGGGATGATAGTCGAATTGAGAAGCCAGAATCTTGGTTTGTGGAGGGACTATGCAGTGTCGATAGCAGTAAAGGCAAACGCTTGATGAAAATCAAAAAAGGATTTTACAAGCCTCCTACCAATCGACTCTGTGTACCAGGTTTTCATTGGACGGGCATTATGCTCTCAGCATTAGGAGAAATTCCATCGGTTTGTCAGATGTCATGGTGGACAAGTCGAGGAAAATACAAAGAATATGGGTCAAATATCTTCTTTAGAATGCTTAAAAAACTTCATGAGTCCTTACAGGTAGATATTTTGCATGTTTTAGACCGAGGCTATGCCTCGGCTTGGACAATTGAGTGGATGAACTACTTTCAACAAGATTTCTTGATTCGATGGAAAAAGAATGTTCTACTGATTCATCCACAAAAAGGCAAAAAACAGACTCATCAAATCGCTCGCTATTTAAAAGCCTCTTCCAAAAAAATGGTAGTTGATACGCAACGAAAAATCGCCAAGCATATCACCATTGCTTTCTGCCCTGTCATTCACCCTGATTTCGTAGATAAACAACTCTACTTGATTGTCGTAAGAGATAAAAAAGGTCATCAATCACCTATGTATCTACTTACCAGCACTCCTGTTCTCAGCAATAATCAAGCTTGGGAAATGATGCACACATATATGCATCGGTGGACTATCGAACAAGCATTTCGATTTGGGAAGTCTGAATTAGGACTGGAATCTCCAAGGTTGTGGTTGTGGGAAAATAGACTCAAATTAATGGCTATTGTTACACTTGTCTACGATTTCTTACTTTCTTTTCTTAGAAATTGGAGTTGTTTTATCCCATTATTCCTCAAAAAGTGGGCTCATAGAACAGGAAATCGGTACCGAAATGCTTCGATACCGATTTACAGATTAAGAATAGCATCATCCAATGCCCTATTTGCCTTGTGGGTTAATATTCAAAATTCGGGATGACTCATGTTTGCGTTTCTCACCTTAAAAAGTTATGCTTGTTTCGCTACCTGAATGTTGAAAGCTAATCTTACTTCGTCACTCACAACCACACCACCAGCTTCGGTAACTGCACCCCAAGTAAGACCAAAATCTTGACGATTGATTTTACCAGAAATATCAAAACCTGCTTTTGTATTACCGTAGAAATCACCCATGATTCCACCAAATTCTGCTTTCAAGGTTACTTGTTTTGTTGTGCCTTTGATTGTCAAATCGCCAGTTACTGTATATGTATCGTCATCAACTTTTTCCATTGAAGTAGAAGCAAAAGTTAATTTCGGGAAACTTGCTGCATCAAAGAAGTCGCCTGATTTCAAGTGACCATCTCTTTGCTCTTGGCCAGTTGATATGCTGTCGATATCAGCTGAGAAACTTACTTTTGAGCCTGCAAAATCTTCGTCGTTGGCTGTTTCTACGCTTCCTTCATACGTTCCGAAAGTACCAGTTACAGTCGAAATCATTAAGTGTTTTACTTTGAAGTGTACTTCTGAGTGCGTTGGGTCAATAATCCAAGTTGCCATTGTTTTGAGAGTTTAAATTTTATGAATATTTTTAATAATGTCTTTACATTGTATGTATATACATATAATACAAATAGAGCTATTAAAAAGTTTCAAAGAAATAAAAAAAAGTGTTATTCATTTTTACAGAATAACACTTTTAGATAAGTAACTGTTTGATTATCAGGATTTTATTTCTTAGTAGTTTCCTTTAAAATTCCCTGACAAATTTCTTTGACGATACTCGGTCCTTCGTAGATAAAGCCTGAATAGACTTGTACGAGCGATGCTCCTGCGTTCAATTTATCAATAGCATCTTGGGCTGTATAGATGCCACCAACGCCAATGATAGGGAATGCTTTGTTTGATTTTTCTGATAAATACCTGATTACTTCAGTTGAGCGGTCGGTGAGGGGTTTGCCGCTTAGTCCACCCGCTCCAATTTCTGTAACTGTTTCTTTATCAGATACCAAGCCTTCTCGGCTGATGGTTGTGTTGGTAGCAATTACGCCCGCTGTGCGAGTTTCTTTCACGATTTCAATAACGTCGTCGAGCTGTTCGTTGGTTAAATCAGGGGCAATTTTCAAGAGAATTGGCTTTGGTTTTGATTTTCGGCCGTTGTCTCTTTCCAAAACTTTTAAAATATACTTTAGTGGTTCTTTTTCCTGTAAATCTCTTAATCCTGGGGTATTCGGTGAGCTTACATTTACCACGAAATAATCAACATAGGGATAGAGGTCATTAAATGCTTTGAGGTAATCGTAAACAGCATCATCGTTTTCCGTGACTTTGTTCTTGCCGATATTTCCCCCAATAATCACTTTTGATTTACGTTTACGTAGATTATTGGCTGCTTCGATTGAGCCTTCGTTATTAAAACCCATGCGATTGATAAGAGCTTGGTCGGGTTTTAGTCTAAACAGGCGAGGTTTATCATTGCCAGCTTGAGGTTTTGGCGTAACCGTTCCGATTTCGATAAAGCCAAAGCCAAGATTTGAAAGTTGGTCAGTCCAAACGCCATTTTTATCAAAACCTGCCGCCAAACCTACAGGGTTTTTGAAGCGTAAACCAAAAACTGTTCGTTCGAGACGGGTATCTTTTTTCTCAAAAATTAATCTCAAAATGCTGGGCATGAGCGGAACTGCACAGGCGGTTTTGAGAGCATTCATTACCACATAGTGGATTTTCTCAGCATCATAACGAGTGAGGTATGGAAATACAAAATTTTTGTAGAAACTCATTTAGGCGTAAAAATTTTTAGGTTTTATGTAAGTGTTTTTTGCCAATTAGTTGATACTCGTTTGATGATTTTAGATGGTTTTAAAATCTAATCTTGAATTTCATAAAAGATTTTTCGAATACCAAAAATATACAGCAAAGCAGAATGAATAGATAGGTTTGCAAAAGTACGATTTATCCCTAAAATTTCCTCAAAATCGTTCATAACATTTTGTGTCTCAAGGCTCATGTTTAAAAAGTACAATTTATTATGGTATTATTTCAATTTAAAAATGACTCTTTGAAGTAGTAAAAATCAGTTCATCCTCGTATTTTTAGGGTTTATACCAGTATTTTATTGCTTCATCATCTTTGCTTTTAAGATATAGGCTTGATTTTTAAAATTTGTATTGTAAAGATGCGTTCTAAAAAAAATTATAAAAACTTTGAACCTTTTAAAAGTTTCCTAAGTTTCTTAAAGTACAAAAACAATTTATTACAATGAAACTGGGGCATTTTTAAGAGCAAATAATGGAAGTAAGAGAGCGTATATTAAAGACTGCCGAAGAACTTTTTATGAAGTTTGGGATTCGTAGTGTGACAATGGACGAGATTGCTTCTGAACTGGGGATTTCGAAGAAGACAATCTATATGCACTTTGAAGATAAAGATGCAATCGTACACGAAGTTGCTACATTTAGAATGAATTGTGAACAGGATATTTCTGAACAGATTTGGAAAGAAGCCGAAAACCCGATTCATGAAGTAGTTAAAGAAATCGAAATGTTGCAAACCCACATTACGGCTCTGAATCCAGTAGTTATTTATGATTTGAAAAAGTATTATCCGAAGACATGGGCGGTTTTTCAACAACATAAGCAAACAATTTTTCTGGATATAACCCGTCGTAATCTACAAGAAGGGGTAAAACAGGGGCTTTACAGACCTGAAATTAATATAGAGATTTTGTCAAAATTGCGTATGGAAGAAGTTGATTTCGCTTTCGACCAAAGTGTTTTTCCAAGCAGTCAGTTTAATCAATTCGAAATTCATAAAACTTTTATTGACCATTTCCTTAGAGGAGTGCTGACCCCGAAAGGCTTAGCAGTCTATGAGAAGTATATCAATAATGCTTAAATATTGATTTTAAATAAATAATACCTACAAAACCAAAGTCTTAATTAAAAACAAATACACAAATATGAAAATGAAATACCTACTGGCGGCGACACTCCGCCGAAGGGCATTTAGCTTACTTTTTCTGATTGTGGGTACGAGTGCGTATAGTCAGCAATCGTTCACGCTAAAAGAGGCCGTACAATATGCTTTAAAAAACCATATTACTGTAAAAAATGCCGAATTAGAAATTTACTCAGCCGAAAATACCATTAAGCAAGTAAAAGCTGCGGGTATGCCACAAATCAACGGCCAGTTTCAGTATACTTCCAACGTGATTGTTCCGACACAATTGGTTGCTGCCAAAAACTTTAATCCACAAGCTGCCGAGGGTGAAGTTGTGAAATTTAAGTTTGGTGTGCCATGGGGTGGGCAAGCAGGTATTGGGGTGAATCAGTTGATTTTCGATGCCACTTGGTTGGTTGGTTTAAAGGCTGCACCTGTGTATCGTGAGTTAGCTCAACGTACCGTAACAAGCTCGAAGGTAGCAGTTGCCGAAAACGTAATGAAGGCCTATTATTCGGTTTTAGTTGCCGAAGAAAGAAGCAAAATTTTGGGTTTGAATATCAGTCGTTTGGATACGCTTCTTAGAGAAATCAAGATAATGAACGAAAAGGGTTTTGTAGAAAAATTAGACGTTGACCGACTACAAGTGCAACGCAATAATTTGGTTACGGAAACAATTAAAGTACAAAACTTGATTCAATTATCTTATGGTTTACTAAAATTCCAGATGGGAATTAAGCAACAAGAGTCGATTTCGCTGAAAGATAAACTTTCTGAAACCGATGTAAATCTGCTTCAATTGCCAGAATATCAAGGAGTTGATTACGCAAATCGTATTGAATATTCAACTTTGATGACGCAACGTAAACTTACAACACTTGATATTGAACGTATTCAGAAAACGGCCTTACCAAAGGTATTCTTTAGTGGCTCATTGGGGGCGGGACATAGTAACCCACGTTTCAATCCTTTCGAGCGTTGGTTTGGGTCGTCGGCGTTGAGTTTGGGTGTTCAGATTCCGATTTATGATAGTGGCCTTCGCAAGATTCAAGTTCAACAACAAAATATCAACTTGACGAAAATCGACCAAAGTGCTTTGTTATTACGTGAATCGTTCGAGTTGCAGGCTACTCAGGGTATCATCAGTTTGAAAAATGGTTTAGAAACCCTCAAATCACAAAAAGCAAACATGGATTTGGCCGCTGAGGTGGTGCGAGTATCAAAAATCAAATATCAAGCAGGAGCAGGTACAAACATCGAAGTTGTCAATGCAGAATCTTCCTTGAAAGAAGCTCAAACCAATTATTTCGCAGCACTTTATGATTTATTGATTGCAAAAGTAGATTTAGACAAAGCAATGGGTAAACTATTGGCGGAGTAGCCCAGTGGGCAGTTTTCAGTAGTCAGTCGCAGTAATTTCTGAAAAAACTCAACATATAGTCACTCACTCATTCAAACATTCGCTCACTCATTCATTAATTTTAATATGAAAAACACATTATATATTTTATCAGCAGTAATCATTTTGGCTTCTTGCTCGAAAGGAGGCGGAGATAAAGTTTCGGAAAAAAGAGCCGAACTTGCTAAACTTCAAGCCGAAGAAAAAACATTGGCAGCAAGTATCAAAAAACTTCAAGCCGAACTTGATATTCTTGAACCAAAGAAAGAGGTAGAGAAAGTCATTTCAGTGACAGTTTCGCCGCTTGCTACGCAAACTTTCAAGCACTTTGTAGAAATTCAAGGTCGTGTTGATGCAAAAAACAATCTTTTTGTATCTCCACAAATGGGAGGGGCTATCACGAATCTTTATGTAAAAGAAGGAGATTACGTAAAACAAGGTCAAGTAATTGCTACGATTGATAATTCGGTTTTGAAACAATCAATTCAAGAAATTGATGTACAGTTAGGTACGGCAAAGGTTTTCTTTGAAAAACAAAAATCGCTTTGGGACCAAAAAATCGGTACTGAAGTGCAATACATTCAAGCAAAAGCGAATGTTGAAGCTCTTGAAAAGCGTTTGGCTACACTCCAAACACAAACCGCAATGACGAAGGTAATTGCTCCATTGAGTGGTTTTGTTGACGAAGTTCGTATGAAAGCTGGCGAAATGGCCGCTCCAGGTCTCGGAATTGTGAGAATCGTAAATTCAGATAACTTAAAAGTAGTTGCACAAGTGGCTGATACTTACGCAAGTACAATTAAGCAAGGCGATGTTGTGAGTATCAAATTCCCTGATTTGGGTAAAGAAACAACTGCCAGATTGACATTTGTGGGGCAAACAGTAAACCCTGTGTCAAGAACGTTTGCAGTAGAGGCTTCGATTTCTAAAATCGACCCTAAATTAAAGCCAAACATGACTGCCGTGATGAATATTAACGACCAAGCTAAAGGTAATGCGATTATCATCAATCAAAACTATATTCAGCACACTGAACTGGGCGATATTGTTTACGTAGCAGTAACCGAAGGTGCGAAGAAAGTAGCACGCAGCCGTAAAGTAACGACGGGCGTAACTTATAATGGTGATATCGAGATTACATCGGGTTTGCAATCGGGTGATATGCTTATTACGCAAGGTTATCAAGACTTAGTTGATGGCCAAGCGGTTAATTATTAAACAACCCCACCCTAAATCCCTCCCCGATAAGGAGGGACTTTAAAAACTACGATTAAAAAATCTTTCCTTTTATTTTCCTTCCTATTTGGGGAGGGAGTAGGGGTGGGGTTCTACATTCAAATTATATATTGGATTATGGAAAAAGATAATTTACATGAACAAGATTTACCTCACGGAAGTGGGTCAATCTACAACCTCGTTCGCTGGTTAGGTAATAACCAAACGACGGTCTATATTTTTACGGTCATGATTTTTATGGCAGGTTTAGGGATTTATTTCAACCTTCCAAAAGAGCAGTTTCCTGATATTAAAGTACCACAGATTTACGTTCAAACGATTTATTTCGGAACAACTCCGTCAGATATAGAGAACGTAATCAATAAACCGATTGAAAAGCAATTAAAGACGATTTCTGGTGTAAAACGCATTAAATCAAATGCTTTGCAAGATGTTTCGGTGATTTTGGTAGAATTTAACCCCGACGTAAAAGTTGAGGCGGCTCTGCAAAAAGTACGTGATGCCGTCGATAAAGCTAAGCGTGATTTACCACAAAAACTCGACAGCGGTCCAACTGCCCAAGATGTTAACTTCTCGGAGTTTCCGATTATGAATATCAACTTGGTTGGTAACTTCCCACTCGAAAAACTCAAAGGATACGCCGAACAATTGCAAGATGAGATTGAATCTTATCCTGAAATTACGAAGGTTGATATTGTGGGTACTTTGAAACGTGAGATTCAGATAAACCTTGATTTATATAAAATGCAAGGTGCAGGTTTAACTTTCTACGATATTCAGAGTGCAGTTCAGGGCGAAAACGTAAATATTTCGGGTGGAGAATTGAATGTTGACAATGTGCGTCGAACGATTCGTGTGAAGGGTGAGTTTAGCGGTATTCAGCAAATTCAAGACCTACAAATTCGTAGCTCGACAGGGGCAACGGTGCGTTTGGGTGATGTAGCAGATGTACGAGATAGCAGTGAAGAACAACAAGATTTTGCTCGTTTAGATGGAAAATCGGCTGTTACGCTCAATGTGGTGAAGCGTGCGGGTGCTAACGTAATTGCTGTTTCGGAGCGTATTGAAAAATTACTTGAAAAATATCGTGAAGACCGCTTCCCACAAGGATTAGAAGTAAAAGTAACGGCCGATACGTCGGAGCGTGTAAAGAGCGAAATTGCTGACTTAGTGAATACCGTTGTTTTAGGTTTTATCTTCGTTGTAATCGTATTGATGTTTTTCATGGGTGTGCGTGATGCCATTTTTGTTGGTCTTTCGGTGCCACTTTCGGCTTTGATTGCCTTCATTCCGCTTTGGTTTTCGGGTTTTACACTCAATACTATCGTACTCTTTGCCTTCTTGCTCGGACTCGGTATTGTGGTGGATGATGCCATTGTGGTTATTGAAAACGCTCACCGTTTGTTTAATAGATTCAAGAATCTAAGCATTAAAGAGGCGGTTGCTCTGGCGGCATCAGAGGTTTTCTTGCCTGTGTTGTCAGGAACACTCACTACCATTGCTCCATTCTTCCCGCTATTATTTTGGCCAGGAATTGTTGGTGAATTTATGAAATACTTACCAATAACCTTGATTTACACACTTTTGGCCTCATTGATTGTAGCGTATGTAATCAACCCAGTTTTTGCGATTTCATTCATGAAACGCCATAACGAAGGCGACCACGAAGATACAAGTTTCAAGGCTATTCGACGCCCAATGATTATCATGGCAGTTATTGCACTTCCTGCCTATTTGATTAATGTTGGTCTTGGTAATCTCGTTGTTTTGTGTGCTATTTTGTACGCTTTCAATCATTTTATTCTTACTCCGAAGATTATCATACCTTTCCAAGATGGAGCTTTACCACGCTTCAAACAAGCGTATCGTAACCTTATTTCTTGGGTAATCACGGGCTATCGTCCAGTATTTGCGGTGTTGAGTATGTTTGGTTTATTGATTCTGACATTCGTTTTGTTGGGAATCGTGAAGCCAAAAGTTATTTTCTTCCCGAGTGGTGAGCCTGACTACATATATGTGTATAACGTAATGCCAGTTGGAACGGATGCTCGTGTGACCGACTCAGTAACAAAGGTTATCGAAAGTAAAGTTTTTGCGGTAATTAAAAGAAATAAGGCTGAGGGTGCGATAAACTCGGTAATCTCAAATGTTGGTAAAAACGCAGGCGACCCATTCAATCCAGACCGTTCGGCAACGCCTCAGAAATCGAAAGTGACAGTTGCGTTTGTGAAAAAAGAATTCCGTGGAGAAACTTCTTCGGCCAAACTTTTGGAAGAAATGCGAAAAGAAATTCAGGGAATTCC